>JAEEGK010021234.1_pt1 | contig 13729 bp, 4 predicted proteins | sample 8958771 | NCBI WGS metagenome assembly JAEEGK01 (sample SAMN16246547, study PRJNA631951) | gut metagenome | biome: gut microbiome; feature: rumen; material: SC-attached | host: Bos | place: Iran: Karaj | collected 2018-10 | reverse complement strand
CAACGACTTGCGCCAAGAACTTGATGATATTCTTGCGGAAAAAGTGGAAAAGCAACGCCAACGCAAGCTTGATGAATACCAAGACAAACTTGCCTCACTCACCTTCCTCGACCCTGCCTGCGGAAGCGGTAATTTCCTCACAGAGACTTACTTAAGCCTGCGTAGACTTGAAAACCAAGCCATCCGTGAACGCTACCACGGCCAGATGATGATGGGCGAATTTAAGAATCCCGTCAAGGTAAGCATCCACCAGTTCTATGGCATCGAAATCAACGACTTTGCCGTCACTGTGGCAACCACAGCATTGTGGATTTCGGAAGCCCAGATGCTTGCCGAAACTGAGCGCATCATCCAGCACGACATTGACTTCTTGCCGCTGAAAAGCTATGCTAACATTCGTGAGGGCAATGCTTTGCGGATGGACTGGTCCACGCTTAAGGAAAGTCCTAGCCAACCCTATCTTTACACAAAGAAACTCAATGTATTTGAGGTTGGAAAGATTTCAGAAGATGTTGCGTCTGCATCGTCCGAAGCGCATGAACCAGCGGTACAATATAATAAGGTGTACGACGAATTGAATGTCATTACTGAGAAAGTCGAGAAAGGGCAACTTCCCATGGAGCAAGCCCAACAACCCGTTGTATATGATTACATTATGGGTAATCCGCCGTTTGTAGGGGCGAGATGGATGGATAAGCGGCAAAAAGAAGATGTCTTGTACACATTTGGGAAGGATTGGCAAGGAGTTGGAGATTTGGATTACGTCTGCTGTTGGTACAAAAAAGCTACAGAACTCCTCATTGGAAGAAATACAAAATGCGCATTTGTTTCAACTAATTCAATAACACAGGGTGGATCTGTGACAAATCTATGGAAGCCACTATTTTCCAATGGATTACATATTGATTTCGCATGGCGCACATTTAAATGGATGAATGAAACTTCGGACAAAAGCAATATGGCAGCCGTTCATTGCGTCATTGTTGGATTCAGTATAGCAGAAAGCGCCAAGCCGAGGGTTATTTACCAAAATGACCAACAAGAAATCATAGCAAACAACATAAACGGATACCTACTCGATGCCCCAAATATCTTTATTGAAAAAAGAATGTCTCCATTGTGTGATGTCCCACAAATTTGTTTAGGTGGGCAACCCATTGATAATGGCAACCTGACACTTACAGAAGAAGAAAAAGAAGCATTACTCAAGAAAGAGCCTCAAGCAGAACAATTTATCCGTCATTATATGATGGGAAAAGATTTCATAGACAGACGACCTCGTTATTGCATTTGGCTTGTTGGTGCAAATCCTACAGAATTGAGAAAATGCCATGAAATAATGAGAAGAGTGGAAAATGTTCGCAAATTCCGTCTTGCTAGCAAACGCAGTAGTACACTTCGTGCTGCTGAAATGCCCACACTTTTCGGTGCACCATTCGAATGTGAAAGCGATTATATTGCCATCCCGAAAGTTTCTTCCGAGAATAGGTCTTATGTTCCGATAGATTATTTACCCAAAGAGATTATCCCTGGTGATAAATTGTTTGTAATGCAAAGAGTGTCAATTTATCATTTTGGAATCCTTACCTCCAATGTCCACATGGCTTGGATGAGGGCTGTATGTGGAAGATTGAAAAGTGATTATAGTTATTCCAACACCATCGTTTACAATAATTTCCCATGGCCAACACCATCAGAAAAACAAACGAAGAAAATCGAACAAACAGCCCAAGATATATTGGATGTGAGAGCAAAATACCCCAATAGTAGTCTAGCTGACCTTTACGACAAAACCGCAATGCCACCTGAACTTTTTAAAGCCCACCAAGCCAACGACCGCGCCGTAATGGATGCTTACGGCTTCGACCCAAAAATGACAGAAAGCCAAATCGTGGCGGAATTGTTCAAGATGTACAAAAATCTCACTGAGAAACGATAATTTTTTCCCGCCTGTACCACGATTTAATTGATAATTAAAACATTATTGCTACTTTTGCAATTTGAAAAAGTAATTATGATGCCCCCAGAAGAAAACAACAATCACGCTAATACGGCTTCAGAGCCTTCCATAGCCCTATATTACGGTTCAAGTACCGAACTAAGGGAAAGCGGAATCATCCCTGAATTATCCCATCTTAACAAAGCGGATATGCTCTGGATTATCCGTTTCTTACAAAGGCAATTGGAACAAATAAGAATAGAGGAGATAAGAAGTCAAGACCCCGATATAGACCCCATGTATGGATTGAACTACTTAAAAAGCATCCATGAGGGTATGCCTGACTATGAAGAATTAAGAGCCGAGTATCTACAAGAAAAATATGGCGTTTGATTATGAAAGTTTTCCTCGATACCAATGTTTTTGCTGAATATATCTTTGAAAGGAATCAATTCATATCGGTTCAACGAATTTTTGAAGCCATTTTGATAGAATCATACCCTATCTACATCAATAGCTTCCTACTCGAAGCGAATACAGGTCAATACAGTTCATGACCAATGGCCATGAACAAACTAGATATACTGAAGCGATAGCTGCTTAAAGAATAGAAAAACCAAAATAAAACGGAATTTTCTCCATTGGATTCTGTTTTTTTCTATTTTTGCACATCACAACCATGAAACTCCAACATGAAAAAGCTTCTCGTCATAGCCTTATTGATGCTCGTCACCCAACTCCAAGCGCAAGTGAGAATCGGTGTCACGGAAGCTTATTTGACGGCCGAAAAGTTTCTGTTGGAACAAGGAAAAGAAAACAAGCAAACGCTAACATTAAGCGAAGAAATCAAAAGCAAGCAGTCGGGGCAAACGAATTTGTTTGTGTTTTCGATGGAGCCCAAAGGCTATGTCATCGTTTCGGCACTAAACGACGTTCTTGCCTATTCCCTTAATTCAACACTACCAACATCTGCTGAACTCCCCGACAACATTGCCTATTGGATAGAACTCTACAATGAGCAGACCGATTACCTTCTCCAGCATCCCGACCAAGTCAAAAAGCCAACAAAACACGAGCATTCTGTAGGTCCGCTATTGACCTCCATTTGGGGACAAGGCTGTTACCACAATGCAGCTTGCCCAAATGACGATTTAGGACCATGCCAACACGCCGAGGCGGGTTGTGTAGCTGTCGCCATGGCACAAATCATGTATTACCACAAACAGCCCATAAATGGTGTAGGATCGATGACATACAATCATCCTCCCTACGGTTTCCTGTCCGCTAATTTCGGTATTACCTACCAATGGGACCAAATGGCTGACACACTTCATGAAAACAACCCTGCCGTTGCAAAACTGATTTACCACTGCGGCGTCAGTGTAAAGATGAAATACAGCGCAAATTCAAGCGGTGCGAGCAACCAAAGTGCCGTCAATGCCTTACATCAGTTCTTTTTCTATCCCCTTTCTACTTTGTGCAATAGAACCGATTTCTCCGATGAGGATTGGTCCACCCTCATAACGAACGACCTCGACAAGCAACTTCCCGTTTACTATTCAGGCAAATCGAGCTTGGGTAAACATGCCTTTGTTTGCGACGGTTACGACACCAATGGCTTATTCCATTTCAACTTCGGTTGGGATGGCGTGGCTGATGGCTTTTACACCATCGACAGCCCCTATGGCTTTGCAGACCTTCAATGCTGCATCCACAATATCATCCCCATTGCCAGCATTCCTATCCAAAGCGACAGCCACGGCATCATCTACGTGACCTCAGACGGCAACGGCGACGGTTCGTCATGGGAAAACGCAACGAGTGATTTACAAGCAGCCGTATACAAGTCGCTTATAAACAATGATACCATTTGGGTCAAAGAAGGCACTTACCAAGGAGAACCCAACAAGAACTACGCCTTCAATCTGCTTGGATACTGCCAACTCCATGGAGGATTCAAAGGCGACGAACCTTACGACTACGACCTTTCTTTAAGGGATTTTGAAGCTCATCCCAGCATCTTGGACGGCAGCCACACTCAGGGTGTAATCAACATGTCTACCGAATTTATTGACGGCCACAGCTCTCTCATTGACGGTTTCACCATCCAAAATGGATATGCATCACTAGGCGGCGGTATGCTCTCAAAATGCCGAACACACATCAAGAATTGCAAGTTCTGCTACAATTACGCCAGAACAAATGGTGGAGGCCTTGCTCTGCACTCAACAAGCGATTTAGGGGAAACCATCATAGAAAATTGCGAATTTTTCGGCAATGAAGCAAACAATGGTGGTGGCCTATATGATAATGGCGACTCTCAATACAGTCATTGCCACATCCATGACAATTTTGCGAGACAAGATGGCGGGGGTGTGTTTGTCTCTGGCAATAATGATAATAAGGATAGCCAGTTCCTCCATTGCATCGTCAACAACAACATGGCACAGAATAATGGCGGAGGTCTCTTTGCCAAAGACAACTCTTTATGTACATTTTGGAGCTGTCTGATTTGCAACAACACAGCACAGAACGGAGGAGGTGTGGTCATGTCAGGCAATAGCATTCTCAATAATTGCACCATCGTCAAAAACGAAGCCATAGAGGAATATGGGGGCGTTTTTTCCTCTTCCAATGCCAAATCACAAAGTACAATCAAAAACTGTATTATCTGGGGCAATATCAGCTCTGACGGAGACATCCAAATTGGTCCTTCGAAAAACCATTATTTATGTGCTGTGCAAGATGACGGCACGGAGTCGAATTTCAACACTAGCGTAGAAAACGACGGTGGTTTACCAAGGTTTTATGTCAGATTCCGTAATCCAAATGTCTCGGCGGGCATTACTGGACAAGGAGGCGACTGGCGGCTGCAATCCAACAGTCTCTGTATTAACAGGGGAACAAGTATCAACAATCAACCTGAGACTGATTTGGAAGGCAATCCGCGCCTCAAACACGGAAACATCGACCTTGGTGCTTACGAGAGCGACGTGGCTACACAATTCACCGATGTGTATTATTGCGAAAATGAGCCTTACTACTATCAAGACTCGCTCTTTTCAGAATTAGGTTATTACACATTCTTATTTCCATCACAACCCTATGACAACCTTTTGGTCATTCATATGCAAAACCCTCCGCCAACGGTTTTCCTATATGAAATGATTTGTGAGAACGAAACGTATGATTTCTTTGGCACACTTCTCAGCGAGACCGGACAATACATTACTACGGACCGATGTGTTACCTACAGCCTAAAACTAACCGTAAAACCTTTGGATTCCATCACGATGAATGAGGAAATCTGCGATGGCGAGACTTACGACTTCTTTGGGACGCCTCTTCAAGAAACGGGGCACTATTCAACCATAGTGGATTGCAAAACCTATGAGCTTGACTTGACTGTAAATCCCACCCAATTACCTGTTTTCAAGGAGGAAGAAATCTGCGAAGGCGAATCCTACGAATTTTTCGGCCGAACCCTCCGCTACGCTGGACACTATAGTAACACTATTGATTGCACCACCTATCATCTTGACTTGACTGTGAAGCCTTTGCCAGACCTTCATTGCAGCAGCGACACCGTTGTGGAATACGGGAATCTCGTCCAGCTCCAGGCATTTGGTGCAGACTCCTATTTGTGGTCAACGGGCGACACCACCTCAAGCATTACCGTCTACCCCGTAGCAGATCGAACCTATACGGTCCAAGGATTTTCCAAAAGTGGATGCAGTGACATGGCTTTGGTCACCCTGAAAATATCCAACGCAATCGATGAAACGATCTTATACCCCAATCCTGCCGAAAACAAAGTAAAGATTTACATGCCTCTCATTGAGGAAGTGGAAGTGTTTAACCCGTTAGGCATATTGATGGACCATGTCAAAACCAACCGTGAAGTCGTTGAGTTGGATACCAGCGCCTATCCCTCAGGAGTCTATGTAGTCCATGTCCGACAACTCAACAATCACAACTATTCGAAGCTCATCATCCAACACTGACGCGTTCCACGTCTATCGTATTTTCAGAGAGATACACCAAAAACGCCAGAATCTTCTTATCAGTCATTTCCTTTAAAGCTTTGGCATAAGTTTGCACCTGATTCCGATGTTCATTATGCTTCTGACCTGTCTTGTAGTCAATCAGATAGATGGCATCGGGAAGCTCAGCATAACGATCCAAACGAAGCACCTTGCCTTGATAAAGGATTTCACTCTCCGTCTTCACTTTGGCAGAGGAATTGAAGGCTGCTGAAATCTGTGGATTCTGTGCCATTTGCAAGAACTTGTCACGAATCCAATCAGCGGTTTCTTGATCGATAGTGCCGTCAGAAACGACAGGCGACAATACCTGTTCCATATCGTCAGCAGTGCGAATCTTTGCTAATTTCTCATGCACCAGCTCGCCAAACTCACGCGGCAACAACTTGTCACTCTTCGACTGCCAAACCATTGTCGGATTGGAATCGACATTGATTTTACTAAACCAATCCCCGGCCACAGACTCAGTCTTCAACTCTTTCTTTTCTTCCTTCTGCTTCTCTTTCGGTTTCATGAAATCGGTGTTGCCAAAACTATACACCAAAGCATCATTACTTGACACATGATGGTCTTTTTTATCCTTGAGGAAATCGCGAAGGATATTAGGTTTGTCAGCTTTGCTTTGTTTGGCAATGATATAGAGTCGTTGCACGGCACGAGTGAAGGCAACATAAAGCAAATTGAGGTTGTCCAACTGGTTGCTTTCCTTCTCTTTATTCACCTTTTTCAAGGCCTTCCCACCCATATTTTCCGCATTCTTGTCTAACTTGAACAGTACCTTGTCCAAATTAGGGATAGCTTCAAAGCCCAAATCCTCAGGACGCAGCCATTCCTCAGCCGCCTTGCTGGCGTTCAGTTTTTCGTCCAAGTCAATGATGGCCTCGGGATAGATGACCACGGGGAACTCCAATCCCTTCGACTTGTGGATGGTCATAATCTTCACCGCATTGCCACTTACTGACATTACTGCAAGCTTGTCTTGCTTCTTGTCCCAATATGAAAGGAAGTCTGCAATGCCCTCTTTGATGCCCGATTGATACTTGAATACCTCTTCCATGAAATAATTGAGGAAAGCATCATGGATGGTGTCGAAATGGAAGATGCGGAGCAGGTTGGCACAAAGGTCATAAAGACAAGTTGCCTTGGAAAGGGCGCTTTGCAACACACCACCTTCACCCAAACCCATCAAAGGCTCAATCGCTGTCTCTCCTTGCGCAATCGCCTTCACTTCATTGAAAACATGACTGATATCCCCATCAAATTCGGGCTCTTGCGTCAACTTCCAATAAAACAGCACGTTAGCGACATTCGTTTCATTGTCACCATAAAGCAAATAGCGCAAGGTGCTCACCATCAGCTGTACCTTATCCGATGACTTGAGCAAAATAGAGTCTTGTGAGATGACGGGGATTCCTTTGTCGTTCAGATAGTTGGCCATCTCAGAGCCATAGTCCGACTTACGGGTCAGCAAGGCGATGTCTTCATACTTATAGCCTTTCGTCTCTATAAGGTCATGAATGATGGCCTCTACCCTATCAAAACAGTATTCTGGTTGGTTTTCAGCATCATAAAGCTCCACCTGCACCAGACCTTCATCGTCAGTTTTGTTGATCTTTTGGACAATGTCAACTTTCTCGTTGGTGCCTGGCTTTTCAGACATGTACACTTTTTGCATATCAGACGACAGGTTGGTGTAAACCGCCTCAAAAAAGTCATTGTTGAACTTGACGACTTGGGCAAAGGAACGGTAATTGGTGTCCAAATTCTTGAAAGCAAAGTTATCCTTCAGATTCTGTTCAAACTGATGGAAAGCGGCTTCCCGTTCGTCTTTGGGCAAGGCATAAATCTCCGGCAGGCTAACTATCTGTTCCACCTCGCCACTGCGGAAACGGTAGATGGACTGTTTGCCATCGCCCACCACCATGCTCATATTGCCCGATGACAAACCATTGTCAATCAACGGCAAGAGATTCTGCCATTGCAGCACCGAAGTGTCTTGGAATTCATCGACGAACACATGACGGAAATGTTCTCCAATGCGTTCGTACACAAAGGGAACCGAGAAGTCGCCCATCACCGTGTTGAGCAACTTGTTGAATTCGGAGATATGAACAATCTCTTCTTCGTTGGCCAAGGCATCAAACTCCATCCGAATCTGAGCCCGGAGCGCATAGAGATAGAGCAAATCTTTTTGCGTTTTGTAGAACAGGAATGGTCCCAAGCCTTTCTCAATGTCGTCTTTCATCGCCTGAAGTACAGGCAACAAAGCGGCATTAATGGTTTCAACCTGCGTTTTTCCCAATTGTTTTTCGCCCTCTTTCGAGAAGCAGTTCCCTTTTTCAAGCACACCATTGAAGCGAGGGCTGGGCTGCTCGTATGCCTTTGCCGACAACTTCCTGATGTATGAGATGAAGCCATTTCTTCCGTAGGCATAAAACTCATCTCTGAGACCATATTGCCTTTCAAGGCGTGCAAAGTCATCCAAATGTTTTTGCATGATTTGTTCAAAGCCTCTCGTTTTACCATTCAGAAAATCAATGGTTTGCTTGTATTGCGAATAGTTCTTGATGTTGTTTTTCTCGTCCTTCTGGTAAGCTTTCTCAGTCATCAGTTTGGCGATAAAGTCGGAAAGTTGGCTCTCAATAGCCGTCGACCGTTGACTGTCGAACTGGTTGTTGCTGAAGTCGACCAACAAGCGGGTCAAAAAATCGTCTTGGTCGCTGATTCGCAATCCCAATTGCTCCGTGATGGTCTCCGCCACCTCATCCGTATCGATGCTGACTGAGTATTGGCTCGGCAATCCCAAGTCCTGGGCAAAGCTTCGCGACAGTTTTTGCACAAAGGCATCGATGGTGCTCACGCAAAAGCTACTATAATCGTGCATGATATGAGTCATCAAGCTTTGTGCGTTGCTTTTCAGTTCGTCATCGCTGATCCCCAATTCTTCCATCAGTATGGCCTCCATCGACTTAGGGTCGACCTCCTCGCTGTCGATGATTTCGCGCAACGTCTTCACGATTTTGGCTTTCATGTCGTTGGCCGCAGCATTGGTGAAAGTGATGGCAAGGATGTTACTGAAATTGTTTACGGCACTTTTATTGGCAAGACAAAGTTTCAGGTATTCCTTAATGAGCGTAAAGGTCTTTCCCGCCCCTGCCGAGGCTTGGAAAACCTTGAAATTGGCGGTAGTTCCCATGATTGTCAGTTGTTATTCTTTTTTTTCGGCGTGATGAGAGGCTGGTTTGAAGTAGGCACATAAGGCTTCTTAAACAAGTCGCGGAACTTACGGAACGACCTGCTGTAGGAAAGACCCAAGCCTTGGGTATAAGGTGCCCTCCGATCAATGGCAAAGCTGTTATAATTGGTGTTGTAGTTGGAATGGTTGTAGAAATGCCCTTGCAACCGTCCGTCCTTGCTCAATTTATAATACAAATCAAACTCACCAACGATGTTGGAAACATTGCTGGCATTGTTGCTCGACATCAAGCCCACATTAGTCTCAATGGTCAAGCGGTCTTCAAAGAGTTGCGTTCTCAAGGCCACCTGATATTCGTCGAAAGAGTCGATGTTTCCATAGTGATAGCTGAAGCCCAAATTCAAGTTCTTGGTAATGTCGAATTGCATCTTGGTTGAAAACAGTTGGCCAATATCCAGATTCTGCGAGGCTGATGCCGAGCCACCTGCATAGGCGAACCTACCGAGGAGCAAAAGCGACAATGCTTGGGTGGTCATCACCGACTGGTTTGTCGTATCGACCAACGAATACACCGTTTGAATAATGTCCTCACTGGCATTGGGAAGTCGCATTCCGAAAGAAATGGTAGGATTGAGCAGAGCATCCTTGAGATGAATGAGGCACTCAACATTGACATTACTACTCGCTGAAGAGGTACTGTCGATTTGAACGCCTAAGTCGACCAATGAGCTCTTGACCGAATAGACACCCGTCGCATTGATGCGCCCATCGGTTGGGCTCCCCGACCAAGAAATGGTGCCTCCCTTCTGCAAAGTAAACATCTTGGTCACCACATTCTTGAAATTCAAGTTGAAACGACCCGTCTCAATGGTATAGTTACCATACATCGTCATCGCTTCTGTTGTAGCCATGCCCAACTTCACATTTCCGTTGCCCGAAGCCTCAATAAGGCCCAAATCGGCAGGAAGGATGATTTTCAATACAGCATCTTTGGTGGCATTCACATCAAGATCAAGAGCGAAATTGCTTTTTTTCTTTTTCGCCTCTTGCACGGCGGTCTCATCTTCCCCTATCTCTTCGTTAGGATTGATAAACACAATGAAATCATGTTCTTTCACCGTAGAAGCCTTATTGAGCGGAATGGTAATATCCGTCCCGCTCCTCGTCCCCGCCTTGATATCAAGATAGATGTTATCAAACGGACCTTTTACGGTAACCAACCCGTTGGCAACAGCAGTGCCATAGAAGCTATCATTATCCTGGCTTGTAGTTGCCATGGCCAAGAACGACCTGGGGTGCATCTTCAAGTCCAGATTGATGTCCTTAAAGCGATTGTGGTTGATTTGTCCTTCCACAATGGCCGTGTTGTTCAACGTGTCAGTCAGAACAAGGTTCTCAAACGAGATGGTCTTGTTGTCAATCAAGACAGTCGGGCTGAAAGTATAAAAGGTATTCAGATAGTCAACCTTGCAACCACCGTCAATCACCCTGATTCTGCCATCGATGTTAGGTTCCTTCAGCGATCCTGTGATGTCGACCCGACCCGTGCCAAAGCCTTGCATTCGCGACGCTATACCCGTCAGGAAAGGACTGGCAATAGCCAATCGTAGCGAGTCCAAATTGACGGTAAAGTCAAGGTTGTCGTCATCTTTTGCCGTAAAGTATGAGCCGTAGACATTCAGCATTCGTTTGTCTTGGTTATAAATGTTCGCATCCATCTCGACGGCTTTGTCCTCGTTGTCCCAAACGCTTTCGATGACCGCATCGCCAATCGGGTCGCCATTTACACCCAACTGGTTAATCCTTACATCGGCCAAAATCATCGGTGAAGTCTTCATGCTACTCAGCATGGCATCGCCCGAAACGAAGCCATCCACATCAAAGCCTTTGGTCAGGAAGAAGAAATCGAAATTGGACACATCGAATTGGCGCAGTTGAACGTTAAGGGTGTCACCATCATTCATAGGTGCATAGCCATTGGCAAGGATAGACTGCTTGTTATGCGAAAACATCAAATTGGATATGTTCACACGATCATCGACAAGGTCGATATAATTGTCAGGCGAGACCGTCCAAGTGGAGTCATTAACAGTGATGTCAGCCTGAGAGATAGAGAATATCCCGCCTTGTTCGTGCGGATGGAAATAAGTCTCTATCATGGCCTTGTTATGGTCTTCTTCCTCTTGGTCGTCCCAATGGATACGGGCGAAAATGGTGTCATTGGTCATCCTCGTTGTAAGGCCGAAATCCTCAACGCCCAGCTCCAAGGTATCGGTCTCTGTGATATTCCTGTACTTGATTTCATCCAACTTCAGCGTTGCGAAAGCCGACTTCATCATATTGAAGCTCCTCAATTCCAAATTGTTGAAACCCAAAGCACCCACCTGAACATTCTTCGAACGCATCGTGAGATTAAGCGAATTCGTTCGCGAGGTGAATGTACCATTCAATGTCGTGTTCTTCGCGATACTCACCGAAGGCATCAGCAGTCGACTGATGGTCTGTGTATCCTTCAGGGTCAATTGGACGATGAAATCCTGGTCGACATCATGCGTGAGTTTATATTCTTGGTAATCATCCCTATTGGATTGCCAGACAGGGAAATGCACGAATGAATCGGCATATTCGTTCAGTGTCATCATCAGACTGGCAAAGTTGATTTGCCCTGCCATCTCGAAATCGAGGAAATCGCAGTTGACGTTGATGCGACGTTGCATCAGATTGTCGTTGAGAAGAGACGCAGAGAAGTCTTCCATGAAATAAGTGCCTCGGCTGTCGCGATAAAGCGTGCTGTCGAGCCGTACCACGCCTTCCAGATTATCGAGGTCGAAGCCCGTCATGTTGACATAGACCTTTGTACTGAGTTCAGAGATTTTATCCTCGTTGAAGAGATGCAACTTATGCAGATTGGCATTTTTGATCACAGCTTCAAAGTCGGACTTGGGTTGCTTTTTATCATGAAAATCAACCAAACCGTTGAAATCGAGGAACAAATCATCGTCGTCAACTCTAATTTTACCTTTGAACCTGTTCTCCTTGAGGCTACCATCCATCTCGACTTCTGCGATATGGTTCCCTAACAATTCAGCATGAGTGGCCTGACCGTCAACCCAAAACTCGGGACTGCCGTTTTTGGGGAAAGTAGCAGTAAAGTTCGCGCTCAAGTCGAGGTCACCTACATATTTCTGGGCATTGGCCACCAATCCAGCCTTAACCCGCTCGGCATCCACATAACCTGAGAATTTGTTGTTGCCTTTGGCATCTTTCGCCCGAGCAATGGAAGCATCAATGTCACCAATCCCTGACTTTAGCCGAATATCGGAAGTGAAGTTATTATACGAGCCCTTGAAATCCAAAGAGAGCCGCCCCTTATCCATAGCTCGCAACGACTCGGGCATGGGAATGGTCTTGGTGCTGGAAGGGATGTAGAAATTGGCCAAATCGTCGTAGGTGAAATTCATGTTCTTGATTTTCAGGGTATGTTCACCATTCTCGAAATCAAGAGGATGCATACTGATACTGCCAGTAAACGAGGTAGATTTGCCCAACTGCGCCTTGATGTCATCCACGCGGAAATGCTCGATCGGTCCCGTGAACCGGCCTTCAAACTTCACACGGTCAGGCATTTTGTACATCACCTCAGTAAATACACCTACATCTGACAGCATGATATCCGTCGTACGAATCGAAGCATCAAAGGTCACCTTGTTAACAAAATCTTCGAAAGCCGAAAAGTCGTCATACAGCATGTGCAAGTCCATGTCGAACACACTGTTATTGGTCTCCATTTTCATCCCGGCGAGGTAAATGCCGTTTGAACAGACAACCGTCTCTGAACTGAAGTGTTTCAACTCGAGTCCGCTCAACTCTTTTGCGGAAAGGGAGGCTATACTGGCTCGAATGGAATCGCCAAACATGTAAAAGTTGGAGGCTTCAAGGTTGATGTCATCAAGGTCAAGGTGGGAATAATCCATCAAACGCCTCTCGGTCTTCAAAGAGTCAGCACTGTTTTGATTCCAAAGCATGAAATCGACATCCATCAAAGAAATCTTGTCGATGATGATTTCCATGGGTTTCGATTCCTTTTCCTTAGGTTTGTCAGAGGCAAAAGCATCGATGAGAAAAGCGAAATTTATTCGCTCTTCACCCTTATAAGTGATCAAGTTGGCCTCCGTGTCGCGCAATTTCACATGATTCAAATGAATTTTGCCTTCCAGCAAGTCGCCGATGTCAATTTTTGTCTTCAGCGATCCAATGCTTGCCAAGTTATTGTCATTCAAATCTTTGACAACAACATCATCCAAAAAAACACGGAAGTCCGGCGTGACGGCCAAGCGACCCACTTTGATGTCGGCACCTGTTTTTTCAGAGAGATAGCCACCTGCGAATCTCACCGCAAACTTCTGAATGATAGGGTCTTGAATGGCAACAAAAACACTTGCGATGATGGCGAGCAACACCACAAAAATGATTAGGATGCTATGGATAATCTTTTTTTTAATAATTTTGACCCTCCAAATTGAGACCCATGAACGAATACATTTTAGGCAT
>JAEEGK010021233.1_pt1 | contig 13729 bp, 6 predicted proteins | sample 8958771 | NCBI WGS metagenome assembly JAEEGK01 (sample SAMN16246547, study PRJNA631951) | gut metagenome | biome: gut microbiome; feature: rumen; material: SC-attached | host: Bos | place: Iran: Karaj | collected 2018-10 | reverse complement strand
CAATGTGCCAAGCGTTTGGGCGTTCGCGTCATTGACGGAGAACAACGGGCCGATGTCGCCATGGTCTTTCGTGCCCATGAGACGTCCGTCCAAAAGCTTCGTGAAGGGAGAGAAATATGTCGGATTGAAGGCGATGTCCATGCCCGCCATGGCGGAGGCGGCGGTCGTGTCGGAGATGTCTTTATCCGTCAAACAATCGGGAGCGAAGAGCCAGACAAGCGTGTGGCCGTTGTTTTTGAGACGGTTGATGACGGCGCGTTTTTCCGGCGTCAAGTGCAGGCAGTTCAAGAAGATATAGATTTTGTAGTCGCGGAGCTGTCCGCTGGCGAGATCCGCGAAGGAGACGGAGTCGAAGGGGGCGCCCGAATAGGAGAGCTCCTTCAGCTGGTAGGAGGTGGAGATGTCGAGAAGGGGCGTCGGCACGTCCGTGGCGGAATAAATTGCATTCTCAAAGTCGCCGATGACAAGGACTTCCGCAACGGAATCGCAATCGACATCCAGTTTACGGATCTCCTGCATCGGCTTGAAGCAGTCCTGAATGGCTGGATCGAGATACCATGCGCGGCCGAAATCGTAATACCAGAAGCCGCAGCCGAGGGCGAGAGCCTGGCAGAAGTCGCGTGTCAGCATGGCGACGCTTTCCTGCGGCGTGTTGATGTATTTGTGTCCGTCGTCTTTGGCCAGATGCGTGCGTCCATCCGCCTCCATGAGACTGAGCTTGCCGCGGCGGCGGTAGGTTTCCGGCAGACCGCGAGCGGGCTGCGAGCCGCCGATGGCGCGGAAGAGGCCCCCGTAGCATTGAGGCGAGACTTGAAAATCGACATAGGGCGAATCCAGAATCTCTTCGTTGTTCAGATGCCAGCCTTCGGCGGGGAAGGGCATGTGGTAGAAGTAGCCGCAATAGTTGCCCAGAAGGGCGCGGTTGTTGCAGGCCTCCTTGGCGGCACGATTGCTGACGAGGAGGCAATCGCGGACGACTTCGCCCATGCAAGTCAGGTAGTCGCAGGTCTTTCGGTCAGCGGCTGGATGACGGAGCGTGAAGGCGCCTTTGTGGCGGCGTTCCACTTTGTCCGGAACGGTGGCGTTGTCGAAGGTGACGGCGTTGTCGTTCCATGCTTTTTTCAGGGCGGCTTCGTCGGCGTAGTGCTGTTTCAGCCATGAACGGAAGGCGCGCGTCATGGGGACGCTTGTATCCGGCATGTCTGAGGCCATGCCGTAGTAGTGCCATTCCAGATAGACGCCGAAGTCGATGCGGTAGGCATAGACGCGTTTGCCGTATGGCGTGCTTTCTATGTGCTTGACAATACGTGAGATGACATCCGAGAAATCCTTCCGCCAGACGTCCGATGCGTAGGATGGGGCGAGAACGTTGCGGATCGTGTCGCCTTCATGTGTGTTGATGGGGCCGGAGGCGTATTGGATCATTTCATCTGGATGGCTGTTCAGCCACCAGCGGGGAACGCCGCTGGAGGAGATGCAGAATTGGAAATAGCCTTCGGGGGCCATGACGAGGGCCTGTTCGAGACGGCGGTCGATTTCCACAAAATCGATGGAACCGTCTGGTTTCCAGCAACGCTGGAGGGAAATGCCCATGCCGAAGAGGCGGAAGCCGTTTTCGTGGAACTTTTCAAACTGCTTGCGGAATTTATCGTCTTTGTCCGCAAAATTGTAGGAGCAATTGTAGTAGCATGGATTGTAGTCTTTGCCTCCGATGTTGACGACAGGTTTCCCCTTGCGGTATTCGACGCGGCATTGCGGAAGTGTCTCGGTTTCAAGCCTTTTTCGGATTTCCGCGAGTCGTTTCTTGTCCTCTTCCTGCTGGCGGCGCAGATCGACGCTTTCCTCCAACGTCAGCATGAACGTCATGTCGGTGAGGGAGGCCCATGGCTGTGAGAGGACGTCTGCGAAAGCACGGGACGGCAGCCATTTTGCGGCGTCGAAACCGGGCATGTTCCAGCCTTCGGGCGATTCCGTAGAGCAGAGCCAGCTGGCGTCCGAGCAGATTTCTTCAACGGTCCCGTCGTCATACTGGAGCTCAAGACGGCAGATGAGGCCGCCGCTTCCGGCCATATTGATGACCAGTGACGCAAGTGCATGGACGCCAGCTGTTTTCAGCATGGGCGTGACATCGTTTCCTTTCAGATAATGGTCGTGAAAACGGCCTTCGTTGCCAACAGTTTTTCCATCGATTTGAACCCAGCCGGAGTCGTCGATAAGCGTGTAGAAGATTGCTTTTTTCAGGCCGTTTTTGACCGTGATGTCCTTTCGGAAATAGCGTGGTTTTTCAAGCCCAACGTCAAATGGCTCTGGATAGCAGATCCATTGGGCGGTGGAGGCGGCCATGAGGGAGGATGCGAGGCAGAGGGCAAGGCAGGATAGTGGGAAACGTTGCATGGCTAATGGTTGGTGGTTGGTGGTTGGTGGTTAGTGGTTAGTGGTTAGTGAAAGATGTGTCTGTCCCAGTAGTCCCAGTAGTCCCAGTAGTCCCAGTGATGATACCATATAATATAGTAGTAAATAAGAATGTTGCCAGAGGCACATGACAAGGAGGAAAAAGATGCCATGAAGTTGATTTTCATGGTGGGCAGGGTACATTTTGCTTATGAAAGGTGAATGGGACAACTGAGACAACTGGGACTAATGGGACAAAAAGCAGACAAAATATGAAAAAAGCAGTTTTAATTCTAACCATGTGTTGCACAGGCGTTTTATCATTGATGGCGGCGGAGCCGTCGTTTGCGGAATTGCAGGGGATGATCCGTCAATCGCATCCGCGTCTGTTCATCAATTCCGACACGCTGCCTGCGTTCAAGGCGCGATTGAACGGCGCTTGCGCTGAACGGCTTGCGAAATTGCAAAAGGAAGTGGACGGCTTTCCGGAAAAGGTTGAACTGGAATACAAGACGGACATCGTCGATATCGTCGACGGCAAGATGGTCTTCAAACGCAACATCGGCGACCAGAACGCCGTGGCCTACGGTCTGAAACGCCATGGCGGCGCCGAGGCGTTGAAATGCGCGTTGGTCTATCTTGGCACGGGCGATGAAAAATATCTGAAGAAAGCCAACGACTGGTTGCAGTTGTCCATCCAATTCATTGATTTGGCGAAACGGTCGCGTATTCTGCCCGAATGGTATCATTATTCGCGGCAGTGCGCATTGATGGCCTACGATTGGCTGTACAATGATTTGACGGACGAGCAACGGAAGTCGTTCATCGTGCCGATGTTGGAATATGTCCGCTACATGCAGGGATCCATCGGCTACCAGCGGAACAGCGGCGGCATCGAATCCGGCAATTACGGCGAACCAGGCCTGATGTGGTTCGCGGGGCTTGCCGCCTGGAAGGACGGTTATTGCGACGAATTGGCGAGTGAACTGCTTTCCAAAGGATACAATCAGTATTGCAAAATGATGGTCAAACGCGAGCAGATGTCGGCAGGCACGGGATTGCTCATGCACATCACGTCCGGCTATGTCTTCGGAGCGTATCCATGGGCGAGCTGCAATTTCCTTGAGACGCTGAAAAGCGCGGCCAATCTGGACATGACGACGTATTGGACGCAGATGCGGGACTATCCTATGTTCTTCTCGTGGATGTCGATACCGAATCCAAAAATAAATGACGGCTTCTGTGAATACGGCTGGGGGGATTCGGGCCATACGAACAATTCGCTGGGGGCCTGGCTCATGTACAACCACATGGCGCAGGTCATCCAGCTGTATGGCGACAAATGGCCGGAAGCCGCGAAGCAGGCCCGCGCCGTCATTGAGCTTCTGCCGGAGAAGTCCCGCAATTTCAATGACTTGACAGGCCATCCGTATCTGCCGTTCATTCTTGACAAGTTCGATCCGAATGTGAAAAACGACGAACCGGCCGCCGCCGTCCTGTCGAAAAAACTTGCGCAGCATTTCCCGACGTTCGGGCTGACGGTCATGCGCTCAGGTTTCTCGGAGGGAGACACTTACGTTTCCATCAAGGCGGGAGCGACCGTCGATCAGCATCAGCATTACGACGAAAACAGCTTCATCATCTACAAACGCGGCTTCCAGGCGTTGGACACGGGAACGCGCAACAACGCGCCGCACCATCTGCTGTACTATCCGCAGACGGTCGCCCACAACGCCATTCTCATCCGCATGGAAAACGAACCGCTGCCGCGCCATTGGTATCCTGCGAATGCGCCGCGCATCGCGGAAATGCCGAACAACGACGGCGGACAGAACGTCCGTCGGCTGGGCCGCTCGCTTGGCTTCGACCAAAGCGACTACCATGTCGTGACGGGCGGCGACGCGACGGCGTGTTACAGCGCGGAGAAGTGCCGTGAAGCCGTCCGCCAGTTTGTTTTTATAAAGCCTGATTATTTCGTCATTTACGATCGTGTGACATCCGTTAAGCCAGATCAGCAGAAAGTGTTTTTGCTCCATTCGGAGGGTGCACCGACGTTGACGGAGCGCGTTTGGCGGAGCGGCATTGGCGGCGGCGCGCTGTTCACGAAAACATTGTTGCCGCAGGAAAACCATGTGGAGGTTATCGGCGGGCCGGGCAAGGAGTTCGTGGCAGGCGGCGTGAACTATCCTGTCGCCGCCGATTCATGGGTGGCCAGAAGCAAAGGCCAGACATGGGCCGGAAAGTACCGTCTGGAGATTTCGCCGAAGGAGCAAGGCGAAAAGACACGCTTTCTGCATCTCCTTCAGGCATCGGATGATACGGTTCCGTCGATGGTCGCGAGCTGTCTTGTGAAAACGGACACACAGGACGGCGTGGCGTTCAAGACGGCCGAAGGGCTGGATTGCGTCGTGATGTTCAACCGCGACGGCGACATTGGCGGTTCCATCAAAATCCAAAAGGACGGTAAGATGTTGGTGGAACGTGCGTTGTTGGATGAACGCCCTCTCGGTCCGATGCAAAACGAGATGTTGGTCACGAATATGTCGCAGGCGGCCCGCATGGATATGTATATTGATGGTGGTACGGTTGAATTAGTGAATGCGGGCAACACCGGCATATTGGACAGCCCCATGTGGCTGAATCATGGCGATTCCTTTGTCGCTCAGTTCAAAGCGGTTCCGAATTTCCAGACAGGCTATTTCACGATTCGCGCCAAAAACGATGGCAAATTGACCGTCAAGCTGATGGGGCCGGACATCCGTGAGAACAACGTCATCCAGAAGTACATGGTGGAATATTCCGCCTTCAGCGTGAATGGGATGTCGTATCTTCCTGAATCCGTGACAGTTTGGCACAACGCTCCGCGAATCGTGGAGATTCCCGTGAAGGCCGGAGACGTCTTGAAACTGGAAGCGAAATTCCACGCGTTGGGGAAACAGTGATTAGCAGGGAGGGTCCCGCTCCTGCGGGACCGGTGGTTAGTGGCTAGTGGTTAGTTTCTGGTTATTAAATAATTATGAATTATGCATTATGAATTATGCATTAGAAATTATTGCCCATGTGCAGAGAATATTTCGCGGGGCGTTTTGAGGAGGATGTAGTAGTCGAGCCAGATGGACCAGTTGCGGATGTAGTAGAGATTGATGCGGACACGTTCATCGTAGGAGAGTTCGTTGCGGCCGGAAACCTGCCACAATCCTGTGAGGCCAGGCTTTACGGAAGTAATTTCTGTAAAGTAACTTCCGTATTTGGGAATTTCTTCATCCACAATGGGACGCGGGCCGACGATCGCCATGTCGCCGACGAGTACGTTCCATAGTTGCGGCAATTCGTCGAGACTGGTCTTGCGGAGAAAACGGCCGAGCGGCGTGATGCGCGGGTCGTTGTCGAGCTTGAATTGGCGGTTCCATTCCTGCGCAAGCTTGGGGGATTCGGAGAGCAGTTGTTCAAGCTTCCGGTCGGACTGATGGACCATCGTCCTGTATTTTAAGATCTTGAATTTACGGCCGTTACGGCCAATCCGCTCGGAAACGTAAAATGCAGGACCGCGACTGGTTAGTTTGACAAGAATCGTCAGAATGACGAACAGCGGGCTGAGTAGCAACAGGGCGAGAATCGCGATGATTTTTTCGATGACTGCCTTGAAAATGCGTGGAATTGGCAGGAGGAGACCGTGGCGTTTTGGCGGTTCGGCATTGAAATCCAACGACTTGGATGGCATGCGGAAGATCCGTTTGACGGCGGCGCGGGCGGCAGGCAGAAGCCAGTTGAGCAGCAACCATGACACAGCGAGAATCACACGCGAATAGCGGAGATTGAAGCGTGTGAAGACGAGATAACATGACAGTAGCAGAAACGTCAACAGGACGGCTTTGAACTGCGCTTTTAATGTGATGACGGGATCCCACGGCGGAAGCGTTTGCGGCCATGTGCCGCGGTAAAGGCCGTAGCCTGCGGCGATAACGACGTAGATGAACGGCAACGGCCACAGCCGTAGGTAACAGCACGGATTCAGATCGGCACCCATCCGCCAATAGGCCGCGACAGTGGCGGCGATCGTCGCGGAACAGACGAAAATGTCTGTTACGACGAGAATCAGAAGCTGTAGCAGTCCATTGGGCATGAGGAAGTTGTGAAAAATCGTTGGTGGCTTATCGTAACATGTTAGCGGACCATGAGTTGGGGATTTCGTGATCCTGACGGAGCTCCTTCCAGATTTGCTGGACGATGGTCGGAGCATAATCCCGCCAGATGAAATCTGCACGGAATCGTGTGGCACCGAGATGATGCAGTTGGGCGATCTTTCCGCCGAGCGAGAACGGTTTCGCGTTGATGATGACAGATTGGCAGTTGTTGTTGATTGCCAACAGGTTGTCGTCGTCGTTTGTATTCAGTTTGAGATATTGAAAGTCGCAGACGCGTTTGCCTGGGCAGAAGCCTTTGACGGAGGCGTTGATGCAGACGTCCGAAATGGCGAGCGGCGTGTCTTGGAAGACGATGACATCCGCCACAGGGCCGAGCGTTTGGAGAAGGTCGGACCAGTTCTGCCATGTGTCCGCTGGCGAGAAAGCGACCCGCTGGCAGCCTTGCGAGAGGATGGCTTTTGCGGCGGCGCGGTTGGTGACATAGAGCTGCCAATCCGCCGTCAAATTGATGTTGCGGAGGCTCGCTCCCGTGTCGCTAAGTATTTGGAATGACGCGATATTGGTGGCTTCCCATTTCCGCCATCCTTCATGGTAGAGTTTCGCGACCAAGGCGGGATCGAAGGGATCTTCGTGATCGTTGCGGATGACCGTCGGCAGCGAGAGGCGGATTTTATTGCGTGTCCCGACGAGATGCGCGAGTTCATCCAACGTTTCCTCAACGTCTTCAGCAGGCGTACGTTGCAGGCTGAAAACGATTTCGTCCAGCTGTTGGAAGTCTTGTGGCGTAAAGAGATTCAGAAAATAGACGCGATCGATTTTTACGGACCAACGGATGGCTTGAGACGGTGCGATAACATCTGGTTTCCAATTGCTTATGGAGTCGCGAACTTGCTTGGTCAATGCACTGAAATCGTTGTCCAACGCTTCTTGGACATCTTCCGCCGAACGGCGGCGCAGTTCGTTGAGGATGGACGACGGGACGAACAGGGTGTCCGGATTATCGACGCGCAAGTCCGCCAGCGAAAAGGTCGTATCGCCCAAACGCGAGAAACTATCTTTGATGGATTGTTCCATACGTTCAGGATTTTTCGCGGCGGAGAGCGGCTGATCCATTTTCATGACCGTTTTGACGTCTTCCAATTCGCGTGGGCCTGCGCAGGGCTGCGCGAGAACGGTCAGTTCCGTCGGACGGATGGAAAGTTTGAAATAGACGGGAAAGCGTTCGCGGCATTGCGCGGGGCGCGGCGTCTCCCATGAATAGGCCTGCTTGACCTTTTGGGAGGAGTTGCAAGTGATTTTCGTCCCGACGGGAATGTCTGGATGTCCTTCCGGAAGAGAGACTTCGATGGTGTCGCCCGGTTGTGCTTCGAAGACGGACGACCATGATTCGACGTTTCGCTGCGCGAACAGCCGTATGTCGTTGACAGGGAAGCCGAAAGGCTTGTCCCGCGTGGAAAGTTCGATTTGCAAGCCGTCGTGTTTTTCCAGCGGCTGGCCTTTGATGGTGAAACGGACACGGTCCGGCGGGCCTGCGACGATTTCCGTGACGGTTCCGATCTCGATGCCGCGATGGCCGACGACATGCGTGTCCGTGATGCCCGCCTGACGGCGGTTTTTCAGATGGAACGGCGTCCACGGGCGGGAAAAAATTGTTTTGATGTCGGCTTCTGAACGTTGCTGTTCGCCTGGTTCAAATGTGCCGTCGAGAAGATTTCGGTAGAAATTGGTGACAGCGGCAACGTAGAGTGGCGTCTTTTTCCGGCCTTCGATTTTCAAGGAGGCGACCTTCGCCTTGCGGAGGGCGGGGAGGATATCTCCAACGGCCAAGTCCTTCATGGACATGGCGTTGCATGCTTCGCATGGACCATCTGGCCCTGCGATGTTGAACTTCTTACGGCAGATGTATGCGCATTCGCCGCGGTTGCCGGATTCGCCACGCAAAGCGGCGGAAAGTTGGCAGAGGCCGCTGTAGGAATAGCACAGGGCGCCGTGGATGAAAACTTCCACTTCGAGATTCGGAAGTTGCGCGATTTCCGTGATTTCCGGAATCGTCAGCTCACGCGACGCAACAACGCGCGTGAAGCCTAAATCACTGGCGTAGCGGGCCCCCTGAATGTTATGGATGGCCATCTGCGTGGAGGCGTGAAGCGTCAGTTCAGGGAAGTATTCCTGCACAAGCTGAAAGACGGCCCAGTCCTGCACAATGAGAGCATCTGGCTCCATGTCGCGAAGCCGCGCCAATGTGTCGATAAGCTCAGGCAGTTCGCGTTCCCTAACAAGCGTATTGACAGCGACATAGACTTTTCGCGGCCATTCCGGATTGTTGTGGGCGAGGCCGAGAATGGTTGAAAGATCGTCAAAGGAAAAATTATCCGCGTCTGCGCGGGCGGAGAAGTTCTGTAGGCCGAGATAGACGGCATCCGCGCCGTATTGGAATGCGGCGACGCCTGCTTCGAGATTGCCTGCTGGTGCGAGAAGTTCCATATTCAATTAATAATTAATAATTTACAATTAACAATTTACAATTATTCCATCATAGAAAGATAAAATACCCCATCTATAATGTAATATTTCAATTTAGAGTTGCGAATAATCCCATTTGAGGTGGAGCAATTTGCTTTTATTGAGGAACCACGAAAGGCACGAAATTTTGGTCCACAAAACACTCAAAACAAACAAAAAGCCTCGCCGCCGTCGCCCGTAATGCTGTTGATATTGTTATAAAATATGGATGGTGAATGAAAAAGGATCAGAGGAGGGCTCTGGCGGCTCGGCGGTTTGAAAAGCGCTTCGCGCAGAAAAAAGCGGTCATGTGGAATCTCTTCACAAGTAGAGAAAAAATGAAGGATTGTAGTGCGATGGCCTATGCTTTTTCAGCCATGAAAGTGGCATATACTATAAAAAACAATTATATTAATAAATTTACAAGTAATATACAAGCTGAAAGTGGAAGGCAAAAAGGCTTGCCTGATAATTAAAATTATTAAATAACAATAAGTTATCATCATATAGGAGTCAAACAATGAGTGTCAGAGTACGTTTCGCCCCGTCGCCGACGGGACAGGTTCATATCGGAAACATCCGTGCGGCTATCTTCAACTGGCTGTTCGCACGTCATGAAAAAGGCACGTTCCTTCTTCGAATTGAAGATACAGATTTGGAGCGTTCAACGCCTGAAGCGATCAAGACTTTGTTGGAAGTGATGGAATGGCTCGGTTTGGATTTCGACGAGAAACCGCCGCTATATCAGACATCGCAGGTCAGCAAGCATCTTGCGGCAGTCCAGAAGCTTCTGGATCAAGGAGATGCGTATAAGGATGCGAAGGGCGGCGGCGGCGAAGCCGTGCTGTTCAAGATTCCATGGCATGCGGAAAACGTGCCCGGCGTGCATGAAGTCGGTCCGGCGGAAATCGCCGTCCATCCGGAGACGCCTGTCGTCATCAGCTATAAAGGTGTCGATTATGCGGCGCTTTCATCGAAGGGCAAAGCAGCGCCAGGCGGTGGTGCATTGGCTGGTTTTAAGGATTTGCAAGTCCTTGATGCGGAAGGAAAAGTGCTGTTTGATATCCGTGGGAAGGAAGAGGCTGTTCTAAAAGGCGAACTCGTCCAGACGATCGAAGGCGCGGCGAAGCTTTGCTTCACGCGCCGTGCCATCACCTATCATGATTTGGTCAAAGGCGACATGACGAAGCCGTTGGACGGCATGAAGGACGTCGTCATCGTCCGTAGTGACGGCAGCCCTGTGTTCCACATCGCGAACGTCGTCGATGACATCACGCAGAAAGTGACGCACATCATCCGTGGCGACGACCATGTGGAGAACACATTCCGCCACATCATGATGTTCCATTGTCTAGGCGCACCCGTGCCGCAGTATGGCCATCTGCCGATGATCGTGAATGCGGCAGGCAAGCCGTATAGCAAACGTGACGGCGACGCATTCGTCGGCGATTTCAAAGACAAAGGCTTCTTGGCGGACACGATGGTGAACTATCTGGCGTTGCTCGGTTGGAATCCAGGCGACGAACGCGAGAAGATGAGCCGCGAAGAGCTCGTCGAAGCGTTCTCGTTGGATCGCTGCCAGCATACGCCTGCGCAGATGGACATCCAGAAGATGACGAATCTGAACGGACAGTATCTGGCCGAAATGGAAATCGGCAAGTTCACGGAGATGTGCAAGTCCTATCTGGCGGTCTATGATTGGGGCCAGAACATTCAGCCAGAATATCTTGCAAAAGTCTGCACGCTCATGCAGAGCCGTTTGAAGAAATTCGCGGACGTGGAGCAGTGGAAGTACTTCTTCGTCGAGACGCCGGACTACGATGAAAAGAATCTCGCGAAGCAGTTCAAAGACGACTCCGTGAAAGCTGCTTTGAAGGAACTGGAAAGCGCGTTGGCGGGCTGTGATTTCACGGCGGCGGCCATTGAAGCGGCAATCCATGCGACGACAGAGAAGCTCGGCATGGGGCAGGGCAAGTTGAACCAGCCGTTGCGTGCGGCGGTGACGGGCGTCGGCGTCGGCGCAGGCATCTACGAGACGCTGGAACTGCTTGGTAAAGACTTGTCGATGAGACGTTTGGATGCATTTTTCAAGCGTTAATCCAAAAATAGAAAAATAGCGTAAGATACGGAAAGAAGGAGGATTGCATCATGGGATTGCCAGTTGTAGCGATTGTGGGGAGGCCGAATGTCGGTAAGTCGGCATTGTTCAATTATATTTTGTCAAAGCGTCTGTCGATCGTGCATGAGCAGAGCGGCGTGACGCGTGATCCGGTCATGTCGCCATGCGAACATTACGGACGGAAGTTCCTATTGGTCGATACGGGCGGCTTGGGCACGCATCCGAAGGAGAAAAAGGTCGATCTGTTTGACGGAATGATCCGTGAGCAGGTCATGAAAGTCGTTGAGGATGCGACAGTTCTAATTTGGGTCGTGAATTGTCAAGAAGGCATCACGCCGCAAGACGAAGAAGTCGCCGATTTTCTTCACAAGACAGGGAAGACCGTCGTGGTCGCTGCGAACAAGGCGGATAACGACACGGTTCGCAAACAAGCTTTCGGACTGTTCGCACCGTTGGGCTATCTGGACATCCACGCCGTCAGCTGTACACACACACATGGCGCGGGGCTGTTGATGGACGCTGTTGTCGAACATCTTCCAAAACAAGAGGAAGATGCTGAAACAGAAGGAGAAGCGAAGGAGCCGAAACGGCTGAAGATCGCCGTTGTTGGCCGCCCGAATGTCGGTAAATCATCACTTGTGAACCGTCTGTTGGGCAACAACCGCGTCATGGTCAGTGACATACCGGGCACGACGCGCGACGCGATTGACGTTCCAGTCGATCTGAAATACGGCGATGAAATTCTGCCTGCGACGATCATCGACACGGCAGGTATGCGCCGCAAGAAGCAGATTGATTCCGTTGTGGAATTTTTCAGTCTGTCCCGTTCGGAAACGGCCATCAAACGGGCCGACATCGTGTTGTTCATGATCGACGCGACGGATCCGTGCACGACGCAGGAATGCCGCATCGGCCGCGTGATCTGTGACGCGCGGAAATGCTGCATCATGCTTGCGAACAAATGGGATGTGGCGGGTAAGAACATGAAAGAGAAGGAGTTCATCGAATTGGTTCGTGAACGCATGCCGTTCATGAATCATGCGCCGTTGCATATCATTTCCGCGTTGAAAGGCTATCGTTTGAAGGGCATCGTCGGCCATCTATTGCATGTTCGCGAACAGATGGGCGTGATGATTCCGACGGGCGTGTTCAACCAATTCCTGCAGGATACGTTCGCGCGGACGCCGCCGCCGATGTCGGGCACGAAACGTTTCAAATGCTACTATGGCACGATGAAGCAGAACAATCCGCCGAAATTCGTGCTGTTCTGCAACAAACGGTCGTTGTGTCCCGCGCATTATATGCAGTTCCTGCAGAATCAGATACGTGATGCCTTCTTCCCAGAGGCGGGCCTGCCGATCGTCATGGACATGCGTGAACGTGCGACGATTGAAGAGTCGGACGATACACGCAAGACGATTGCCGGCGTGAAACGCGCGAAGGAGAAGGAATATCAAGAGGAACATCGCCGCGTGCAGAGACGCAAGGGATATATAAAGAAAGGTTGAAAGCCCTCTCCGCCACTATCGCGTTACCTCCCCCAGAGAGGGAGGCAAAGCTTGCCGTCATTAGCCATTAGCAAATAGCCGAAGCTTGGCTTCGGCTATTTAGCAGGCTGTTGTGCCTGCTTGAGAAGTTCATGAGTCTTAGTGAGCATGGCGTTGACGGCGTTCCGCTTGAGAGCCGCCAGTTCGGTGCGCTGTTTCCGAAGAGCCGTAATGGTGGTCTCGTAGGAGGCGGCGATGGGCGGTTCGTCCGATTTGATGAGCGTGGCAGGATCTTCATCGAAATTGTGAAGACTGCAAAGGACATGGCAGTAGGCCCATTGCTCGACGGCATCCGCGAGGGCGCCGTCCTGCGCGAAGCGGTCTGCGCGGGTCGCCAGATAGTTCGGGAACTGGTTGATGTGGTAAAGTAGCTTAAGCGCAAATACTTGCAATGAGTCTTTGCGGGCCCAGTCAAGCATTTCGGCGGTTGTCCAAATGCGATCCTGCTTCAATGGCGGCAGAGCATCCGGAACTTTCAATTTGTCAAGATCATAAACGGTGACGACATCCGCGACTTTGATATCGTTGAACGGATGGGACTCCTCCACGATGAAACGTTTCGGATAGAATTCATTGACATCGACGGTCGTCGTGAAGCCTGGGCCGCGGACGCTGATGAATACACGGATGTGGGCCTGCCGTTCGATTTCACGGATGTGGACGAGCTGTTCGATAACTTCCTGCGTGAAAATGTCTTTCGGTTGCTGACTATCCTTTTGGAATTCCGGATTGGCCATGCGTTTCACTTCGCCCCAGCGGCGGGCGGTGCGGAAGGCCTGCCGTTCCGTCGTGGCTGAGCCGTCATAGTCCGCGACGACGCCGTTGTGGAGGACGTATCCGAGCGGCGTTAGCGGCATGCCCGGCTCCGCGATGACGACCGTCTTGTCCAGCCCGAAGGCGATGATAAGTGCTTGCAACGCATTGGTAACGTCCCGCGTGTAGGTGAGTCCGAGGCCCGGCTGGCCGGATTCCATGTCTTTGATGGAGACCGTCTGCGTGATCTGTTTTTCAATGATGACGCGGGT
>JAEEGK010021232.1_pt1 | contig 13729 bp, 14 predicted proteins | sample 8958771 | NCBI WGS metagenome assembly JAEEGK01 (sample SAMN16246547, study PRJNA631951) | gut metagenome | biome: gut microbiome; feature: rumen; material: SC-attached | host: Bos | place: Iran: Karaj | collected 2018-10 | reverse complement strand
CTCTGATTTTATGATAAAATAATAAAAACGGATAATTTCGGAATAACCCCACATGAAATTTCCTGGTTGAAACGATTGTATAACAGCCGGAATAATATTGCAAGAGGAGTTCCTTATGAATTTAAAGATAATCGGAATTACAGCTGAATACAATCCCTTCCACAACGGGCACCGGTGGCAGCTCCAGGCTATCCGGGAAATATTTGGCAATGTGCCAGTTATTGCCTGTATGAGTGGCTCTATCGTGCAACGTGGCGAAATCGCCCTGGCCGACCCCTGGTCCCGGGCCGCCACGGCTGTGCACGCTGGTGTTGATCTGGTACTGCTGCTGCCTTCATGGTACAGCCTCCACAGCGCCGATTATTTTGCCGCCGGAGCAGTAAAAACACTGGCCGCCACAGGGCTCGTTGATACACTGGTATGCGGCACGGAACAGGACGCCGATAACTCTCTTGCAGAAACTGCAGCCTGGTCGCTGCAGGCAGAAACGGAACAGCAGGTAAAAACGTTACTGCAAAAAGGCTTATCCTACGGCAAAGCCTGGGAAACTGCAGCTGAACAGAATCATAAAGACACCTGTTGGTTTAAAGGAGCAAACAACCTGCTGGCGCTGGCGTACCAAAAAACCGTTTTACAAAACAATCTGCCTGTCGAACTTCTTACTCTGCAGCGTCAGGGAAGCAGTTACAACGACACGGAACTGATGCCACCGTATGCGTCCGCCTCCGCCATCCGTGCAGCATTGCGAAACAATTGTGCCCCCTCTTCTCTTGCTTCTGTTTTACCGGAAGACTCCTTATTTTTATTAAAACTAAATGAAACCGATTATCCTGCCCGCTTTATCCGGCAGGAAGAAACGCTGACCCTGCTGTTGGCCAGTCTTCTTATCCGTTGCAACGGCCATGATCTGTATGAGAACAGCAGCGCCAGCCAGGATTTATGTGACCGTTTTCATAGCACAAGGTCAGAACTGCAACAGGGATACAACGCCTTCTGCCGGAGAATTGCCAACAAACGCGATCCATTGCCCTCTGTCCGTCGGCTCGCCCTGCAACTGCTGTTACATAAAGACCGGGCGTTTTGGACAGAAACACCGGAACCGGCTTACCTTCGGGTACTAGCCTTCAATGACCGTGGCCGCAGTCTGTTAAAAGAAATGAAGGAAACCGCAAAACTGCCTGTCATAACAAAACCGGGCAGCAAAGAGCAATACAAAAACACCGCCCTTTATCCGCTGTTGCAGCTGGATAATGATTCCGCTGACCTGTATCAGTTATTGAACGGCAACATCGGAGTATACGGAACCTGTTTTACCACATCGCCACTTTATTTAAAGTAAATGACGGGTTTCTTCAGAATTTCCGAAAAGCATTCCGGAACAGCTTGTACCAGGATAATCCCGACAATGAAATGAAATTAAAACTCCTTATCTACGGTTTGACCGCAAACGGTACTACCGCATATAAGGAGTTTTTTCAACTGGCCAATGAAGCTCTTTGCAAATCAACCCGCAATTACTGTCAGACCACACCCGGTTACTCTTCTTCCGCAGGTGCCTCTTCCGCTTCTTCCACTACTGCAGGCGCGGGGATGGCTTCCGGCTGGGCAGCCACATGCTGCACACGGGACGCGATAAGTTCTGCCAGGCCCTTACGTTCCTCATTCACGCTGTTGCGATTATCTTCAATAGCCCGCAGGGCAGATTGCAGACTGTTGCCCAGATAACCCAGCATATCGTCCGCATACTGGAGGGAATCCGTCTTCACCTGATCCGCGTACTGGTCCGCACCCTGCTTCACTTCATCTTCATAACGCTGGGCAGAAGTCTTAATATCTTTGGAAAGCATCTCAGCCTGGCGCACGATTTCTTCCTGACGGACCAGGCGATCGGCCTCTTCCTTGGCAGCTGTGATAATATGTTCCGCTTCCAGGTTAGCTTTTTCCACCGTAGCAGCAGCTTCTTCCTTTGCAGAACTCATTATTTTCTGCGATTCAGTCAGAACTTCCGACGCACGTTTTACTTCTTTGGGAATCGCTTCCTTTAAATCATCCAGAATCGCAGACAGATCGCTTTCTTCCACGATGATTTTGTCCGTCAGCGGAATACGGTTCGCTTCCGAAATCAGATTGTATAAGTCGTCAAAAATCTGGTCAAGTGTTACGTTTGTACTAAGTCTCTCCAGCATTTTCATATCCTCTTTCTTTTTCAATTTGGCAGCCCTGCCGCCAGCTGTTTATTTTATTATCTCATCTGTACCTGTCGCTAAAACTTCGGACACAGCCTCACTCACTTTGCCTTACGTTTCTGATATTTACGAATCAGTTCTTCCACACCGGCCGGTACAAGCTGCCCTATGTCTCCGCCAAAAGCCAACAGTTCCCGCACACCGGACGAACTGATGTAAGAATAACTGGCATTCGTCATGATAAACACTGTTTCCAGGGACTCATTAATTTTTTTCAGCAGTAACGCCCGCTGAAATTCATATTCAAAATCAGTGAAAGCCCTCAGTCCCCTGACAATAAATGATGCTTTTTCCTTTTCGCAAAACTCGTTTAAAAGCCCGCTGCAACTGGTCACCCGCACATTCGGCAGATGAGATGTGGCTGCTTTCAGCATCTCTACCCTTTCCTTCGGAGTAAACAGAGAAGTTGCTTTTCCCGGATTGTAGAATACACAGACAATTATCTCGTCAAACATCCGGCTGGCACGTTCGATGATATCGATATGCCCTATGGTCACTGGGTCAAAACTGCCTGAACACACAGCCTTGCGCATTATTGCTCCCCCTTAGGCGACAAATTTGAAACTTATTTGATTTTAATAAGTTTCGACACCGTTTTATAAATTCCTTTAATTATAGAATACTATGTAAATTATTCAACTGCAAATCAGTCTGTTCTTTTAATGCCGGTTTATTCCGCACAACAACGAGGACCGTTGTTCAAAAAGCTTTTTTTATAAAACTCAGTACCGTTTCCCCGTACTGCTGGTTCCGGAACAGCTCATAGCCTTCCGGCACCGAACCCGTAATGTCGTCATGAGCTGAGTGCTCCGCCACCAGCCAACCGTTTTCTGCCAGGAGCGGATTTTTCACCAGCTTCGCCAAAATTTTCTGCACCAAACCTTTATTATAAGGGGGATCCACAAAAATCAGATCAAACCGTTGACCCTTTTTGAACAAAAGATCTACCGCTGCCTCCGCATCATGCTTCAGCACCTTACAGTCTGCTTCCGCACGGCACTTTCGTATATTGCTGTCCGTCAGTTGCAGAGACATCCGGCTGTTATCCACAAACTGCACAAACCGGGCCCCCCTGCTCCAGGATTCCAGCCCCAGATTTCCACTGCCGGCAAACAAATCCAGCACAGCTGCGTCTACGACTTTGCTTCCGATAATATTGAACAGGGACTCTTTCACCCGGTCCGCCGTAGGACGCACATCATAGTTCTTAGGCACGTTCAGGTGCAGTCCCCGTGCCTTTCCCGTAATAATTCGCATCGCGTATCAGGCCGCGCCTTTCCGCCGGTCACAGCAAGCTATTCCGGAAACCGGCATACTTGCGATTTCCCTTTTTATACTGAACATCGTAGGACATTAATATTCTTATTTATCATACAACAAAACTTCCGTTTTGTCACTTTCCTGTTGCTAAATATTGTAACAAATCTGTGAAAAACACAAAATATAGTATGACTTCACCGTACAACCAGATTTTTCTGAAACCATTCCGCCCGGAAAAAGTTCTGCAGTGAAACAGAAACGCGGTTACCAGCTGCGGGATGACCCGCCACCACCGCCAGAGCCGCCACCAAAACTGCCGCCGCTGTAACCTCCGCCGCCGGAACCGCCGCCAGAACCGCCACCACCACTGAAGAAAAATCCCAGGATTCGCAGCAACAGGCTTGTAATCGCACCATTGAGCAAGATAAAATCGATAAACAGCAGCGCCACTATAACCGGAATCCAGCCGACAGTATCTACCAGCCATTCACCTTTCAGCATCAGAAAACCGAACACGCTCAGAACTCCCGCCAACAGAGTGGAATCTGTGCCGGAGAGAGCTGGTTCGCCACCGTTCACCACATGATTCTGCGAATCACCGCCCCGGCCTTCTGACGGGCCTGACTGCGGGCCCGCATTTTCCGTTCCTTTTTGCGCACCGTCGTTCCGGTTCTCCTCTGTTCCGGTCGTTGTATTACCTGTTGCGTTCTCCGTTCCGTTCTGTTCCTTGAGGGCCTTTTCAAACAGCGCCTCAGTGGACTGTCCGTCAGCACCAGTCTTTACCGTACCCGGAGAATGATTGTTGAAACCGCTTACTGCCAACTGCACATTATATTCCTTCGCAATCCGGAGTGCCAGGGCCTCGTACCCGCGGGCGATACCTTCCTCATAGTTCCCTTTGCGGAAATAAGGAATCATATACTGATCCTGGATCTGCCCGGTAAGACTGTCCGTCAGAGCACCCTCCAGTCCGTAGCCCACTTCAATTCGTGACTTACGGTCCCCGGTGGAAACCAGAAGGAGCACGCCGTTATTCTTTTCCTTATTGCCGATACCCCAGTCCCGCAACAGTTTCAGGGAATACTCCTCCAGCGGTGAGCCGTTCAGACTCTTCACCGTCACCACCGCAAGCTGGGCCGTAGTCTTCTGATCCAGCTGGCGGCCCAGATTCTGCAGATAGCTGTGGACAGGCGCGGAAATAACTTCTGCATAATCCTGCACATAGATTCCGGAAGATGCAGGCGGCTTCGGCGGAACCTGTACCGTAGTCCCGTCGGGCTCATCGTCCACGAAGAACCAGATACCTGCTATCATGGCATAAACCGCCACCAACAGCAGCCTTAATAAATATTTCATATGTTATAGCGCTTTCATACCATAGAACGGTTCTGCAGCCGGTTTTGAAAGGACCCAAAACCGTTTTACTCCTTCAGACCACCCTTAAAACTGCACCTTAGGTACTGTCCTGGCTGTTTCCTCTACCTTGAAATAATCCCGCGCCGTAAAGCCTAACGCCCCGGCGAACAAAGAATATGGCAGCGATTTAATCTTCGTGTTGTAACCCTGTACCGCGTCATTATAATCTTTCCTGGCCACCGCGATACGGTTTTCCGTACCGGAAAGTTCGTCCTGCAATTGCCGGAAATTCTGATCTGCTTTCAACTGGGGATAATTCTCCGCCACCGCCAGCAAACGCGACAGCGCACTGTTCAGTTCCGTATTGGCCGCCAGTTTGTCGTTCACCGATTTGGCACCGGCCATTTTTGCCCGGGCATCTGACACAGACTGGAACACTTCTTTCTCGTGCGCCGCATATCCCTTCACCGTATTTACCAGATTGGGAATCAGATCACTGCGGCGCTGCAGCTGGTTATCCACCTGGGACCACTTGCTGTCTACGTTCTCCCTGGCAGAGACCATACCATTGTAAAAGCCGAACACCGATCCGACTGCCAGCACAATGACCATCAGAATACTTACCAAAACGCTCATGGAAATACCTCCGTAACATCAAATATAGTATCATTTACACATCATACATACCGTTTATCATGAGAACATTTTCACCTAATATAATTTTATCATATTTTGTGTAGTTTTGCAGATAAATTACACATAACAGAATACCGGCAGATATTGATTTCATATTTTACAGGTAAATCCTGGTATTGGTCCCCAGCCCCAACAGCAACAGGTTCAGAAACGGACTCTATTTGTAAGTATCCCATTTCAGATTTTCAAAGAAAAAACAATTGAATTAACAGAAAAGCTGTTATACAATGAGATTGCTTATTACTACTAATTGAAAAGAAGGTATACCAGGTGCCCTTTAAAAAAAACAAAACTGAACTTATAATTACCGGTTTTTTATGCATATGTATAGGCCTGTTTTCCTTCGCCCGGTACATGGGCTGGCTGGCACAGGATTCAGGACTGCTGGCAATGATCGCCAGGACAGTCTACGGACCGGACGTGCGCCAGGAAATGGCCCGGCTGAAACACGCAAAAGACATTTCACCGGGAATTCCGCACATCACATCCCTTTGCTACCATGAAGTGACGCCTGACCGCGAAGACGACTGTATGAACGTGAAGCCGGATGTTCTCCGCCGGCATATCCGGGAGTTTAAGGAAGCAGGTTATGTGTTTATCCATGTGGGCGATCTGCAAAACTATGCAGCAAGTCTGGCACCGCTTCCTGAAAAAGCGTTACTGATTACGTTTGATGACGGATATGCAGACAATTATTACTATGCATACCCTGTATTACGGGAGGAACAGGTACCGGGTACCTTTTTTGTGGTAAGCAGCACCATTGGAAAAGAAAACCGGATGTCTGCCGCCCAACTGCGGGAAATGCAGGCAAATGGAATGAAGATAGGATCCCATACTGTAACTCATGACAGCTTAAGCAACATGAGCGCAAAAGAAGTTGATTTTGAACTGCGCGCATCCAGAGAAACGCTCGAAAATATATTGGGGGAACCGGTCTTCGCGCTGGCCTACCCCGGCGGCAAGGTAAACGAGACCGTATTGGACAAAGCAAAATCCTGTTATGAAATGGCGTTTGTGGCTGCGGTCCGGCCGGAAACAAAACAGACGATGTACACGCTTCAGCGCTATGGCGTGTTCAGCTGGAACAAGCATATCGAATCCATTTTTAGAAACAGGTAGTATCCTGTCGCCCTGTAATACAAAACCCCGGAATCACACAAGCATGATTCCGGGTATGTTTTTTCTGGTACTCGGACAGGGGCTCGAACCCTGGACCTCTGCCATGTGAGGGCAGCACTCTAACCAACTGAGCTATCCGAGCATATTTCGTTTACAAAAGGTATTATACACCTGTCACAGAAAAATTACCAGCTTTTTTTCATATAATTTCTGAAAAGCCTTCAGCTTGCCCGGTCCCAGATGACTCCCACCGCGGCGCCCATCACGGCCACGGTAAACCAGCCAAAGCCTTCATTGTACAGGGGTACCGATGCCAGGATGCTTTCCATGGGAACCGGAATGGCTGCGGCCTTCAAGCCTTCCACGATAGCAAACAGGGTGACAATCCACATGGTGCAGCGGAACACCTTTTTGTTACCACCGAAGCCGAACACGTTAAGCAGAGCCAGGGCAATCATCACAGGGTACAAAAAGCAGAGTATGGGAATCGCCATTTTGATGATCATATCCAGCCCGAAGTTGGAAAGGGAAAAGCTGAGCAGCGCAATCAGGACGCCAAATGTTTTTTTGGAAAGAGCTGCATTGAACAGAATATGGAAATAGTCGGAAATAGCGGCGATAAGGCCAATGCTGGTGGTCAGGCAGGCCAAAATAATGATGGCCGCCAGAATAAACGTTCCGCCCCCGCCCAAATATTCATGGGCTGTTGCAACCAGAATACCGGCGCCGTTGGAAAAATCTCCGGACAGATAACGGTGCGCTTCCGCGCCGGCATAACCCAGAAAATAATAGATGAACGCAAGCAGGCCGGCGGTGATCAGTCCTGCCCACAGGCAGGTCCTGATCAGTTCTTTTTTGTTTTCGATGCCGTAGGACTTGATAGCGGTCAGTGTGGCCGCGCCAAACAGGAAAGATGCCAGGAGATCCATTGTATTATACCCTTCCTGGAATCCTTTCAGGAACGGCGTGTTCAGATATTCGCCCTGAGGCGCGTCCGGCACAAAAGACGGAGCCAGCAGGACTTTCACAAACAGAATGGCAAGGCACACCAGTAAAGCCGGGGTCAGGACTTTTCCCAGCCAGTTCAGCACTTTGGACGGATTATTGGCCACGTAATAACTGAAAGCAAAATACAACGCCGAGTACAGCGCCAGCTGCCAGGGTTCTGTAGTTCCAAACAGCGGCTTGATGCCAATCTCATAACTGAAAGCTGCCGTGCGGGGAATAGCAAACAGCGGGCCTATGCACATACTGGATAAAAACATGATGATCTTTGCATAGGCAACGTTGACCGGAGCCGCCACTTCCGTCAGATCGGTACCGCCTGTCATGGCTATGGCCAATACGCCCAAAATAGGAAGACCCACACCGGTGATACAGAAGCCGAGTGTCGCAATGTTCAGGTTGCTGCCGGACAAATAGCCGAACAATGGCGGAAACAATAAATTTCCCGCGCCGAAAAATGAAGAAAACAGAACCAGGCTTACCGGGATCAGTTTACTGAGAGAAATAGAATTATTCATAAAAACCACCTGCTATGAAAATGAAAACGCACATGCTGTGCGTTTTCATAATTATATTTAAGATAATGTAAAACTGAAATGCTTTACTTTACAACTATACGATAATATTTTTTCTTTCCCTTTCGTATCAGCACGCCGCCGTCTTCCGTGAACAGCTCCGGCGTAAGGGCGAATTCCGCATCTTCCACTGCTGCATTGTTCAGATACAGGCCCCGCTGGGCAATCATCTGCCGGGCTTCCCGTTTACTGCTGAACACCTTTTGTGCAGTCAGAACATCAACCAGCCTGGCAGTCTTATCCGCTTCCGCAATCTCCAGCGTAGGCACATTTTCCATATCCGCGCCGCCACCGAACAGGGCTTCCGTGGCCTTCACCGCTTTATCGGCTTCATCCTGACCGTGGATCAGTTTGGTCACTTCATAGGCCAGTACCTTTTTCGCTTCGTTAATCTTTTCATCTTTGAACGCGCCCAGGCGGCGAACCTCGTCCATAGGCAGGAAAGTCAGCAACGCCAGACATTTTTCCACGTCGGCGTCGTCCACATTGCGCCAATATTGGTAGAAATCGTACGGCGAGCATTTTTCCGCGTCAAGCCACAGGGCTCCCTTCTCCGTTTTGCCCATCTTGCGGCCGTCACTGGTGGTAAGCAGCTTGCAGGTAATGCAGAACGCCGGTTTCTGATCCTTGCGCCGGATCAGCTCCACGCCGGCCAGCATGTTAGACCACTGGTCATCGCCACCCATCTGCATCACGCAGTTATAATTCTTATGCAGGGTATAAAAATCGTAAGCCTGCATGATCATATAGTTAAATTCAAAGAAAGTCAGGCCTTTGTCCCAACGCTTCTTATAACACTCCGCCGCCAGCATATGGTTCACGGAAAAATGCGTGCCAACTTCCCGCAGCAGGTTCACATAATTCAGGTTCAGCAGCCAGTCGCCGTTGTTTACCATCAGCGCTTTGCCATCGGAGAAGTCTATGAACTTGCTCATCTGCTTTTTGAAACATTCGATATTATGGTTGATAAATTCCGGCGTCAGCATCTTCCGCATATCGTCCTTGCCGCTGGGGTCGCCGATCATGCCAGTGCCGCCTCCAAGCAAAGCAATGGGGCGGTGCCCCGCCCGCTGCATATGGGCCATAGCCATAAGGGCGATAAAGTGACCCACGTGCAGGCTGTCCGCCGTGGGATCAAAGCCAATATAAAACGTGATTTTTTCCTTTTCCAGCATTTCCCGTATTTCTTCTTCGTGGGAAACCTGCGCGATAAAACCACGTTCCTGCAACACATCAAAAACAGACATCGGTGTAAAACCCTCCTGAAACTTTAAATAAGTATGTATTATTCTAACTCATTTCTTATTTTATTACAAGACCGTTATATACTAAAACGTTCTTTTTGTAAAACTATTTTATTTTTGCTTCCTTGACGTACCTATGACAATTACTTATAATATTGATATATCAGAATACACCCTGCCCAGGCAGAGAAAATATTTGGATAGTATTAATAAATGTATTTCTTGCAAACAGGAGGATAATTAAATGAGACCAGATTTAGTCGTACCGGGCGAAAACGAAGAGAACTTTGTCGCCGCCCGCGATACCCGTGTTGTTACCGTTCCCTTTTCCCCGATTGAAAAGCGCTTTGCCAAAGAAAAACCCCAGCTGATGCCCGGTTTGAAAATGTTACGGGAAGAATTGGGTGATGCCGAATTCGACAGGCTTATCAACCGTATCCATAACATTAACGTATCCGGTGAGCGCTGCCTGATCGTAGCCGAAAGCGAACTGCACCGTACCTTTATCCTGCGGGACGCGATCCCTGCCATCTCCAAAGCATTTAACGTAAGCAACATCCGCGTGGTAACGCAGGGATAAGTTTTTTATTTTACTGTTGACAAATTGAAATGAATTTACTATAATAATCATGTTGTCGGGGCGTGGCGCAGTTTGGTAGCGCGCTTGTTTCGGGTACAAGAGGCCGTGAGTTCGAATCTCGCCGCCCCGACCAGGTTAAAAACAACCGGAAGTCAGTAGGTATCTGGCTTCCGGATTTTTTATAGTGAAAGAAGGCACCCTCCATGAAAATATACAACCTTAAATGCCCCAATTGCGGTGCTACGCTTACGACTGACGTTAAAAACAATTACGCAAAATGCCAGTACTGCGGCAATGAATTTACGATTTCCGAAGATGCGGAAGCAGATGAAAAGCAATCCGCACGCGATAAGGCAAAAGAAGCTGCAGAAAAAGAAACTGAAGCGCCTGAAAAACGTCCTGTGGCACAAAAAGAAACTGCCAACCCGGAAAAGCGAAAAGCATCCCGGGTCCGCGATTTTATCATAGTTCTTCTTATTGTTACGGCAGGTCTTGCCCTTTCCCTGCTTTTTGACAAAGAAAAACCACAGGACATCGTGCCCAAAACAGATTTGCACCGTTTCTTTATGGAACTGAGGCTGGACAGTACAGCGCAAGACGTAGAAACATTGGCTCAAAAGCACAAACTTCACTATTTCCGGACAGAAAAGATGGTCAACTCTGAAACCGCAAACGTAATTTACTATAAAGTCGCCAAAACCAACGAAACAGTGTTAAACAAACAGGGCGGGCACGCCGAAACGGTTGAAATCGAGTTCGACATGACAAAAGATAATGCTTTCAAACTGGCAGTCTACACGGACCCGGAGCACATCACTGCCCGCGCCCTGCTCTTTAAATACGGATCTTACTACAGCCTTTCCGCAGAAAATCCTGAAACAAATGAGTTCGCAGGTTATTATTATTACAATAATTCCTTACGCAGTGCCGCAGGCGAACAGAATACGCATCCGCCTTACCTGAAATGCCAGAATGCGGAAGAAGCGCTGAAAAAAATATATTCTTATAAAAAGTGACCGAACATTGCCACTATGTTTTTCCCCAGGTTACATTAAAAATCAGAAATTTTTAAGAAACGATAAAACACAAAACAGCCAGCCGAATTAAATCGGCTGGCTGCATTTTTTATCCGGATTACCGCTTCAAAAAGGCCGTTCTTTTTATCCGCAAGTTAATACCACTTCGCAGTCTATTACAGTAAAACCGCGTAATTTCTATTTCATTCCCGCAGAATCCGCATCGTCTCTTCGTAATCTTCCCTTGCTTCCGGGAAAAATACCGTGGCGCAATAACAGTGGGGCATATCTTTCGCCATTTTCAGATGGTGTTTTACCCCGGCTTTCGTCAGCATTTCGTCATAGGACGCAGCTTTGGCAGAAAGCACTTCCGATGTCCCGTAATAAATCCATGTTTCCGGAAAACCGGAAACGTCCGCTCCGTCACAGCTCTGCATCCACTGCGGTATCGTCGTATTGCCGTGGGACAGCAATGGTTGTATCGTTTTCATATACTGTGCGGAAAGCATGATATCCTTGCTATTCAGGGACTGCATCTTCTCCCATTCTTCCTCCGTAGACGGTATCCCGCCGGGAGAAATCAGAATCAGTTTTTCCGGCATGGGCAGAGGTTTGTTATTCTCATTCAGGTAAGCTCCAAGCAGCAGCAGCAATGCCCCGCCGGAGGAATAGCCGTACCAACGCACATCTTCATATTCCCGGCACATGGCAGCATACACCTGCTGTAACATACGGACACTGTCCCTGATTGTATACTCATCGCACAGCGGATAATAGGGAAACCACACATCTGCTCCCGTATTAGCCGCCATCTTTTTTGCAAATCCAACAAACATCCGGGGCGGCGCCAGTAAAAGACCTCCGCCATACACGCACAGAACAGCCCTTTTCGCTTTATTTTTATGACAGATTGCAAGACAGTGAAACTCTTCGGAAAACCCTTCTGAAGACACAGACCGCCTGTTATTTCCGGCAGCGCCGTCCAAATCAATAACCCGTACTCTTTCATCCCGATAAATAAATTCCCCGTCTTTCGGAAGAAAGAAATGATTCAGCTTGTTTCGCCTCCGTATCTGTTTCAGCATCTTGTCTTTTGGCAGACCGGTGATACGCTTACTCCCGGACAGGCGTACCAGCAGCTTTGTGATAACCAACTGTATGCTCATGAAACCATTACTTCCGTTGTTCCTTTTATTACTTTTTCCTGTTTCCCGTTCAGGCACACTACCTGCATCCTAACCAGAATCTTATCCTCCGAATCTTCTACAGGGACGACCTTCGTTACTTTTGCTTCTGCAGTGATGACCTCTCCCGGACGCACCGGCGCCATAAAGCTTACTTCTATCACGCCATTTTCCAACCAATCCCTGCCAAACGTCCGAACCATCAGTTCCTGAATGAATGCCACGCTTAACATGCCATGGGCAATGGTTCCTCCGAAACGCGTGGTTTTTGCAAAATCCGGATCAACATGCAACGGGTTATGATCTTCCGCCGCATCCGCGTAGTGATTGATCATTAACTGGGTTACATTTTTTACAGGCAGAACAAACACATCGCCTTTACTGATTTCTTTCATGCTTTTCCTCTTCCCGCCATCAATTATTAATTAACCGAAATGACGCACTCCCGATTTATAAATGCTTATTTTGCAACAACGCGTTAAAGCTGTTTTTAGGAAACATCGGTCCATTACGCCGGCAAAATAATGGTGATTTTGCTTTCCACTGCCAAATCCCCTGCACCATTAAAGGCTTCCACCTTTTGTACCACAAATTTCAGGCCGCGTTTTTCCATTTTTTCCTCCACCCTGCCTCGCAGCGTCAGAATATCCCCCCAGTGAATGGGTTTCAGGTAACGGAACTCCTGCTTCGCATGGACGGTTCCATCCTCCAACTGTTCACCGGTCAGCGCTTCCCAACGGGTATAGACAGCAGCATAGGCAGGCGGAACCAATTGTTCTTCCACGTACAGCGGCGAATCATCTTCCACCGCTGCTAAGTAAGCTCTCACCGCTTCCTCTGTCACTCTGAATAGCTTTTCAGGATAAGGCACGCCCACTTGTACTTCCGCAAATTTCATAGTGATACATCCTCCGCTTCACGCCGCTTCGTCACACCGAATTTGTTCCCTGCTTCGTCTGTTTCTTTTCCCGTTCTTCGATACGCTTGCCCACTTCTTCCGCAAAATCCGCAGCCACTGACAGACCTGCCTTTAACCCTTCCCTGATCTGGCGGCCCGTCTCGGACATTGCGCTCATTAAATCCTCAATCTGATGTGATTCAGAAATCCCTGTCTTGCACCAGATGGCAAAATGCTCACAATTGTTCGTCCACAAACTGTACTGTGTCTCCCCGATACGTTCCCGGGCGCGGATTACCGTTTCCTCCGGCGTATACAGATGGTAATTACTGATTTTCAGCACGTCCCACAGGGTCTGCGCCTTTTCCGGGTGGGCAAACTTTTTCCGGAATTCCGCAAAAGGAATTTCTTCCGTAGGACGCCCATACACCTTCGGGAATTCACAGATGCTGTAGACAAGGCTTCCGTTCAGAAATTCCTCCATGCTTGCCTGATGAATACAAATCTTATAATGGTCGGAAGGATCGATGTCATAATGAATTACTTT
>JAEEGK010021231.1_pt1 | contig 13730 bp, 8 predicted proteins | sample 8958771 | NCBI WGS metagenome assembly JAEEGK01 (sample SAMN16246547, study PRJNA631951) | gut metagenome | biome: gut microbiome; feature: rumen; material: SC-attached | host: Bos | place: Iran: Karaj | collected 2018-10 | reverse complement strand
TAAGCTGTGGAGAAAATTCAGAGGAATTTACATTCATCGAGAATGTGGAAGCTAACCAGCCTTTCTATGCTGCTGTAACAATTCCGCTTGATCTTGATGTTTCATGACCATTGTATATTCACATCTGGAGTGACACAGAAGCAGTTTGCGAAGTAGCTTATATCGACGCAAAATAGTATAACTCCATCCCCCAATAAAAAGCCCGTGGTTTTAAAGTTCCACGGGCTTTTTGATTTTATTATGTTTTATTGCTGTGAGTTTTCAGAGGTTTCTGCGGTCCCTGAGCCTGACGAAGGGGCGGCTTTTTCTTCAAGGCTCAAATCTCCTTCTTTAATCCATCCCAGCTTGCGTAGCAAAAGTCCAAATGCCCAGGTTAAAACTGCTGGCAAAACAAAGCAGATTAATATAAGGCCAAACCAGTCAAAGAATCCTGGGGTAATGGCAGCAGCCCCATGACTGATTGCAACTTCGCTTGGTTCAAACCAGCCGGTTACAACTCCAATCTGTCCAACCAGACCACAGGTTCCCATTCCGGAGCTTACAGCAGCGCCGTTCATTTCCATCTTAAAAAGACAGGTTGCAAGAGGACCTGTAATTGCACTGGCAGCAATTGGCGGAATCCATACCTTAGGATTTTTGATTATGTTAGGCATCTGTAACATACTTGTTCCAAGTCCCTGAGAAAGAATTCCTCCCCAGCGGTTTTCGCGGAAGGACATAACTGCAAAACCAACCATTTGTGCACAACAGCCGGCAACAGCAGCACCACCGGCAAGACCTGTAAGACCAAAGGCGGCACAAATTGCAGCAGAACTGATTGGCAGGGTAAGGGCTACACCCACAACTACAGAAACAATTATTCCCATCCAGAACGGATGAAGTTTTGTTGCCCATACAATGAGCTTGCCGATTGAGCTTGCTGCTGCTCCAATATATTTTGCAGTAAGAACTGTAAGCAGCGCACCGGCCAGAATTGTAACTGCAGGGGTAACAATAATATCTACCTTTGTTTTTTTGCTTACAAGGCAGCCAAGCTCTGCGGCAATAATTGCAATAACAAGAACTGCAAGAGGTCCTCCGGCTCCACCGGTAACATTTGCAGCAGCACCAACAGCAACAAGGCTAAAAAGTACAAGAGCAGGCACACCCATTGCAAAACCAATTCCAACAGCCATTGCAGCACCAACTACATGCCCTTCTGTAGCAAAGTTTCCTGCATCAACCAGAAACTGAAAAACCGGATTTACCGAAAGACGCAAAAGCTGCTGGCCCAGTGTCTTGATGATTGTTCCAATAAGCAGAGAAGCAAATAATCCCTGCGCCATTCCACTCATTGCGTCAATAAAATAACGCTTAACGTATCTGTTCATACGAACTCCTGTGAGAAAAAATGTCATTGTCGGGCTTGACCCGACAATCTCAATTTATAATTACGAAAAGAAAAAGATACGCGGTGCGTCGTAACGTCGCCGGTAATGCAGGACACCATGGACTCTGCGCTGATTAATCTTGTGCGTAAAATCTTTTGTCAATTTACAATAAAAAGGCGGGGTTGTCAAATCTCCCACTAGACAAAATAATAAAAATTTATAAAATATTTATACTTTTTTTCCCGTTTTTGCGAAAATTGTGTTATACTATATATATAGTGCGCGGTTTTCGCATTTTTTTGCTGCGCGAGCAATTAAATAAGTTTAGGAGTTGTTGTGAACAAGCACGATTTTCCCCAAATCCATTTTTACGATCAGGATTTTGTAGACATTTATAATAAAACCTGGTCATGGGTTTCATCTTTCTGGATTGATCCTGCTACAGGGGAACAGACAAATGACGGATTATTTATTTATCCCGAAGGCCAGAAGATGATAATTAACCAATTCGAATCAATTTTCTCATCTTTCTTTCTGGTATATTCAAATAGAAATTTTGATGCCTGCAATAATCTTGATTATTTTTATGCACGTCAGGAAGATAACGGTGCCATTCGTAACAGATATGACACTGCAACAAATGAACCTGTTCTTGATAAAAAGAATCCAAACGGATTAGACCTGCCTCTTTTTGCATGGGCAGAATTTAATCTTTATCATAAATCTGCAAATAAGCGACGAATTAAAGAAGTTATGCCTACCCTCATCAAATATATGAACTGGATAGACTCTAACTTTAAAAAAGATAACGGACTTTATGCGGTTCCTGCTGCAGCAAGCGGAATGCTCAATTCACCACGCAAAGACTGTGTATATCCGGTTGATTTTAACGCCTGTATGGCAATCAACGCTTCTTACATGTCTGCTTTGGGCGATATCCTTAATGACAAGGATTTAAGCTTCCAGTACCGCAAAATGTATTTTTCTATAAAAACCAGAATTAATTCCCTTATGTGGGATGCAGATACAGGCTTTTACTATGATTTGAACAAGGCTCAGGATCGCATTAAAACAAAAACCATTGCCGCCTACTGGACAATGCTTGCAGAAATTCCAAATGCCGACAAGGCAGAAGCTTTAGTTGAACATCTTAATGATCCGGATTCCTTTGGAACAGAGCATCCGTTCCCAACCTTAAGTGCCGATGATCCAAACTTTAGCGAAGATGGAAACGGCTACTGCGGAAGCGTTTTTCCTGCTTTTAACTTTATGGTTATTAAGGGATTGGAAAAATACGGAAAGTATGAGCTTGCCCGAGAATGTGCAATCCGCCATCTGTATTATGTACTTGATGGACTTATGCCTAATGAAAGCAACAAGCAGGCCGGCGACCTTTGGGAAGCATATCTTCCTAACAAAGAAGGAAAAGCTGTTCAAAAAGGAAAGCCTGCGTTCCCTCGCAAGCGCTATCTTCTTACAACAGGACTTTCAACAATCGCACTCATGATTGAAAATATAATTGGTCTTTCTATAAGTCTTCCACGCAAGACTGTAGACTGGATCATTCCTAACCTGGAAATAATGGGTATTGAAAAGCTTTCTCTTAAACGTAACCTCATCACAATTTTGAGCAACAAGAGCGACCGTGGCTGGGGCATTCAGATGGAAAGCGAAAAGTTGTATTACTTTACAATCAATATCCTTGACCAGAAGAAAAAGACTTTGCCTATTCCGTCGGGCAAATGCTCTATGCTTATAGACAAGCTGTAAGCGTTGAACCAGGAGATTTTATGGCCACCCCTGAATCAGTCATTGAAATCGGTTCAACGGGAGTCCGCCTCCTGGTTGCCGAATTCACCGAAGACAGACAACAGAATATCCTCGACCGTTCCGAAGTTCCTCTTTCTATTGGTAAAGACACTATAACTACAGGACAAATCTCTCAGGAAACACAGGGGCTTCTTATTCAAACACTGCTGCGCTATAAGGAGCAGCTGGCCGGCTGGGGAATTACTCCGGCAGAAACAACCTGCTTTGCAACCAGCACCTTCCGCGATGCCAGAAACAGCGACCCTGTTATGGATCGTATCCGCGTACAAACCGGTTTTAGAGTTCACATTGTAGATGGTGTAGAAGAAAACAAGCTTATGTATCTGGCTGTAGCCGAAACAATAAAGGACCAGCCGGTAGACTTTAAAACTGATGATACAGTTATTCTTGTGGTTGGCGGCAGTACAACCGAAATGATGATGATTTCCAACGGAAAAATGGCCGGTGTACATAGTCTGCGCCTTGGTACAGTACGAATTGAACAGCAGATGAAAAACCTGACTACTTCTTATGATGATATACAGCGTTTTATTCAGGAATCAATTAACAATACAAAAGGTTCTCTCGAAAGCGAGCTGGATCTTTCCAAAGTAAAGCAATTTATAGCCGTTGGTCAGGATCTGACAATGGCTGCTCTTTTAATCGGTAAGCCGGTTTCTACATTCCTGTGGTCCATTGACCGCAACGTGTTCGATAACTTTGTTCAGGAAATTCAGGAATATTCTGTTGATGAATGTGTTGCCCGATTTAAGATTCCTTATGCAGAAGCAGAAACTCTTCAGACAAGCCTGCTCATTTACAACATGTTTATTCATCTTACAAAGGTTCAAACAATTATTGTCCCGGAAACAAATATCCGTAACGGAATTCTTTTGAGCCAGAATTCAACACAAAATGAAGAGCTTCAAAAGGAATTTGATATGCAGATTACAGCTTCGGCCAGAAACCTGCTGCGCAAATATCATGGAGATGAAAATCACGCTGAATGTGTCCGTATGATTGCAACCAAAATTTATGATGCCCTCAAGGATGATGTTGCTCTGGACGAACATGCAAGAACCCTGCTTGAAACAGCGGCCATTCTGCATGATATCGGTGCGTTTATACGTTACGATAATCACAACATTCATTCAAGCTACATAATCCGCAATTCAGAAATTTTTGGTTTATCGCGCAAAGATAATACAATTGTTTCTGAAATCGCAAAATATCACAAAGGTACATCGGTTCCACAGGACGAAGACAGTTTTTTAATGCTGCCGCGTACTGACCGAATGACCATCCTTAAGCTTACTGCAATTCTCCGTATTGCCGATGCAATGGACCGCGGTCATATCCAGAAATTCACGGACTTTTCTATCCGCTTTCAGGAAAACACCATGTATCTTCAGACAAAAAAATCCAGAAACACTGTTCTTGAAAAAATTGCAATGAGCGAAAAATCTGGAATGTTCGAAAGCATTTTTGGTTATAAGGTAATTTTATTATGAGCGAGTTTTTTAACCGCCAGCTGTCCTGGCTCGCATTTAATGCAAGGGTTCTCAAACAGGGATTACGCAAGGAACTCCCGTTACTGGAACGTGTACAGTTTATGTCCATTGTTTCTTCTAATTTTGATGAATTCTTTCAGGTGCGTGTTGCAGCTACAAAACGAATGCTGGAATCTTCGCCGGATACAGCAGATGCTTCGGGCCTTACACCAAAGATGGTGCTTTCGAGCATAAGCGCACGGGCACATCAGATTTTCCGTCAGCAGCAGGATTGCCTTATAAATGACATTATTCCTGAGCTTGCAAAAAACGGACTTGTTTATGTTCCGTCTGCAAATTATACTCCTCAGCAGACAGAATTTGTTCAAAAGCTTTTCCGTTCAGAAATTTTTCCGCTGCTCACTCCACTAAGAACAGATACAGAAGCTTTTCCTCATATAAAAAATCTTGAAGTATATGCCGGCTTTCTGCTTAAGCCTATTGCCGGAATTAAAACTACTTCAACACTTTTTAAAGGCGATGATAATCAACCGCGAATTGCATTTGTGGAACTGCCATCGGGCATTTCAAAGTTGTATTGGCTGCCTTCAGACAAAAAGGAACGTCAGTTTGCAACCCTCGAAGATGTTATTAGTCTTTGTGGAACCCAGCTTTTCCCGGGTTTTGAAGTAGAAGAAACTCTTGTTTTTAAGGTTGCACGAGACGCAGACTTTGCTGTAGATGAAGATTCCGGTACCAATTTTATTCACGCAATGGAAGACGTTCTTATTCAAAGAAAATCTTCTTTCCCTGTTCAACTGGCCTATAATGGAACTTCTCAAACAATCAGAAGCTTCCTTATGAAAAATCTTGAGCTTTCTGAAGATGATGTTTATAAAATGGACGGCATGATTGATCCAAGCGAACTTCTTGAACTTAGAGAAGCCGACGAAACCGGAAAAATGAGTTTTGAAGAATGGGAGCATTTTTATCCTGTTGATTTGCCTGAAGATGAACCTTACTGGGATACGCTCAAGCTTCGCGATAAGATTCTTCATGTTCCGTATGAATCTTATGATCCGGTTGTTAAGTTTATTTCCGATGCTGCGGATGATGATAACGTGCTTACAATTAAGATGACTCTTTACAGAACCGGCCGTGACTCCCCTATTATTGATGCTTTGGAACGTGCGGCTCAGCGTGGAAAGCAGGTTATTGTTCTTGTAGAGCTCAAAGCCCGTTTTGATGAAGAGCGCAATATTGCCTGGGCCAACGAGCTGGAAAAGGCCGGGGTTACTGTAATTTATGGACTTGTAAATCTTAAGGTTCACGCCAAAGTTCTTATGGTTATGCGCCGTGAATCAGATACCATCCGCCGCTACGTTCATCTGGCAACCGGAAACTATAATACAAAGACTGCAAAATTATATTCAGATATTTCTTTGTTTACAGCCAATCCCGAAATTGCAAATGATGTTTCGCTCTTCTTTAATCTTGTAACAGGCTACTCTACCCTGCAGAACATGAAGCATCTGGGAATGGCGCCGGTAACTTTGAAGGACAGACTTCTTTCCATGATCCAGCGTGAAATTGAACGAAGCACTCCGGAGCAGCCGGGACTTATTATTGCAAAGATGAACAGCTTGACCCATGAAGAAGTTATTGCAGCCTTGTACCGTGCAAGTCAGGCAGGTGTAAAGATTATGCTTAATATCCGCGGAATCTGTATGCTGGTTCCTGGAGTAAAAGGGCTTAGCGAAAACATAAGCGTTGTATCTATTGTAGACCGCTACCTTGAGCACGCCAGAATTTTCTATTTCCAGAATGCCGGAACACCGGAGCTTTATTGTTCCAGCGCCGACTGGATGAGCCGTAACCTTGACCGACGTATTGAGTTGATGTTCCCAATTCTTGATAAAACCGCTTTCCGTCAGGTAAAATCCTGGCTCGACATGTACTTTGAAGATAACACAAATGCAGAAGTTTTATTGCCAAACGGCAGCTGGGAACCAGTAGCCAAAGAAAAGCGTTCTGTTCATCTGCGTGCCCAGGAAATGCTTTACAAGCACTACAAATACCAGAACGAGACAACAGAAAAAGCCCGAAAAAACACTCAGGGCTTTGAAGTCAGAAGGAAGTAGATTGCTTCATCATTACGAGCGAAGCGAAGCAATCCACACAGCAGCCAAATCCGGCCACATAGCCACATCACGAAATTTTTCTGCCATCTGGGCTGGAGTCTCTGGTGGTGTTGGAGGCTTTGGTGCATCATCTGCAAACTGGGCTTCAAGTTCTTTACGACGCTGGTCACTTACATTTACACCCTTACCTTCTTTTACAGCCTTTACAGCACGGTCTACCTGTTCCATTGTGTATGGTTCGCCAAAGTTGCCTTTAAAAAAATCTTCGGTAGCAACGCTAAGGCCGTGAAAGCCTGAAGGAAAAACGTAATGCGCAAAAGGAACTCCTTTTTCTTTGAGAGCTGCGGCAAAAAGGTAGGAATTTTCCACAGGAACAAGATTGTCGTCGCGGGTCTGCCAGATAAAGCATGGAGGAGTATCCGGTTTTACATTTTTTTCGAGGGAAAAGTAGTCCAGTTCTTCCCGAGGTGCGTTCTGGCCAATAAGGGCCCATACAGAATAAATATGTGTAAACTCCCCGGTTGTGATTACAGGATAATTAAGGATTACACCGTCAGGACGTGCAGAAATATCTTTATATTTTGGGTTAGAATCCGGAACATCATCAAAATGAACGGCAAGAGAACCGCAGACATGTGCGCCGGCAGAACCACCGTTGATTATGAGTTTATCTGTAAGAGAATATTCTTTGGCACGGCTGCGAATAAACCGCACGGCACGAGCTGCATCCATCATCGGCTGCTTTTTGAGCGGCACAGACATTGTAATATCTGTAGTATAAGTAAGGACAAAAGCATTCATCCCACGGTTGTAAAAAGCTTTTGCAACAATTTCTGCTTCCGGAGGCACACACATACAGTAGCCGCCGCCCGGGACAATTATAATACCGTCGCGGGGTTTGTCGTCTTCGTCGTGCAGATAGCCATGAATATTAGGCTCAAAGCCATAAGCCGCAGCATAGTTATATTCGCCGGGTTCCCAGATTTTCTCGATGAATGTTTTCATAAAATATCTCCTATTGTATTTCTACATCACCCTGACGAATTAGTTTTACCGTACCATCCGTAATACTTACTATTGTCGAAGGTTTGGCGCCTTTTTTGTCGCCGTCTGTTACGATGAGGTCTACTTCGCCGGCAAACTCGTTGATGATGGCGGACTGTTCGTCAAGCACGGGCTGGCCTGAGCGGTTTACACTGGTGCTGTAGATTGGACAGCCGCAGTCTTCTATAACCTTACGGAGCCATTCGTCGCCCGGACAACGGAAAGCTGTGGTGCCGCCGCGGTTGTCGTTTACTATGATGGTAAGGGCGCCAGGCCATTTTTGCAACAGGCTTACGGGTACGTTGTCGCTGGTGTATTTTGCAAGGTCTTGCGGTGTTGCAATGAGCTGGATCATAGGCTTGGTTTCGGAGCGGCCTTTGATGGTGCGGATGCGCTCGTTGGTGGTTGTCCCTTCGACAGGCTCAGGGACCGCAATGCCGCTGAATCCATACACTGTGTCTGTCGGGATAATCACTACCCCACCGGCCTTCAATACTTCTGCAGTGCGGGAGGCAGAATCCGGGTCGTCTTTAGCAATAAGCCTGGCACCATGTTCTTCGGCCTCTGCAAATTTCATATACGGATTTTCCTGAGCTTTTTCTTCGCTGGCAAGTGACCAGCTTTTACCGTCATATTTATAAATTGTTTCTTCACAGTTGCCTTTGAGTCCGTTACCCCAATAGTTTTCTACGCCACGTCCTTCCAGATTACACATAAGGGCGGCAAGAATTGCACCGTGTGCAACAATCATTATACGGGCATCCGGGTTTTCCTGGTAAATTGGTTCAAGCACTGTCTGAACAAATTTCCCGGTACGTTCAATTCCAGATTCAAAGGTTTCTCCACCCTTTGGTGGAACATAACGGCCTGGTTCTTTAAAAAAATATTTTCTAGGCTCGTCGGTATCCATCCACTGATCAAAAGGAAGTCCTTCCAATTCTCCAAAACTGAGCTCGGTAAGAAGTTCATTTTTCCGGGGTTCCTGTCCTTCGACAAGCTCAGGAACCCCGGATTGAAGGGCCGCCGACTGTTCCAATACAATACACGCCGTCTCATAAGCCCGGTTCAACGGTGAAGAAAAAACATAATCAAAATGTGTGTCCTTTAAACGTTCGCCAAGTTTTCTGGCTGCTTCCCGTCCCTCTTCATTCAAAGGAATATTGTGAGCTCCCTGAAAGCGCAGCTCCTTATTCCAGTCTGTTTTTCCGTGACGGATTATGTATACTTCCATTAAAACCTTAATCTCCTCAAGAATGTAATTCTGCTCACAACAAAATTTGTAATTTCTCCACCAGGGTATACTTCAAAACGCACAACAGCGTCTCCGGTCTGTTTTGTAATACCAAGACTTCGTCCAATTACTTTAAAGTATTCGTTTTCATTATCAAATTGCGGAAGAGTAATTTCCATCATATCGTTTTCTTTTAACCCTGCTTCAAAAAGATGGAGCTTGCCGCTAAAGTCCATTCCATCGGCTTCCAGAATTTCGGAGCGGACTGTTGTCTGGGCAAGATGTTCAGGTGTAAGAATAAGACGATTTGCAATTCTATTCTGAAGGCTTTCCCTTTGATTTTTATTAAGATTGAGCGACTTAAGTTCCGTCTTAAGAGAATTAAGGATATTTTTTGCAGCGGTAAAATCAATTTTATCCGGAGCTTTTCCACCTTCAAAACCAACTTCTGTTTCGATTGAATGTCCATCCCTTAGAGCCGGGAATGGAAGCTTTTCTCCATTTGGAACAGGATTTTTTACGCTTCCCATAAAATCAAGACCGCTTTCTTCTGTAAAAGAAGCAATATCCGCATTTACAGGAATATTTAAAAGATAAACGCCTTCAGCCAGTTTTTCCTTTATATAAGTCCTAAGCTTAGGATTGTTTTCTACAAGTGTAATATTGTTTTTTGCAACCTTGAGTACATATCCGTGATAAAGCATTGCCGAAGTATATGAATCATACCATTCAGAAAAACTAACCCTAAGATTTTGTGGAATCTCATAAGCCGTATACTGTGAAAGTTCGGAACAAAGCTTTTCCACATTCCAGCCAAGGTCAAAGGCAACAGAAACAGATTGTCTTGTTATTTCGTATTCATTAACAACAGCGCAGTTTTTAATTTCCAGAAAATCCATAAGCGGGAGCAATTCCTTGAGAGAAAGCCCCGGCATAATGCTTACAGTAAAAGCAGAATCAATATTTAACGGTTTTATTTTTGCATCCGAAATCTGAATCCGGGAAGTTTTCATAATATCTGCACAGGTATAAACTTCTACGCCTTGGGAATTTGTACCTGCCTTTACAAGAAGTCCGAATGTAATTGCACACTCCAGCATTCGTTCAACAATAGAACCAGAGTGTTCCAGAATAAATTCGCTTTCCTGTCGCGCAGCCTCAAGCATTCTGCTGAATCTGGAGGTGGAGTCGCTTTCCGCCGAAAAAGTTGTCCCTGCAAGAAAACCAAGCTTTATTACATCAGCCAGAGTGGCACCACTTTGAGGTACAGAACACAAAGTATCAAGTAAAAGCTGAGCTTCTTTTTTTAAACCATCGCGGCTAAACCGTGAACAGGCTGCAGCACAAAGCAGTGCATACTGCCGTGCCGGAACAATTCCTGCAAAAAGGGTAAAACGTTCGCGGTCAACAAACCAGTCCTTTTCTCCTTCTCGCACAAGACTAAGGTTTATAAATGCGTTTAACAAAAGTTGAATTGCCTTTTCTTTTCCGGGAAAAACCGTCTGCACCTTGCTGAATATATTTTTTTTAAGAGTTCCATCTGCCTTACAGGAACAGCCCTTTGTATTTATGAACGAAATAAACGCAGCAATAAAATCAGGGCTCATAGAAAAAACATCATCTAAAGAGGTCTTTGTAACCTGAGCCGGTTTTACAATATTCGAAAGTCCAATATAAGCTTCGAGCTTGTCATAAAGCAGCGGATTTATTCGCAAATAGATTTTGGTTTTATACTTATCTGATTCTTCAAAAATAAAAAGCCTTGCAATCAGGTTCGAAATACCGCTCACAACTTCGGCAGCCGAAAATTCTGCTGCAAAAAATTCTATAAGAGTTTCCTGTGTTGCATTTGGAATAAACGCAAGCGCTGTCAAAAGCTTTACATCGTATTCATCCAGCAGCGCAATCATATTCGAAGAATTGACATCATTTTTTATAAAACCGGCCAGACGTTCAATAAGACGGCTTTTATTGTAAGGGGTTTCAATTTCGCCAAGGTAGAGCCTCATTATATCAAAGAAGCGGCTGTCCGAAAGAGAAGAAATGCTGTTAGTCCAGGCTTCAACAGTAGAGCGGCACTTTATCATAGCTCTTCGTCTCCTCCGTAGCGGACAATCCTATAGGAATAGCCCTGCTCTGCAAGGAATTTCTGCCGGTTTGAACCAAATTCTTCTTCCACAGTATTGCGGGTAATCAGTGTAAAAAAGCGCGAAGTTCTTTCTTTAGGTCTAAGGATTCTTCCGAGTCTCTGAGCTTCTTCCTGGCGGCTTCCAAAGGTTCCGCTAATCTGAATTGCAAGAGAAGCATCGGGCAAATCTATTGCAAAGTTTGCAACTTTAGAAACAACAAGCACACGGATTTTACCCTGCCGGAATTCGGAATAAATTCTATCCCGTTCTGCGGTTGGAGTTTTTCCGGTAATAATAGGAACCTTCAAAAGTTCCGCAATTTCATTAAGCTGATCCAGATACTGACCAATTACAAGAATTTTATCATCACTGTATTTCTTAATAATTTCCTGAACAATCGGAATTTTATCCGGATTTTGGCTTGCAATTTTGTGCTTTTCGCGTGCACCTGCAACTGCATATTCAATTTCGCAATAACTTGGAAGATCAATTCTTACTTCTACGCATTCTGCTGTTGCAATCCAGTTATCGCGTTCAAGCTCCTTCCACGGAACATCGTAACGCTTTGGACCAACCAGACTGAATACATATCCTTCACAACCATCTTCACGTACAAGAGTTGCAGTAAGTCCAACACGTCGCACAGCCTGAAGCTCTGCAACAACACGGAAAACGGGAGCCGGCAGCATGTGAACTTCATCATAAATAATGAGTCCCCAAGGACGTTCATGGAAAATCGAAAAATGAGGGAAAGGTCCTTCTTTATCGGGTCTCCAGGTGAGCACCTGATAAGTTGCAACTGTTACAGGTTTAATATCTTTATTTTCTCCTGTATATTCTGCAATCTGATCGCGTGTAAGATTTGTTTTATCCAGAAGTTCGTCTATCCACTGATGAACTGCACTTATATTTGTTGTGATTATGAGAGTGCTGGTTTTGAGCATGTCCATAATCTGCATACCGACAATTGTTTTTCCAGCCCCGCATGGAAGCACAATTGTTCCAAAACCGGTGCCAGGCCCTTTATCTCCAACCAGAGCCTGTGCCGATGCTGTCTGATAATCACGGATAACAAGAGGTTGACCCGACAAAGTTGTTTGACGAAGATTAAAATCCAGAGGTTCTCCATCAACAAGCTCAACTTCATCTTTTACCGGCCAGCCTGCCTGTAAAAGCAGTTGTTTTATAGTTCCCCGGTCGGTAAGCTTTATACGATAGCAAAGGTCTTTTTGTAAATCGCGGGCAATATATTTTTTTACAGAGGTATTTGCGCCAATTTCTTTAAAAATTGCCAGATTTTCTGCCTTAAGGCACAGATATTTTTCTTTTTGAGGCTCTGCTTCTTCTTCCGGCACCAGTTTTATTTTTCCAAAACGTCCACTAACCTCTTTTATCCAGGCAGGAATTGCTTTTGGAACTTCGTAACGCGCATATTTTTCAAGCACAGAAACCGCATCATCAGCAGTAAACCCCGCACTAGCCGCATTCCAAAGCGAAAGAGGTGTTAATTTATAAGTATGAAGATGTTCCGGCGACTTTTCCAGCTCTGCAAACGGAATAAGCGCATTGCGGCACTCATTCGCCAGCGGCGCATGCACATCCAGTAAAAGAGACCTGTCACCCTGAACAATCAATGGATTTTCGTAATTCATTGTAACATTTTATTATACTAAAAAACGCAACTATTCACAATGTGAATATGAAAATGTACGGAATTATTTTATATGCTTGATGCTAAATGATATACGCGAGCAATAATAATCCAATCTGTGGCGCGAAGGAACAAAACGGAGGGCAAAATGACTCTGAGTGTTGATGCCGCGTGAGCGGCATTTAATAGTTCCTATGCAACACTCAGCGTCAAGCGGCCTAGGCCGCGCTTTTGAACTCCGTTTTGTGACTGGGAGCCACCAGTAGATTACCTTCTTGAGAGCGCATATTATTTTTTCAAATGAATTCATGTTAAATAAAAAAGCCGCACACTTTCATGTACGGCTTTGTGAATAGTTGCGGTTACGCGCTATTAGTCACTTTCTTCCGGCTCAAAAGAAGCTTCTTCCTGTTGTGCTTCTGCTTCTTCTTCGAGGCGGCGGCGTTCAAGAATCTCATTCATCTGAACATCCAAGTCTGTGGCTGATTCGTCAAAGAGCTTGATATCCTTATAATTCTTGATACCTGTACCGGCAGGAATCATATGACCAATGGCAACGTTTTCCTTAATACCGTGGAGACCATCTGTTGCACCGGAAATTGCAGCGTTTGTAAGAACGCGTGTTGTTTCCTGGAAGGATGCAGCAGAAATAAATGAGTCTACGTTCAGCGAAGCCTTTGTAATACCCTGGAACATTGGGCGACCAATTGCCGGCTGTCCACCTTCGGCTATTACGCGGTTGTTTTCTTCGTGGAACTTGTACTTATCTACCTGCTGTCCAAAGATAAAGCGTGTATCACCTACGGCAACAATTTCTACCTTGCGGAGCATCTGCCGTACGATAATACCAATATGCTTATCATTG
>JAEEGK010021230.1_pt1 | contig 13730 bp, 10 predicted proteins | sample 8958771 | NCBI WGS metagenome assembly JAEEGK01 (sample SAMN16246547, study PRJNA631951) | gut metagenome | biome: gut microbiome; feature: rumen; material: SC-attached | host: Bos | place: Iran: Karaj | collected 2018-10 | reverse complement strand
CTATTTTCTCTAAAGTATTATTATCAAATTTAGCTTGATTACCATATGCTTTTACTAAATTAGCAGCATTTGCTGGGTAACCTCCTTGAATATATAATTCAATTGCTTTTTTAAAATCACCATCTAATTCTTTTAATTGAGCTGCTTTATCTAATTGATCATTTGATATTAACCATTCATAATATTGACTTTTAATTTTAGCTATTTCAGGATGAGCATATTTCTCTGCAATTTTTATACTTTCATCCCATTTTTGTAATTCATTTAGAATTTCTATTGTTTCATCTAATAAATTATTTTGTAAAAGTAAATTTTCAGCATTATTAAATTGCTTATCTAATATAAGTAACCTTGCTTCTATTAATGGATGATCTACTGTTAAATTATTTTTTTCAATATATTTCATTACTTTTTTTATATAATTTGCTTTTGAATAAGAACCAATTGCAGAATAACATCTTTCAGCAACCATTAAATTTTTATTTTGAATAGCTAATTTCGCAAGAGTTTTCCAATGAGTTTCAGTTTCACTATTCATTTCTAAATTTTCTAGAATTTTCACAGCTTTATTTAAATTATTTTCATCAACTGCAGTTGAAAAAGCAATTAAACCATCATCTAATAAATAAGTTTGAGTATTACCATAATTATTTCCTGCACCAGCTTCTTCAACAATAACTTCAGTTTTTCCTTCTTTTCTTCTAATTTCTTCAACATCTCCTTTAACTGGTATAATTTTCATTTTATCTGGATCATCAACATTATACCAAACACAAACATTTTTCCTTTCTTGAGCTACTAAAACTTCAGAATTTGGTACCCATTGAACGAAACCACAGAAATTTAATAAGGTTACTTTTTTCTTTTCAAAAATATAATATAAATATAAATGCCTTTTTCTATCTCTAAATATTAATTTATTTCCATTTTTATTTAATTCTAAGAAATCTATTTTACTATCATGATTTATTGTTGCTATATTTTGTTGAGCTGCCATATCTTGAACATATATTGTATTTAAGTCAATTAAATATGCTATTATTTTTAATGTTTGATTTTTTCCTAATTGAGCTCCAGCATAATTTAATCTGCAACTAATTAAATTTGAATTAATATATTCAGTGGGACAATAACCTAAAATTTCATTTCTTCCATATTCAATAAGAGCTAAACCATCATTATTATATACCATACAAACATTATAATTACTAAAATCAAATTTTTCTTGTCCACTTCTTTTCCATTGAATTTCAGAATGTTTTTCCAAATTTAAATCTCCCACAATTAAACTTTCTTTAGTAAACAAAACTACGAAATTATCTAAATAAATATTTAACTTAACAATATCAGTACTCATTTGAGGTTTAATAACTAATCTTTTTTGGTTTTGATTATTTTTAATAACAACTTGATTATGAGAGACATAAGTGATTTCAAAGATATCTTTAAATATAGTTTTTTTTAGACAAGCTTCAAATAAATCAACACTTCCACTTAAATTACCAGTAACTAAAGTAGAACCATCAGGTTTCCAACAAAGAGCAGTTACACTATATAATCCATCAACAAATTTAGGACAATTTTCCCAGACTTGTTTTCTTCCATTATATAGAAAAACACAAAATTGATTAAAATTACCAACAGCAATTGCATCCCCAGAATTACTTACTCTACAAGAAGAAAATTCTTTTATTCTTTCATCATTTGAAAAATCGAAATTTTGTAATCTTTTACCTATATCATTATAAAAAACTACTCTATAATCATTTCCTGCTGCTAATATTGAACCTGATGAACCACATGTTAAGCAATATGGAACACTTGTATGAACACATAATTTTTGAACATTTGAATTTTCTAAATTATATTTTAATATTACATTATCTGTATATCCTGATATAATAAATTTACCGTCTAATGAAGTTCCTATTGAAACAACTGAACATTCATATGAATAAAGAACATTTGATTCATTATTTTTTAAATTACCTAATTTTACTTTTCCCTCTGATATTCCATAATATATATTATTTGATTTTGCTCTTGACCAAACCATACAAGTTACACTTGATGAATTTTCAAATTTATTACATATTGATTTTCTTTCCCCCCATTGACTACCTAATTTATAAACAAATATAAAATTATCACTTTGAGCAATTGCTAATTTCGTACTTTCTGGATTAAATATAATATCTCTTATTTCATAGTTTTTATTTTGACCTCCGGCTTTTGTACCAAAAGATTCTTTTTTGTTTCCTTCTTCATCAAATAATACTATTTTTCTATCTGCTGTTGCTACTGCTAAACGCATGTTATTTGGAGACCATGATATTCCACAAATTTTTGATATTTGGGTTCCTGAAGGTATTAAGTTTCTTGAATGACGGAAGTTCATTTTTTTATATAAGTTATTTAAATTTTATAGCGTTTTTATATTTTTTTTTTCCAGTTATTTAGTTTATAGATTTATTTTTTAATTGAGGTGTTTTTTTATTTTTTTTCTTTAATTTTTTTTTTGTTTTAAACATTTTTTAATTTGAAATAATTAGAGAACACCAATAATATTAACTCCAATTTGATTGAAATTTAAATAAACAACAAAATATTTTTATTTTGCCACAAAAATATTCAAATTTTGGATTTGCAATTTATTTAAAATTAAATCCTATAAGTTTATAATGAAACTTCAAAATTTTTCATGAAATTTATAAATCATTAATAATTTTCTCTTACTCAATTATGAGAATTAGTTTCAATTTTTTATGTACTTATATTTAATATAATTTATATTTCATTATTTAATGTTAATGAAAATAAATTTTGTGTTTTTTGTCCGTAAAATTTTTTATTTGTTTACTTTTAATTGAATAAATTATTATATTTGTATTATGATTTAAAGTTATACATTTGATTTTTTATTCTTATTATTGTTAATTAATTTACAAAGAAAAAATAATTTGATAATGGATTGTCAAAATTATGAAAATTTAATTAAGGAAAATACACATTTATACAAGAAAAAGAAGGAAATCTAAATATTCAAAATCTAGAATTAAATAATAAACACAAATAAATCCCTTTATGTTTAAATAATTGTGTAAAATGGGATTTAAGATCAGAAATTAAAAACGAAAAATCAAATAATGAAATAACAAAAGAATACAAATTTCAAGGAAAAAGTTTATTTTTTAAAAAATTAGAGGCTAGTATATTAAATATTCTTCAGAATAATACTTCGAATTATAATAATAACTTTTTAAAGGAAAATTACTTAAATAAATTAGAAAAAGAATCAAAAAATCAATTAAATTATTCTAAATTAAAAGAACCTTCTTCTCCATCTCCTTCACTGAATAATCTTACAATAAGAGATTTTTTAACTATAAACTTTCCTATTGATAATTCCGAATTTAATTTTATGATAATTGATGCAAATTTAGGTGTTCTTGAAAATTTAAATAATATTTTTTTCTTAGAATTTGATTTAACTAATGGTAATAATGATAATAATTTAGATTTAAGGAGTTTAAATGATGAATGTGTTGAGAAAGAAATTTTTTTGAGTTAAATGGTAAATATCATGATGTTCAAATTTTTAAGCGTGCTTTATTATTTTCTGTTGAGTATAGAAAGTTTATTAAAAATAATTCAATTTAGACTTAAAAATTTTAAAAATAATGTATATGAGGATAAAAGAAAAAATTGGAAAAGAAAAAAAAATAATAATATAAAAGGTAATTTAAATATTTATGCTAAAATTTTAAGTAATATTAATATAGGAATTGAATTCACAAGGCCATTTCAAGGAGATTATGAAATTTTTCATACTAATTTTAATTCAGCGGTCAATTCTTATATTAAAATAAATAAAATTTATTTAGAATTATGTATACTTAAAATGTTTATTAATAATAATATAAATTTATCTTTTTTTTTAAATAATGATGATAAATTAGAAAAAGAAAAACGATGGTGCTACTAGTGATACATCAAATCAATCAAATAAAGTAACAAGTCCTTTAATAATTGATAATAATGAAAATAACTATAGTAAATCAAATAATATGAATAATAATTTATCATCTCCACCAAAATTAACCTATCAAAATGATTTTGAAAGGATGCTATATAATCAACATAATTCACCACCATCAATAAGAAATAAATTTACTTTAGGAAAATATATCAAATATAATTATTATAATTCACCTAATATATATAATAATAATAACAGTCCAATTTCAATGGGGAACTTTGTTCAAAATAATATTAATAGTCCAAAAATAAATTCTCCTATTATTTATACTCCACTAAGTCCAATTATCCAGAATCCTTATATAATAAATTTTCGAAATTTACAAAATAATAATAATGGGCAAAGGAAATTTTGTGATAATTTATATGAAAAATTAAAGGAAAATCCATTATCAAAAATGAATCCAATTAATTATAATAATAATAGTTAAACTCCTGTTATTATGAGAGTTAATAATGATGAAATTATAAGGGCAATCCCTGTTCAACCTTTTATTTCTTCTAAAGAAATAAAAATAAATAATAATAGTAATAATAATAATAATTTTTATTCTATGACTCCAATGATTCAAACAATACATAAAAGAATTTTAGATTGGGAAAATAAAAACACTAATTATAATAATATTAATCTCAATATTAATAATAAAAGTGATTTTAATAATATAACATTAAATGATATTCAAATAAAGAATTGTTTAAAAAATGAATTTTTGAATTTTTTTGACGGAAAAAATAATTTGGAAATATTTATTAATTCAATTACTCCATTTATTAGTAAAGAAGAATCAAATCATTTTTTTAAAATCAAATTAATGACTTATTTCAATTTTTTCAAATATATATTTACATATTATTTATATGGTTATTTCGTTAATATTAATTATTCAATTTCATTAGATTCAATAAATCTAATAATATCAAACCAAAATATCATCCAACAAATGATTGATTTTTTAATTTCAATAAATCAAATTAAAACAAAAGAAGAAATAAAAGAAAATAAGGATATAATTGTTAGTGATTTACCAAATTTAATGGTAAGATTTCATTCAAATAAAATGATAATTTTATTTATTGGAAATAAACAATGGCATTCTAGACAAATTTTTATAAATGAAATAAAAGAAATAGCAAAAAAAATATCAATATTACAAGAAATCAAATTGAAGATATTGACAATGAATCTTATTTTTCTACTTTATATCATCCAACAAAAGCAAATAGACCTTATATGACATTTACTTCATTTATAGTATAATATAGATTTAATAAAGAAATAGTTTTGGAAAATGATAAATATGAAAAAAATTAAAAGGGAATTTTACCTATAAAATTTGAGCCTAAATTATATTTAACAAAAATATCAATTAGTGGTTTTTTACCTATTCTTATTCCACCATTTATGCCTTTTATGACAAATTATAATAATAATGATACAATTTTATTGAATAATTTAATTAAAGGAGTTATGGATAATTTAAGAAATATAAAACATTCATCTTTTGATTATGATTATTATCTGAAGACTAGTAATTATAATCAAAATTTTAAATAATAGACATATTTATTTCATTATAAATAATATTTTTTTTATTATTTTAAACAATTAATTAAAAACTGTTTAAAAACAGAAGATAAGAATATGATTTAGCTTATATAATTACTTTATTTATTTGGAATTATAAAAATATTATAATATAAATATTGATAAAGAAAATATATTTTTCAAATGCCTAAAATAATAAAAAAAGGATAAAATTGAAAAAATAATATTTTAATAAAATATTTAAAATAAAAGATCTATCTTTTAATTTAAAAGTCAAAAAAAATAAAATGAATATTGATTAAAAAAATTAATTTTAGTCATGTTTTAGAAATACTTTATAAACATTTAATGACTCTAATCTTAAAAATAATGGTATATTTTTTTATTTATTGTATATAAATATTGATTTTATTCAAAAGGTTTTATTAATTTTCTTCAAGAAATAAAATTAATATATTATTATGAAAAAATTAATTCCACATTTTTTATTTTAATCTCTCATTTATGATTATTTTTTCATTTAATGTCATTTTTTCTCTTTGAATTTATTTAAATTTCAATGTTTGTCAAGATAATAGGAAATCCTAGATTTATAATAAAATGTTTGTTTTGAGAAAGAATGAAAAAAAAAATTTAAATTGAGTAATTTTAAATTTTATATTATAATAAATATAAAAATATGCTTTTAATTTGAAATGTATTTATAAAACTATATATTTTTTGATTAATTTAACAAATTTCCTCATCAAAATTAACTTCAATCTCAAAAGTAAAAAGAAAGGGAAGATTAATGACATAATTTGCATTATTAGTTGTTTCATTTCCATGATATTTTAATAAAGGAAATTGATTTATAGAAATATTTTGACCACATATTGGACAATTATGCTTTCCTTTCTTATATAAATTTGCAATACAAACTAAATGAGCTGAATGACCACATTGTAATTGAATTTTTTTCATTAATTTTGTTTCACAAATTTTACAAATGTCATTTGATTTTTCATCATAATTATTTTCTGGATTTGCCATTAAACACCTATAAAAGTCTTTTTGAGCTTCATAAATTCTATAATCATTAACACATTTAAAACCTAGATATATTAACATTAAACTTATATATAAATAACATGAAAATGAATTTTTTTTTGAATATATTAAAATAAAACTATATTTATAAAAAAGAAATAATCGACTTATTAAAGACAAATGAATTTTTCTTTTTATTATTGCTATTAACCAAGATTCTTTTTCATCATTGGAAATTAAACTTACAAAATATCCAGTATGTCTTATTGTTATAATCTCTATAATTTTCAATATTAAATAAATACCTTTACTTATTATTATATATTTATATAATATGTTATTAGATTTTGAAATTAAAATATATATTACTAAAGTGAATAACATTGTTGATAAAATTATTGTTATATAATATAAATATTCTAATAATAAATCTCTATCACTTTTTATGAATTTAACTTCAAGATATTTAATTATAAAAATTAAAGATAAAAAATGATAAAGACCAATTAAATAAGTAAAGCAAAAATCAATTGGATTTTTTAAATCTAATTCTTCACTTAAATAAACCAAAATAAAAAAAGAAGTTGGAGATGAATATATTAATTCTGCTTTAGAAAATAATTTTTCATGGTATTTAAATTTATGTGAAAGGTCAATTCCAAGTATATTTTTTATTATAAATGTTAAAAATGAATAATAAATAAGAAGAATAAAAATCACTATAAAACAACCAAAATAAGGTTTTTTTAATAAAATTTTTTCAAGTAAAATTAATTTGTTTTTGTCATGAATAGTAAATACTTCATAAATAAAAGGAATAAATGTTGAAATATTTAAGATATATAAATATGGTAATACCATTTGGAAATTAGGACTGAAAAGAATATTTAGAAATGATATTTTTGATTCAGACATATTTTTCTTTTATAAAAAAATAAAATTAAATTACACCAGAAAAAAATTTTTATTCTTTACAAAAAAACTCAAACAAATTAAATAAAAAATATTAAAAATAAAAAATGAATAACAAGTTTAAAAAATTATTAAACCATTAAATAATAAATAATATAATTTTTTTTCATATAATAATAAAATAAAAAAATATTAAAAACAATACTATATAAATCATTAAATAAAACTATAATAAAATAACATGGAAGAAGTACCAATAGTTCAACAAGATCCTCATAGAGTAATGACAAGAGCAGAAATAAGACATAAGAGAAAACAAGAAAAAAGAGCAAATAAAAAAGAAAGAATTGGACAAACAAAAGAAATTAAAGCAAAAACTAATAAAATTTCTGTTCCTAAAAGAAATGCTAATACTGCAAAAGATATTAAAAGTAGAAGACAAATTAATCAAGCTAGAGGACAAAATCATTAAAAATTTAAATTTTTAAATTTTATATTATCTATTATTCTTTATATATATTAAAAATTGAAATTCTGGGTTTTCATATTTTTTAGTTTTCTATTTTCCTTTTTTTTATTTTAATCAATAACAAATAATAAAGTAAAAAATTTAAAAAAAAAAATATATAAAATATATTTTTTACTAAGACTACTATGCCAAAAAAATAAAAAAACTCATAAAAAAATAGAAATAAATTTTACTTTAAATTCTTAATAAATTGATATGCACTTCTAGCACATCTTCTTCCAAAAACAGCACATTCTAAAAGTGAATTACCTCCTAATCGATTACCACCATGAACACCTCCAGTCACTTCTCCAGCTCCATATAATCCTTTAATAACTTTACCATCAACATTAATAGTTTCACCATTTGTATTTATTTTAATTCCTCCCATTGTATAATGAATAGATGGAGAAACAATTCCCGCATAAATATAATTAGATAAATTAAATTTCCTTGGAAAAACAGTTTTACCAAATTCATCTATTTTATTATCACAATCTTTATTATATTGTTCTAAAGTTAATATTACTTGAGTATAATTTAATTTAAATTCATCACAAAAATTTTCAATAGTATATTTCCTTAATAAACCTTTATTAACATAAAATAATATATTCCCACCATATTCATCAATTCCTTCTTGATTTAAAATAACAAAAGCTTCATATTGTTTAATAATATCAGTATGAGCTAAATTACAATTTTTAATAATTCTTTGAGAAACATAATCTCTAGGTCCTAATTCATTACAAAATCTTTTTCCATTTTGATTAATTAATATAGCTCCTACACCTCTAATTAATTCAGGAGCTAATATTTTATGATTATCATATCTATTATTTAAATCTACAAAACCTGTAGGATGTAATTGTACTTGCTCCATATCTACTGCATATGCTCCTATTTTAAAAGCGATTTTCATTCCTATTCCTTTTGTTTGAGGACCATTTGTTGTTGGAAATTTCATTAATCTTGGAACATATTTTTTTAAAAGGGAATTTTCATCTGAAAAATCATGACCAAATCCTCCTGTTGCTAATATAACTGTTTTTGATTTAATATATTTAATTTTATTTATATTATCTGATTTGTAATAATATACTCCTTCTACTTGATTATTTTTTTTTGAATATATTAAATCTGTTACAGTGGTATTTAAATATATTTTTATATTTGGATTATTTTGAAGATTTTTATATGTTGTTGAAGTTAAATGAAAACCAACAGGAAATTTATTTGGTCTTAATGTTCTTTTTACTGAATGACCACCTAAAATACCTAATTTAGATAAATCTGCTTTTTGTTTTGTGAAATAATTATATATATCAGTACTATCATTAACTAAAGTAGAAACTAAATTTATATCATTAATATATTTCCCACTTTTTCTAGTATCATTAAAAAATAAATCAAATGAATCTTGTATATTTTCTTTTTTTTGCATTGGAGAATTTAACATATTTATTCCACTTGTTGCTTTCATTGAATTTCCTCCATATTTTGGTTCTTGTTCTAAAATACATATTTTTAAACTTCCATTTGATATATCATTTGCCTCATATGCTGCTGATAATCCTGCTAAACCTGAGCCAACTATTATTATATCATAATCATATGTTTTTGAAAGTGATAATATTGATTGAATTTTTTTTATTTTTTCTATTGTTTCTGGAATATAATTTGGGTTTGATTTTATGTTATATGACAAATAGATTATTATTGATAATATTAATATTATTAAGGACAATAATAATTTGATATCTGCCATTATATTTTTATTTTTATTTATGTTTTTATAATTTTTATTTTTGTATATATTTGATGTATACGTGTAAATATTTTATGTGAAAGTTAAATATAAATTTTTGTTCATATTTTTGATTATTTTTTTATAAATTTAATAATTATACAATTATGTTTGAAAAGGTTGAAGAAAATTTTTTTCCTCTTGAAAATATTTTAAGAAAAAAATTGTATAATTTATATAAAGATAGAGATATTGATGAATTAAAACAAATAATTGTTGAGGTTGAAATAAAAAATGTTTATTTAATGAAAGAAATTGAAAATCTAAAAAATATAAATATGAGATTAGAACAAGAGTTGATTGATGAGAAAAATAATAAAGCATTCAAAAATTTATTTAATGAAAGAAAAAAAAAAGAAATCAAATTTGGATTGATTGATACAAATATAGGTGATTCTAATTTAAAAATTTCAAATGAAAATTTTGTAAAAAAAGAATTAGATATTAATATTGATGAAGGAAAAGATTTAGAATTATATGATATGATGCTAAATGCAGAATTAAATGAAAAAGCTTTTGAAGAATTAAAACTTGGAATTCCAATTCCAGAAAAAATGAGTTTTAATCAATTTGAAAAAAAAGATTTAAATAAACAAATCAATAATAATATTAAAGTGAGCAACAGAAATGGAAATAATAATAAAAAAAATCAGATAAATAAAAACATAGATTATACTTCGGGTAATTCAAAAAATAATCAAATTAATAAAAATGAAAATAATAATATTAATAATCAAGAAAAAATTAAAAAATAAAATTTTTTGATTGTAAATTAAATCTATTCCATGAAAATTCAATGCTCATTACTTCATAAAGTTTTTTCAAAATTCTTTTTTTTCTTTTTTACAAATATCAAATTTTTTCATTTAATTTTTTATTATTTATATATTCAACTTTTTGAATTTTATTCTTTTTAAATAAATTATTATTTCCATATGTTTTTTTACTTGGATTTTTACATTAGTTACTTTTTACAAAAAACTCCAATTTGATAGTCTCAAAAACTTTATTTTATTATTTAATCATCTTTATTAAATCAATTTAAATTCTAATTTCAAGAAAAATTAACTTCTAAAACATTATGTTCTATATTTATTAATTTATCTAAAAAACAAAATTTATAAAAATATTATATTTAAAATAAATATCCAAAATAAATAAAAAAAATAAAGAATATAAAAAAATAAAATTAATAAAACAAAAAAATATAAAAAAAATAATTGCTCAATAATCCACATTAGATGTGATTCTACTGATAATTAAATGACTTTCTTTTTTTAAACTATCTCTAATATCATTACATTCATCAGCATTATATCTAATTCTTTCTAAAATTTCACTGAGAACTTTTAAAGTATCTCTATCACCAATAGAATCACCATAAAAAGCTTTAATACATATTCCATTATTTTTTTGTAATTTAAACGCTTGAGGTAAATTATCAACAATAATAATTTTTTTTAAATCTCTTCCTAATTTATTTAAATCTTTTACATAATCATTTCCATTTAAACTTGCATGTTGTCTATATAATCTATATTCAAAATATTTTTCATTTTTTTCTATAATATTAACTATTGGATCTACATATTCTGGCGTTCCGAAAGAAAATAAAATTAATTCATATAAAAATTTCATTCTTTCTAAAAATTCATATAAATATGGCCTTAATATTAAGACTTTTTTTTTAGTGTCTTTTTTTATAAAAATTAATGTTTCATCTAAATCAAGTACTAAAGTATATTTATATAATTTTGTATTCATTTTCGGTAAAAAATATAAAGGATTTTGTTTTGATATATTATTATAATTATTATGAATAAAAATATTATTTTCATCATCAGGAAATTTTACTCTATAAGAAAGAATATAAGATGCATTTGGATCTGTAACTTTATAAAGAAATAAATTAAAAAATCTATCAATATCCTCAATTGTATAATTATCAGAAAAAGAAAAAGCATCAAAAAAAAAAGAAGATATAATTTCTTTTTTATTCTTTGCTTTATCATTATATCCATGCAAAGTAAAAGGAAATTTATATTGTTTTATATTAGGATGATAAGTTTCTGAATATAAGTTATCTATTATAATTTTAAAATAATTTCCTATAGTTTTAATATTATGATATATAATTTGTATTATGTGATGTTCATCTAAATCATCTTTTGTTAAATTCATACTTAATTCATTTTTTACTATATTATATAATTTTTCATACCATACATAATTTTCATATGTCATTTTTGATTTATGTAAAATAAATCTTACTAAAACTAAAAAATTAAAATGAATTTGTTCAAAAATTGATTTAAGTAAAATAATGACTTTATTTAAATATTTATCATAAGATACAATATAACATAAACAATAACATAATAATTCAATTTTAATTGAATATGTCATTATTTTTCTATTATTTGAATCTTTACATATTTTTATTAAATTATTATATAAATTTGAATTAAAATAGAAATTTATCCATTCAAAACATTCATTATAACATGGTTGATAAATATTTAATTTTGATAAAACATCTTTTAATTTATTTTCTAAAATAAATAAATATTCAATAATTAAATCTAATTCATTTTTTTCAAAGTATAAATTTTCATTTTCTTCAGTTAAAGCTCTAGAACGAGTAATAATTTTATTATTATTTCTTGTATTTTGAAAATAAGAAGAAAAAGCTCTTTTATGATTTAAGCTTTGAACATCATTTGTAGTATTATTTCTTATTCTATTTAATTTATGATTGATTTCATAATTGTTATTCTCAGTTAAAATTGTTTTATATTCATTTCTTGGACTTTCATTAATTAAAGGAATATTAATTTGATTTTCATAAATTTTATTTTTTAAATTATTATTAAAATTAGCGTTTGATTTACATTTTATCATAGAATTTCCTCTATTATTAATATTATAACCTAAATTACTTAATTCTTTTTTACTAGCAAAAATTACACTTCCACTTTTAATTAAATTTGCATTATTATTATTTGGAGTGCTAAAAGATCTATTATTAGCTTCATATAATTTAGAAAAAGTTCTATTTAAATTTTTACTAACTTGATGAAGAAGAAATCTATAATTATTTCTATTATCCTTTAAAGGGGAATGACTTATTTGACTTGAAGGTTGAGTTGGAGGAGAATTATTATTTATATTATTTTTTTCATTTATAATTTTATCATTTGTCCCTCTTGGAGAAATTACTATTGAATTTAAATTAACTTTTTTTACACTGTTTGTAACTTTTGATTGATTTAATTTTTGACCAGTGAATTCTAATTTTTTATTTGAATGCTTTTTTAATTCCTGCTTTATCTTAACTGAAAAAGGATTAGTATTTCTTTCTGTTTTTGTTCTTTCCTGTTCTTTCCAAAGTAATGTTTTATTTATTGTAATTTTAGTTTTTGGATTAATTGTGTTATTAATATTGTTTGAATGATTATTTGATAATCCTGAATTATTTGTAATAGATTTTACTAATGTTTTTTTAACAGTTAAAGGCTTTATTGATGAAGCTTTTTCTTTCTCAAAATATTTTAATTTCATAAATGTAATTCTCTTTAAATTATTTAATAAATATTTTAAATTATTATCTTAAATGAATTAATTAATATGTAATAAATCATAATACTGAAGGGGACATATTCATGTCCATGACAACTCATGTCCTGGCCTAATCCAAAAAACCCCTGAGACACTCTCATTTCCGGGGATTACTTTGCTATTTAAATATTTTAAATATTTATGGATGTATCGAGTAATTTATTACATAAAAATAAAAAATAGAATATTTAATTTTTCACCAAAATAATATTATGTAATGTTATTAATTTATCTGGATTTGCTTGTTTAAATTTAATTTCATTATCTCT
>JAEEGK010021229.1_pt1 | contig 13730 bp, 7 predicted proteins | sample 8958771 | NCBI WGS metagenome assembly JAEEGK01 (sample SAMN16246547, study PRJNA631951) | gut metagenome | biome: gut microbiome; feature: rumen; material: SC-attached | host: Bos | place: Iran: Karaj | collected 2018-10 | reverse complement strand
AATATTTTTAAATCATTAAAAAATTTTTCTTTATTTTTAACACCAATAAAAAAATGTTTATCAAAATTAAATATTTTTTTAATAACTTTTCCTAAATAATAAAATATATATGCATTTTCATTTTTAAAATTTTTTGATATATAATAACGTTTTAATTTTAATAAAAATATATTTTCATTTATTGTAAAACCTTTTGGAATTTTTTTTAAATAATTATTTAAATTTCGATTTGGAAATTTTTCTATTTCATATTTTAATATTTTAATATTTTTTAATAAATTAATGTTCTTTTTTTTAATATCATCTAATTCATTTGTTAATTTATTATCATAATATAAATTATCATTTTCATAATAATTATTATATTTATATAATTCATTAAATTCTTTTTTTAATAAATTTAATTCTCTATATTTATTTTGATAAATTTCATATAAATTAAATAATTTATCTTCTTTTTTTTTAATTTTATTAAAATATTCTTCTGGATTATAAAATATTTTTATATGATAATCTAAATATTTATATATTTCATTTTTATAAAAGTTATTTTTTCTATTTATATTAATATTTTCTTCTATTTCTTCAATTTCATTTGAATCATTTTTGAAAGGTGAAAAATTTTCTGAATTTTTCTTTTTAAATTTTTTATTATCTTTTGATAATTTATAACTAAAAGAAACTCTATGTTTTGTTTTTAAATTTTTATTTTTATGAGAAAAAAATTCATTTTTATATTTTGATAAATTTATTAAATTAAAATCATAAAATTCTTTTGGTAATTTTTTAATATTTTCTTTAATAATTATTAATAAATTTCTACATTTTAAATAAATAGTATATTTTTTTTGTAAATTATTAAATTTAGATTGTAATTTATTTACTTCTTTTTGAAGTTTATATTTATAACTTTGTAAATTCATTAAATTAATAAATTCTTGATTTTTTTTATTAAATAAAAAGAAATTATATGAACGATATTTTGGAATTAAATTTTTAGTTATGTTATTATATTTATCATAACAAATTTTTCTTGTATTATTAATGTTATTTAATTTATTATTATTATCTTTTTCTTTATTTAAAACGTTTATTTTATATTCGTTTAAACATTCTTTTAATAATAAAATATTTTTACATGATTTTGAAAAAATATTAATTTTATTATTAATTTTATTTTTATAAACTGCTGAATTAATTTCATTTGTTAATTTAGTTGGAATTTTAATTTCTGATAAATTTAATTTTAAATTGGGAAAACAACTTTTATTAAAAGAATTATTATTATTATTATAAGATTTATTTTTTATATTATTCAACAAATTAGATACTTTCGTTTTCATTGTGTTTTTAAAAAGATTATTAAGATAAATATATTTTTTATTTTTAATTTCTTTCTTTTTATTTATTATTTCTTGTTTTTCTTTTTTTAACGATTTTTTAATATTTAAATTTTTTATTATAAAAGAATTTGTTGTTCTTGTTGATAAAGAAATTTTATCATCGTCATTTAAAAGTAAATTATAATATGTATTTGATGCAGAATTTTTTCTTTGGTGTAAATATTTTTGTTGATATGAAAATATATGTGAAAAATTATAATTCATTAAAAATTATATTTAATAAATTTTAAAAAAAAAATTTTAAAATATTAATATAAATAAATATTATTAAATATTTAATATTTTATTATTATTTATTTATAAAAATTTATTAAATAAATTTATTAATCCAAAATATAAATTAATATTGTAATAAATAATATAATTATAAATAAAAGAAATGATGAAATAATTAAACTTAAAACTACATCAATTATAACAAAATATTGATAATTTTTATAAAACAAACCGAAAGTTATTGAATAATATAAATGAAAAAAGGAAAATAATAATATAATTATAAAATACAAATTTATATATTTTTTTTGAAATTGAAAATTTTTTTTATAAAATCTTTTTATTATTTCTTTTTCATTTTCCTCTGAATTTATATCTTTTTTATATAATAATAATATTAAAAGATGATATATAACCAAACTACAAAATGAACATAATAACCATTTTGGCATGAAATAAAATATATTGTATTTTTTTTTAATAATTTTTTTTGAATAATGTTTTATATAAAAAAGCATATTAAAAAAAAATAATAATGTTATAAAGAAAACAAATAAAGAAATTTTTAATAACATAAATTGGAAATTCTCTTTTTTTATTAATCTTATAAAAATAAAATTATTTTTTAAAAAAAATATAAATTTTGATTTAAAATGTTTAATTTTTCCTTCATCATAATAAGGTTCAATTTCAAAATCAGGTTCTTCATCAATTTCAACTTCATTAATAGGTCTTGTTTGTTGATTTCCAAATCCATCTGACCCATCTGAACCATCTGAATCAGAATTATTTATTGAATTTATAGGTTCTAAACTATATTTATTTCTTTTTGGTTCTTTTCTTTCTTCTTGATTATTAATTCGATTATGTACTTCTTCATTTTGAAATAAAGCAGTATTTTGTTGAGATAATTTTTTTTTACTCATTTTATTTTCAATATTTATTATGTTATTATTGGTATTATCAATATCATTAATATTATTAATATTATTATTTAAATTAATTTCATTATTTATTGTGCTTTCATTATACATATTATTAATAGTATTATTGTTTCTTTTTATAATTAATTTATTATTTTGATTTTGTTCATCATCAATTAATTTTTCGCTGTTAATTTCATTATGAATTATATTATTATTATTAATTTCATTATTAATTATATTATTATTATTAATTTCATTATTATTTATATTATTATTATCATTAATATATTTTTGATTATGAATAATAACAATTTGTTTCGGAATAATTTTTTTTGATTCGCTAATTTCACTACAATAATTTATATTAACACGAATTTCATTATTAAATAAATTATTAAATAATAAACTAAGTCCTAATGATTCATTATTAAATAATTCAAACAATATCAATTGCGAGAAGATAAAACAAAGATTTATCCAAAATAAATAAGAGTAAAAAAATAGTTCATAATTTTCACATTTAAATATAAATCCTGATAATTTTTTATTTTTTGATTCAAATTTTTCTGTACAATAATTATAAAAATAATCGTCAATTTCCACTTTTATAGACTTGCATTCATTCCCATCATCTTTTTCTATATATCCATAATTATATTTACATTTAGAACAAGAATAATTATTTTTACATTTTAAACAATTATCAATACATTTTTTAAATTCATGCTCACTTTCATCATAATAAAATCCAATAATATTTTGTTCTTTTTGATAACAAAAATAATTATAATCATTTTCTAAACTTGCATAATTATCAGAACAAAATTCATCAAAACATTCATATTCTTTGTTTTGATAATAATTTAAATAATCTTCATAGTTTATAAATGAACTATTATCATCACATTTTGTACAATTTTTTGGATTATTACATGTTTTACAAGTGATGAAGCATTTTTCAAAAAATTTGCTTTTTATATCATAAAAATAATAATCCATTAAAGAAGTTGCTGAATAACAATAATTATCTGAAAAATCTTTTTTACTTGCATAACCTAATTTACAATTTAAAGTATAGCATTCATTTTCATTTCCTTCATAAATTGTATAATTACATTTAATGCAATTAAATGAATTATTACATTTTTTACAAGTTATATTACATTTATCAAAAATAGTTTTAGCTTCATTATAATAATAATAATCAAAATTATTACTTATATTATAACAATCTTTATTTTCTTCAGTTTTAAATGCAAATTTTTCTTTACATTCAGTACAATTTTCTTCATTACATTTTAAACAATTCTTAAAACAGGGTTTCAAACATAATTCATTATTATCATAATAATATTCATTTGTGTTATTATTATCATAACATTCAAATTTTCCATCACCATCACATTTTAAAGAATAATCATTTGGGCATTTTGAATAACAAATATCCTTATAATTATCATCTTTTATTTTAAAACAATTTAAAATTAAATTACAACTTTTAATATATGAATTATTATAAATGTTATTAAAATTATTATTATTAATTTGATTAAATAATATGAAATTATAAATATTTCTGACATATGCATTATTTATATCAATAGTATCATTATTGCTATCATAATAAATAGGTTTATTATAATTATTATCCATAAAAAAATAAATAAAACAATTTTGACAATTTGATAAATTATTAATAATTTTAATTTTCACATTATCTAAATAATACCTATCTAATTCATAATTAAAACAATTTTCAAAAATTATTGAAATATATTTATAATTATCATTTAAATACATATATAATTATTGAATTGGAAGAAATTATTAAAATATCAATGCTAACATTTTTGTTTTCATTTAATAAATTATCATCTGAAAAACAATTAAATGAAATATTCTGAATTATATTATAAAAACATATTTCAATATTATTATTAGTTCTATAAAAACTATAAATTAATAAAGATTCATTAAATTTTTTAACTGAAATTGATTTACTATAAATATCATTATATTCAACAGAAATATTTGAAACTAATGTAAAAATATTATTCTCCAAATTATTATTATTATTTTCATTATTTATTTTCAATAAAAAAATATTATATAATTCGTTTGAATCTTTATTTATACCATATATTAAAGAATAAATTAAATTATTAAATTGTAGTACTCCAAATGGAAAATAATCTTCAAATTTTGGATATTGAGTTTCAAATAACTGTAAATTAATAAGTTTCCCGCATTCTTTTTTTTTATTTGAATAAGAAAATTTTATTGTTATTATTTTCATTAAAGTTTTATTATTGAAAATAGTAATGAAATTATCATGCAATTTATATGAAAAAAAATTCAAGTAATTTTTATTATCATCTATCAAAAAATCATAGTTTAGTATTAAATTATTATATCTTATATTATTACAAAAATTAATGTTATATAATTGTATTTGATTTGGAAAAATAATTGATAAAAGAAATGAATTATTCTTTATAAAATAAAAATCACAATTTTTAATATTTTCACTAATATTATTTTTTATATTTTCATTTGTATTTAAAAATAATAGATAATTATATGAACATATCCTATAATAAGTATTTGTTTCTTTTATATATTTAATATCAAAAAAATTAGATGAATTTTTATCTGATAAACTACCATTTATTATATTCATGAAAAATATAGAGCGCTCATTATTTGAAAAAGCTAAAAAATGTGAATCATTATAATTCATAAAATTGTCAATCTCATGACTTTCACTTTTATCATATGTATAAAGAAATGAATTGTTGATATATATATAATTTAATATTGTATAAACTATTATTGATATTAATTTCATAAAAAAAATTGAAATTTAATAAAATATTAAAAATTTATATATTTAAATTATTTTTGAAATAATTTTATTAAAAAATATTAAATCAATCAAAATAATAATTTTTTATATAAAAATTATTTATATAATTTTAATTCAATAAATAAATGAACCAAATTATATTAATATATCATTTATTAATTTATATATATTCAAATTTTAATTTTATATTTATAATAATAAAATATTATTAAAATATATTATTAATTATTATATATATTTTATTTCAAAATATAATTTTAAATAATATTGATTAGAATTTGAATTTAAATGATATAAATTAATATTTTCATTATTAATTTCATCATTTTCTATTAGATTTTTATAATGATTAACAATATTTTTTATTGTTATATTTTTTTTCAACCAATATTTTTTTTTTCCATCATTTTCTTTTGTGTAATAAATTATTTTTTTATTATTTAAATTTAATTTAAAATTTTGTTTAAATAAAATAAATTTAGTAATAAAATCTAAATTATAATAATCTTGTATTTTTAATTTTGAATTTTCAAATGATTTTTTTAATGATTCATCTTTTTCATTTTCATCTAAATTTAAATTTATAATTATATTATTTCCTTTATTAAAATTTTTTAATAAATCTTCAGCGTTTTTTGAAGTAAATTTATTATAAATTTTTTTACCTAAAAAATTTTTCTTTTTATAATTATTATTTGAATTATTTTTTAATTCATTTAAAATTGAACTTTTTTTATGAAATTCTTTATTATTAATATTATTTATTAAATCAATTAAATTTTCTTTTTTATTTTGTTTATTTTCAATTGAAATTATGATTTTTTCATTTTTTATTTGTTCTTTATTTAAATTTATTTCTTTTTTATCTAATGAATTTTTATCTAAAATATTATTATTTTCTTCTAAATTATTATTATTATTATTACTATTATCATTATTATTATTATTAGTGTTAATATTATTATTATTATTATTATTATTATTATTATTATTATTATTATTATTATTATTATTATTAATATTATTATTATTAATATTAATATTATTATTATTAATATTATTATTATGATTATTTTTATTATTATTATTATTATTATTATTAATATTATTATTAATATTATTAATATTATTATTAATATTATTATTAATAATATTATTATCATTATTATTTTTATTATTTTTATTATTATTATTATGATTATTATTAATATTATTGTTATTATTATTAATATTATTATTATTTGTAATAATATTTTTTTTTATTTTTATTTTTTGTGTTTTTTTAAATTGTTTTTTTCTTTTTTTTAAATTATTTTTATCATTATTATTTTCTAATTCTTTTATTTTTTCTTCTTCATCAGTTTTTTTAATATTTTCAATTTGTTTAATAACTTTTTCCCCGTCTTTATACATGCAACCTTGAATAGTTTTATTTAATATTTTTTCTTCTTCAATATTAAATTTATTAATATCAGGAATAATACATTCAATTATATTTTTTATTTTAAAATCATTTTTCATTAATCTTCTCGTTTCAATAGGATGTCTACATATAATACATTCTTTTTTTATTTTTCTGTTATAATCTTCAATACATTTTTTACAAAATAAATGCAAACAATTTTTTAAATTAACTGGCTCATTAAATATTTCATAACAAATTGGACAACGTAAAATTTCTTTAATTATGTGATTTATTTGATTTTCTGAAAAATTTATTTTTGATTCGTCTCTTATTTTTCTTGGACCACATACACATTCATATGATGATAAACCTGTATTAATTAAATTATATATATAATTTTTGTTATAATTATTTGCGGTTGTCATATTATATATATCTTTATCTAATTTTAATTCACTATAATAATTATTTTTATTATCTTCTTTTTTAATACGATTATGAATGTTTGTTATTATTGTTGGGATATTTTCAATATCATCTAAATTTTCTGTAATATCTTTCATATTTTAATTTTATATAATTTCTTATTATTATTATTTAATAATAGTCAAATTAAAATTTATTTAATATTTAGAAATAAAATAATTTTTCAATAATTATAATATAATAATATAAAAAAATATTTTGTAAATTAATAATAAATTCGATTTATTTTAAATAAGAATTTATAATATATTTTCTTTATTAAAATTATATAACAATTTTCAATTATAGCAAATATCAATTATTAATAAATATTTAATTTAATTAAATTAAAAAATAATTATTAAATTAATTATTTAAATTAAAAATCGAGTCTTTATATCCCACCTAATTCTGGTCAAATTAATATAAAAATTAATTAAATTAATTAAATTAATAATTAATTAATAAAAAAAATCGAGCCCTAATAACCCAGTTATTTTGGGTCAAAATAAAAAAAAATAATTTATTTTTTATCTAAAAAAAATATATAAATTCTATTCACAATTAAAAATTTATCTATTTAAATGGGAAAAGAAAAAACACACGTTAACTTAGTTGTTATCGGTCACGTCGATTCAGGAAAATCAACTTCAACCGGTCATTTAATTTATTCATGCGGAGGTATTGATCCTAGAACAATTGAAAAATTTGAAAAACAAGCCACTCAAATGGGAAAAGGTTCATTTAAATACGCATGGGTTTTAGATAAATTAAAAGCCGAAAGAGAAAGAGGTATTACAATTGATATTGCTTTATGGAAATTTGAAACCCCAAAATATTATTTCACTATTATTGATGCCCCAGGTCATAGAGATTTCATTAAAAACATGATTACTGGAACATCACAAGCCGACGTAGCTATTTTAGTCTGTGCTGCTGGTAAAGGAGAATTCGAAGCTGGTTATTCAAAAGAAGGTCAAACCAGAGAACATGCTTTATTAGCTTATACTATGGGTATTAAACAAGTTATCATTGCCGTTAATAAAATGGACACAGCTGAATATTCAGAAGAAAGATTCAACGAAATTAAAGACGAAATGACAAAATTCTTAAAAAAAGTTGGATTCAAAGAAGATTCAATGAACTGTGTTGCCTATTCAGGATTCAATGGAGTAAATCTTATTAATAGATGGAACGACACTGATCCAGAACATAAAAACCCCATGCCATGGTATAAAGGAGATACTTTATTAGAAGCTTTAGATAAAATTAAACCACCAACTAGACCATTAGATAAACCTTTAAGATTACCTTTACAAGACGTATATAAAATTACTGGTGTTGGTACTGTTCCATGCGGTAGAGTTGAAACTGGTATCTTAAAACCAGGTATGTTAGTTACATTTGCCCCAGTTGGTATTACCACTGAATGCAAAACTGTCGAAATGCATCATACAGCTTTAGAAGAAGCTATTCCAGGAGATAATGTAGGTTTCAATGTTAAAGGTGTCACCTTAAAAGATATCAAAAGAGGATATGTTGTTGGAGATAGCAAAAATGATCCACCAAAAGAAGTTGTTCAATTCAATGCTCAAGTCATTGTTTTAAATCACCCCAACTCAATTAAAGCTGGATATACCCCAGTTATTGATTGTCATACATCTCATATTGCTGTTAAATTCGATAAATTAGTTGAAAAAATTGATAGAAGATCTGGTAAAGTTTTAGAAGCTGAACCAAAAGAAATTAAAAATCAAGAATGTGCTATTGTTTCTATGATTCCACAAAAAGCTTTAGTTTGCGAAACTTTCGCTACTTATCCTCCTTTAGGTAGATTCGCTGTAAGAGATATGAAAAGAACTGTTGCCGTTGGTGTTATTAAAGAAATCGAAAGAAAGAGTGCTACTAATGCTAAAACTACTAAAGCCGCTGAAAAGAAAATGAAAGAAGAAAAAGCTGCTGCTAAAAAAGAAAAAAAGAAATAAATTTTCGAGATAATAAATAAAATTTAATATAATATCGTTAAGATATTAATATAAAAAATTTTTTCTTAAAATTATTTTTTTTATTTTATATTTATTTTTTTATTATCATTATTATTTTATTTATATAATTCATAATTTTAATTTAGATAAATAATAAATAGAAAATTTAATTATAAATAAATTTAATATTTATTTATATATATAATTAATTTCAAATAATATATATTTAAAATATATATATAAAACATAAAACTGTATATTCAAATAAAATTTGATTATATATTTATAATACGAAATTATTAAATTTATATTTTAATTTTTATTTTTAAGATTATGAAATTCCATTTTTTCCAATTTTTGTTCAATTTCTTCTAAATTTCCTAAATAATAATGTTTTTTCACTGTATAATCTTCATTAAATTCATATACAATAGGTATACCTGTAGGTATATATAAATCAATTATTTTTTCATCATCAATATTATCTAAATATTTTATTAAAGCTCTCAAAGAATTAGCATGAGAAACAATAAGAATATTTTTTCCTTTTTTTAAATCATTTAATATAACATCATTATAATAAGGAACTACTCTATTAAAGGTATCTTCTAAACTTTCAGATAAAGGTAATAATCTTTTATCAATATATCTATACATTTCTTGTTTAGCTGGATTTCTTTCATCATTTTTATCTAATAAAGGTGGTCTACCTTTAAAACTTCTTCTCCAAATTTTAGTTTGTTCATCTCCATATTTTAATTGAGTTTCTTTTTTATTTAATCCTTGTAATGCTCCATAATGTCTTTCATTTAAACGAAAATCTTTAATTACTGGTAAAAAATTCCTATCTAAAATATCTAATGTATCATTTAAAGAATGAATAGCTCTTTTTAATATTGATGTATAACATATATCAAAATCATATCCCTCTTTTTTTAATATTGCTCCTGCTTTATGAGCCTCTTTTATACCTTTTTCTGTTAAATCTATATCTGTCCAACCTGTGAATGTATTTGATTTATTCCATGTACTTTCTCCATGACGAATTAAAACCAATTTATTTTTCATTAATTATTTATTATTTTTAATATTATAGATAAAAATATTGTAAATAATTTTAATATTAATCGATAAATATTATTATAATTATAATTTTAAATTATTTTTTTTAATATAAAAATAAAATATTTAAGCGATTGTATTTGATTCTTTTGTTTCAACAATATTAGTTTGTTTATCATTATTTATATTATCATTATTATTTCTACTTTTAATTTTAGGAAAATATTTATTATCCCAATTGAATAAATTTTTAACATAATTAATATCATTATTTAAATTAAAAATATCTCTAATTTTTTTCTTTTTATTCAATATTTTAATTTCTCTTTCAGTTAATAAACTTTCATTTATACAATCAATATTATCTTCATTGAAATTAAAATTTCTTTCATAAGTAAATTTTTTTTTAATTTTATGCATAAAATTATTATTTCTAAATCCAAAGGCACTATTCGCTCTTTTAATTTCATCATCAACAATTTCTTTCATAGTTGCACTTTTTAATCTTTCTTTATTTCTATTTTCAATTTCTTCTTTATAAGCAAATTTATGTCTTTTTTCAGGTCTTGGAATATTAGTTCTAAGAACATTAGGAAATTTTTTAACCCCCGAAATTTTTTCTTTAATTTCTTCTTGTTTTTTAGGGAAAATTTTACAACAAGGTTTGAATATTAATTCAGGAGAAGGTTTGAATGGATGATAAGCAGCTCGTTTGGGTAAAATTAATTGAGAAGTTTCATTAAAAATTATTCCTGATGATAAAGGACGTATAACTTTTCTGTATGAATGAAATTTACTTGGTTTTAAACCTGGCCATTCGCCTGCTAAATGAGATGGAACTCCGTTTATATAATTAATAGGTGCTTTTCTATATTCTAAAATCATTATTGTTTAAATTTATATTTTTTTAATTTATTTTTTTAATAATAATATTTTTGATATATAAAAAATATTATAAATTGAATTTTATTTAATTTTGATGAATGATAATGATAATTTTAAAATAAATTTAAAAAAGGAAGAATTTCAAATTATTTATAAAAACATTAATGAAATTTTTAATGGAAATTTTACTACGTTTGTTTCGGAAATTAAAATATCAAAACCTTTTCTTCTTGATTTAATAATATTATTAAGAAAATATCAATATTTTATATTATATATTTTATTAAATAAAAAAGAATTGGCAATTTTTAATAAAAAAGAAAATGAAGGAAAAATTAATAATATTTTAAATATGAAACAAATGATGAGAATAAATGAAAAAAATGAATTTATTTTTAATTTAAATATTTTACCAAAATTTAAAAAATCTGAAATTAATTTTTTAATTCCGAATGATTTAATAAATTTAAAAATTAAAATGATAATTTTTTTGAATGGGAATAATTCTTTAATTTTTGAAGAATGTGAAGTTGAAGCTTTGAATTTAATTAAAAGTTTCAATGAAGAAAAATATAAAAAATTAAATAAAATTTTAAGTAAAATTTTGGATGTTTTTTGTTTAGAAAATAAATTAAATCCATTTAATTCTCTTAATAAATATTTAAATTATATTGAAAATTATTTACCTAAAATTTTTGAAAAAAAAGAAGAAAATGTTAATAATAATAATAATAATATTAATAAAGATGAATGGAATCAAAGTGAACAAAATAAATTAGAAGAATTATTAATTAAATTTAAAGATGTAAAAGATTTAAGAGAAAAAATTAATAAAATAGCTAATGAAATAAAAACAAAAAATATCAAACAAATTACTATGAGATATAAAGAACTAGTTTTAAAAAATATAAATAAAGAAGAAAATAAAGATGAACATAAAAATGAAAATGATATTCAAAAAGAAAATGAAATAAAAGAAAATGAAATAAAAGAAAATGAAAAAAAAGAAAATGAAATTCAAAAAGAAGAAAATAATATTAAATCCGAAAATGAAAAAAATTTAAACAAAATCATTGAAGATCAAAATAAAATAAACACAATAAAATTATCTTCAAATAATAACAATAATAATAATCTCGATTCAATCACAAGAAAAATATCAGATATATCAATTTCAAGTAACGATTCATTTTTCAAAAAAGTTTTAGATTCTTACGATGAAATAATAAACGAAATAATAAAAGTTTATAACAAAAATTATAGCAACGTTGATTTATCATTAATTCAGCAACAAAGTAATGTAGAAACGAGTTTATTAGTTTCAAGATCAAATACTTTCACATCAGAAAATGAATCATTATCAAACGAAGAAGAAGAAGAAGATGAAAAAGAAGAAAATAATGAAAATAAAAATGAAATTGAAAATAATGATGAATATAAAAAATTAAAAGAAAAAAATAATGAATTAATTGATATTTATTTATCATCTACATTACAACCAAACATTTCAAATGATGATTTAATGTTACTTCAAAATTTATTAAATTATGGAGAAAAATATCAAATTAACACTTTAGGTATGAAATTATTTAATATTGGTTTATGTGTAATATCTTCTATAAAATTATTATTAAAATGTATAAAATGTAATAAAGTTGCTTTTGAATCATTTTATCAAAAAATATCAAAAAATGAAAATTTATTTTATTTAGGAACAAAATGTCCAAGATGTGATAATGAAATATTTTCTTTATTTAAAAGTGAATTTATCCATGAAAATAATTTAGATAATGCAGGAATTGTGTATATTTCAGGTGGAGCAATAATTGAATTTTTACCTTCAACATTTAGTTTAACATGTTTAAATTGTAATGAAGAAAAAAAAGTAAAATTACGTACGGGTGGTTTACATATAAATGATAAAAATTGTAGAAAATGTCAAAAAGAATTATTATTTTTCATAACAAATATATCATTTTCAATAACATATATATCAAATATGGAATTTTTAGAAAAAACAAAAATTATAAATTTTAATAAATTTAATTTTGTTATTAAAGATGATATTAATTTAGATAATTATATAAAAAAATTCGATAAAATTATACAAGAAGGAAAACCTTTGCCTGATTTTGGAATATGTAAACATTATAAAAAAAGTTTTAAATGGTTTAGATTTTCTTGTTGTAATAAAACTTTTCCTTGTGATCTTTGTCATGATGAAGATTCTGATCATAATTGTGAACATGCACATACAATTCTTTGTGGGTTTTGTGCCTTTGAACAAATGAGTAGTAATAAAATGTGTTGTAAATGTGGAAAAATGTTTAATAAATTAGATGGAAGTTTAAGATTTTGGAATGGAGGAAAAGGTCAAAGACAACAAGAAAAATTAAGTTCAAGAGATTCACATAAATTTACTGGAATGAATAAGACTATTAGTAGAAGAAAACAAAAAATGGAAAATGAAAAGAAAAATAATAATAAATAAATTAAATATTATTAATAATTATTATT
>JAEEGK010021227.1_pt1 | contig 13731 bp, 12 predicted proteins | sample 8958771 | NCBI WGS metagenome assembly JAEEGK01 (sample SAMN16246547, study PRJNA631951) | gut metagenome | biome: gut microbiome; feature: rumen; material: SC-attached | host: Bos | place: Iran: Karaj | collected 2018-10 | reverse complement strand
TCGTACAACTGCAAGACCCGGCGACAAGGTTAAGTTTGCATTCGATGTTGAGAAGATCCACATCTTCGACAAAGAGACAGAGCAGACAATCACAAACTAAGCCGAGAGCAGAACTACATTATCGAGCTTTCAGGAGCTGCGCATCATCGCGCAGCTCCTTTTTTTGTGTTATGATAAAAGTGTTGAAATATGTCATGATTTCCGGGAAAGGGGAAAACATATGATAACCGCGCAGACTATTAGAACAAGCATAGAAGAGCTGAGTGCCATCACCAAGGTTGAGCTGTGTGTTATGGATCTTGGAGGGGAAGTGGTTGCTTCCACAAGTGACAAGGATTTCCTGGACATATCCATTATCATCAGTTTTGCCAATTCACCGGTGGATTCTCAGGTAATCGGTGATGTTCATCTGTTCAAGGTTCTTGATGATTCCGACCCGGCCTATGTACTTCTAGCACAGGGCGATTCGGAACATGCATATATGGTGGGCAAGATCGGTGTGAGCCAGCTTCAGGGTCTGATAATAGCCTACAAGGAGAGATTTGACAGGAATAACTTTTTCCAGAATCTGCTTTTGGATAACATGCTTTTGATAGATGTCTACAACAGAGCAAGAAAGCTTAAGATAGAGATAAATGCTCCCAGAGTTATCATCCTGGTGGAGACGAGAAATGCTGTTGATAATTCTGCTCAGGAGCTGCTGAGCGGGATGTTTGGTAACCACTCCGGGGATTTTGTCACGGCGGTGGATGAGAACAGCGTAATATTGATAAAGACCCTTTCCAAGGGACAGTCCTATTCAGAGGTTGGAAGAATAGCTTCCACCATCGTGGATATGATGAATACAGAGATCATGCTCAATGTGCGCGTAGCATACGGCGCAATTGTTGATGAACTCAAGGATCTGAGTAAATCCTTTAAGGAAGCCAAGATGGCTCTTGAAGTCGGCAGGATCTTCTACGCAGAAAAGAAGGTCAATGCCTATAACACATTGGGAATCGGAAGACTTATCTATCAGCTTCCCGAGAGCCTTTGCAAGATCTTCATAGATGAGATATTTGCCGGAAAGGAAGTCCCGGACGATCTTGATGAGGAGACCTTGAACACAATTAACAAATTCTTTGAGAATAACCTGAACGTATCAGAGACTTCCAGACAGCTCTTTGTCCACAGAAATACACTTGTTTACAGGATAGAGAAGCTTGAGAAGAGCTCAGGACTTGACGTTAGAAAGTTTGACGATGCGCTTACCTTCAAGATAGCGCTTATGGTCATCAATTATATGAAATACCTGGAGAATGGAAAGATCTGACAGAAAAAAGCGGCCCTGTGAAGGATGCATGTACGTTTTCTTCCGACAAGAACAGGCAACCTTACAACACATGAAAGTTTCTACTTAGTGCTGCTTCGTTCCCGACCTGACACGGTTCGCAGATTTCCATTGCATAAGACCCACTCCCATACAAAAGGACTGCTACATACACCCTTCACAGAGCCGCCCTATTACTATACTTAACTTTCAGCTCTGTGTCAATCAGATTGAATAGTCTCCTTTTCCCGAGGCCTGATCGAGCAGATCCTGCAGGGTGAAACCATCCACATACTCATTTATAACTTTATCAAGGCCCTTCCAAAAGGTGAAGGTGGCGCATTCGTCGGAAAGAGGACAGGATTGACCCTCTATCGTAGCGGTACATTCAACAGATGCAAGGGGGCCCTCCATGGTGCGAAGGATATCACCTACGTTATATTCCTCCGGGGCCTTGGCAAGGCGATGCCCACCGGCGTTCCCGCGCATGCTCTGAAGAAATCCGGCTTTATTCAGAGTACTTACAATCTGCTCCAGATATTTAGGAGTGATGTTCTGCCTGTTTGCTATATCTTTAAGAGAGATATAATCTCCTGTGTTATGTAACCCCAAGTCGATCATAACTCTCAAGGCGTATCTGCCCTTGGTTGAAATCTTCATTTAGAAACTCCCTGGTGATTTGCTAGCGGTAGCAAGAATCACTTATAATATTGATGTTGGAATTATAACAGAAATCAAAAGCAATTACTACTAACTTACTATGAATTGAGGTTGAAGTCCATGACCGATGAGGAAAAGAAGGACATCAAATATATGAGGGCTGCACTGGCCCAGGCCAAAAAGGCTTACAAGCTGGGAGAAGTTCCCATCGGATGTGTTATCGTTTATCAGGACAAGATAATAGGAAGAGGCTATAACAGGCGGAATACAGACAAGACACCACTTGCTCATGCGGAGATCACAGCCATTAAGAAAGCCGGAAAGGTCATGAAGGACTGGCGCCTCGAGGAATGCAAACTCTATGTGACGCTTGAACCCTGTCAGATGTGCTCCGGGGCCATAGTTCAGGCCAGGATCCCTGAAGTCATCATGGCTGCAGAGAATCCCAAGGCAGGATGCGCAGGCTCTGTTATGGATATTTTAAACAATCCTAACTTCAACCATCAGGTTCAGGTTAAGAAAGGCGTGCTGGCAGAGGAATGCAGCCGGCTTCTAAAGGACTTTTTTGTAGAACTTAGGGCAAGGAATAAAGCTGAAAAAGAGCAGAAAGGAAATGCCGTTGAATAAAAGGCTATTGTCGGTCTTACTCATAGCTTCCATGTTGCTTCTTACAATTTCCTGCGGAAGTGACAGCCATGGAGGATATCAGAACGCCAAGGCTTTAGAGATCATCGATTTTTCCAAGCCGCCCACCACCATTACCTATCTTACGGTGGGGAATAAGCCGACCAATGGCAGAACAGAGGAAGCTATTGCCAGGCTTAACAAGATACTGGAAAAAGAGATAAACGCCAGGCTTGATATCTACTACGTCGGATGGACGGATTATCTTCAGCATTACAATGAGATCCTAAGCTCAGGGGATGTGGATATTGACCTTGTGGGCACGGGAGCGGATTGGCTGGACGCATGGCCCAACGTGATCCGCGGCAATTTTATGCCTCTCTCTGAAGATATGCTGAGGGTTTACTGCGGCATAACCTATACCAATGTGACCGGTGCACAGTGGGAGAACTGCAAATATGAAGGCGAAATATACCTGATTCCCGAAAATGAGTATTCCCAGTGGACCAACCACGGGTTTATTTACAGAAAAGATATAGCAAGGGAAGCAGGACTTTCCGAGATAAAGTCCTGGGATGACCTGAATACATATTTTAAATGGGTGGTGGAGAACCATCCGGAGATGATTCCCTGGGATACAGACGGAGCCGGCAACATCGCAACGCTGGGATATCTTATGTCTGCCAAGGAGTATCTCCCTATATATGAGCTGTCAACCTATGGTATATGGGGACAGGACAGGGATGACCCGGGCAGGATCATATGTCCGTATTATAAAGGCGATGAATTCCTTGAATTTGCCAGACTGATGAAACAATGGAGAAATATGGGAGTCTGGCGAAATAATGGAGCGGTTGGTGACAACGAGGCTGAGTTTTATAAAGGCGAAACCGCTGTGATCCAGCATCATACAGAAAATTTCTACACCATTATAGCGCCCAACATGGCTAGCTCACTTCCTGATGTGGACCTTGGGTTCTATTGGTTTGGAAAAGAGAACGGCAATGTCATGAGGGTCAGCAATATACACGGCGCCATGGCAGTATCTGCAAGGTCCAAGAACCCTGAGCTGGCACTAATGGTCTATGACTTGATCAGAAACAATGAGACCTGCTACAGACTCATGAGATATGGAATAGAGGGCGTTCAGTACGAGATCAATTCAGAGGGCATGATGGAGAAGCCCAGCGGCTACAACGAAGAGCTGGATGGAATACTCACCGATTTCTGGTGGGGTAGAAGAGATGCCTTCGAGATACCCAATGCAGGCTACGACTGGGAGGATTACTACGACCTTGTCGATGCCTATAACAGAGTGGCGGTTGACTATCCCTGGGAGGGCATTCAGTTTTCGACACCCAATATAAATGCCGAGGTCGCCAGCATTGCGGCGATATTTGATAAATACATTCCCATGCTCGCCTCCGGGGATTATTCCGGAACTGCGGATAATAAGGTCATAGAGTTTAGAGAAGAGCTTAAAAAGGCAGGTATAGAGCGCATCACGGGACATATTCAGAGAATATACGATAACAGATAGACAGATGATAAAGACATGCTTTTAAAGAGTAGACACCAAAAGACAATAGCAGGAATACTGCTTATATTTCAGGTTACAGGAAGCGTCGCAGGCTGCGGCGCTTCTTCTGCTGAAATGACTACGGAGGTATCGGAGCCATCAAATACCGGCGGCTCGGTGCAGCTATACTATCAGGTACCTGACCAGATACCCAATATCCTTGTAGATCAGGTGGGATACGGGGCTAGTTCAGAGAAGGCTGTGATCTTCAGAGGAGAGGGGCTTTCAGGCAAGTTCTCTGTGTGCGATCTTGAAACCGGAAATGTGGTATTTACAGGGGACATCGAGAAATCAGGCCTTGATCAGGAGCTTGGCGAATATGACTCCGTGGGCTATTTTAACGACTTCAGGGACGAGGGTAACTATTACATCTACGCAGATGTGGTGGGTGAGTCCTTCTCTTTTGCCATAAAAGAGGATGCTTACAGGGAGGTGCTCGATACCGCCTGCAAGAATTACTACATAAATCGGTGCGGAATCGCCCTTTCAGAGACCTACGCCGGAGAGAACGCCCACAGCGCGTGCCATACGGCCAAGGCCCACCTGCAAGAGGATCCCGGGCAGGAGATAGATGTTACGGGAGGCTGGCACCTGGATGAAACAGCGGGGAGATATACCGCAACGGGCAGTAATGTGGCAGATAACCTGCTTTTGGCCTACGAGATGAATCCCTCTGCATTTACGGATGAGACAGGGATTCCCGAGAGCGGCAACGGTACTCCGGATATTCTTGACGAGGTGCGCTACGAGGCGGACTGGCTTCTCAAGATGCAGGATCAGGTCACGGGAGGCGAGTACGATGCCGCAATTACAGACACGGCGGCAGGAGGAGATGCTTTCACTGCCCCTGTAACAGTAACGCCCGTATCCATGGACGCCACAATTAGCTTTGCCTCCATGATGGCAAGATTCAGTTATGTGTACCAGCAGTACGACGAAGAATATGCAACCACATGTTTAAAGGCCGCAGACAGAGCCTTTACGTGCTTTTTAAATAACCAGAAGGCGACAGACAACACGGCAGCCTTTAAGGCGGCAGCTCAGTTGTTCAGGGCAACGGGGTCAGACTCCTATCACCAGATCCTAAAGGAGTTCTTTGCAAAAGAGGATTTTGGGGAGTTATTTGATACTGACGAGAACATTTTCCTGGGATCCATCACCTACCTTTCAATAACGCAGGAGGTGGATTTTGACCAGTGCGGGATCCTGATGAAGGAGCTCATGGGCAGGTCAGAGGGCATAGCAAGCGCATCTTCCAGATCATCTTACCTGGTGACAGACAGTACAGCTGCCGGGAACTTTGACAGACTCCTGGATGATATGAGATGCCTTACCATAACCGACCACATTATTTACAATCACGAGTACACCACCATCATTGAGAATCACGCTCATTTCCTTATGGGAATGAATCCCGGTGCCGTGAACTACGTGACAGGCGACACCGAGAGGACCTATTCCGACATCGGGGCGCTGGGGGTTATGAATGACCCTGAACAGGATGCGCTTCTCATCATAATGCTGAGCCTTCTGGAAAAATAACAAGGCAGCATTTTTTGCCAGATGTAAGTCATGTTTACTGTTTGCAACACCGTATCTATGGTGTTAATATGTATGAGATTATGAAGACGATAATTAATGGCTTAAATATCAATTACATAGATGAGGGTCAGGGTTCCCTTCTGATACTGCTTCACGGATGGGGTTCCAACATCGATCTTTTTTCCGGGATCGTGAATTTCTGTAAGAGCAAGTATCATGTGGTAGCCATGGATATGCCGGGTTTTGGCAAGAGTGATGAGCCGGCTGAGGCTATGTGTGTTGACGATTATGTCAACTTTGTTCTGGACTTTATCAGGGAGCTCTATCCTGAGGAAAAAGAAATAATGTTCCTGGGTCACTCCATGGGAGGCCGCATTATCATCAAGCTGGCGTCCGGGATCCACGACGGAAGGCTACAGACTTCCTTCACGATTCCCAAGGTTATACTGACAGATGCCGCAGGCGTTATCCCTGTTAAGACCGAGGCTCAGAAGAAGCGTACCCGCAGATACAAGACCTACAAGAGTCTCCTCACCAAGACAGGCATTGCCAAATTGTTCCCCGGAACACTGGACAGACTTCAAAAGAAATTCGGAAGCGCTGATTATGCCGCTGCATCGCCTGTAATGAGACAGACACTGGTCAAGCTTGTCAATGAGGACCTGGTGCCCTACATGCCGTCGGTCACCATGCCGGCCCTTCTTATCTGGGGAGACAGGGACACAGCAACACCCCTCTCAGACGGTCAGATAATGGAAAAGAATATGCCGGAGGCAGGTCTGGCAGTAATAAACGGAGTTGGTCACTATTCATTTCTGGAAAATCCCGTCCTTTATAACAGGATTTTGGGAAGCTTTCTGGGGATTCAATAACAGATATTCGAGGTATATCTTATGTTCATGATCTTGATAACAGTGATACCGGCGATTTGCCTGGGAATCCTGGCACTCAGACATTTCACTCACATGTTGCAGCTCTCAAGCTACCAGCTTCAGGGGTACTTCAGGTACATTAAGACTGTCTTATTGAGAGTTATTGCTCATGCGGCAATTCCTGTGCTGTTCCTGCTTATAATGCTGGCAGCTCATAATAAGTGGGGATTTCTTATCGCCCTTTCACTATTGATCATTTTTATCACCTTCGTGTGCCTTATAGTTCTCTATCTTCCAAGGCCCGCCAAGAAGAAATTCGTGGTGACCAACAGGGTGAAGAGACTGTTTGTGACATACCTGATACTGACAGCGATTGTTTTCCTGCTGCCTCTTCTCTTGGGAGCGGTCAGGAATTTTTCTACACAAAATCAAAGGGAGGTATCAACAATCTTCATGTACTGGGCCGCATGCGCCATTTACATTGGAGTGCTTCCCTTTATTCCGGCTCTTGCCAATCTGATAAATAAGCCCATTGAGGACAAGATCAACCAGCATTTTATCGATGATGCCAAGAGGATCCTCAAGGAGCACGAGGGGCTTAGGATAATCGGTATCACCGGTAGCTACGGCAAGACCAGCGTCAAGTACTACCTGAGCACACTTCTCTCTGAGAGCTTCAGAGTTCTCATGACTCCCGAGAGCTACAACACTCCCATGGGAATCGTAAGGACCATCAGAGAGCAGATGCAACCCACCCACGAGATATTTGTCTGCGAGATGGGCGCAAGACATGTTCACGACATCAAGGAGATCACGGATATTGTAAATCCCGATGACGGTATCATCACTTCCATCGGACCACAGCATCTTGAGACCTTCCATTCACTTGATAATATCATCAACACCAAGTACGAGCTTCTCGATGCGGTTGATGCCAAAGAAAAAGCGCAGGACGAGAGCATCGCAGGCCACAATCTTAAGTTTGTAAACGGCGATGATCCTGTGATCAAGAGTCACATGAAATATCCCGATGCCATCACCTACGGTCTCACCAAGAGCTGTAATTACAGAGCTTCAGACCTTAAGGTTACCGGCGCAGGAACCACCTTTACCGTTACCACTCCCGACGGAGAGACCGCTGAGTTCTCCACAAGACTTGTGGGTAAGCACAATGTTCAGAACATCATGGGTGCCATTGCGGTTGCCAATTGCATGGGAGTTCCCATGAGCAAGCTCAAGATGGGCGTTAAGAGGCTCCAGGGCGTGCCTCACAGACTTGAGCTCAACAAGCACGGTGATGTGACAATTCTTGATGATGCCTATAATTCAAACCCCAACGGAGCCAAAGTAGCTCTTGAGACACTGGCTCTTTTTAAAGATTCTGTTAAGATCCTTGTTACACCCGGTATGGTTGAGCTGGGGGACAAGCAGGATAAGTACAACAAGGAATTCGGTGAACAGGCAGCAGCTGTCTGCGATTACATCATCCTTGTGGGAGACAAGAACAGCGAAGCCATCAGAAAGGGCGCTCTTGGAGCCGGCTTTAACAGCAAGAAACTCTATGTGAAGAGCACACTTGATGAGGCTACCAAGCTGATGTACGAGCTTGAAGCAGGAAAAGAAAAGGTTATTCTCCTGGAGAACGACCTGCCTGATAACTATAAATGATATTTTGAAAGAAGGAACACTATGAAGTTAAAGGTTGCAGTATTATTTGGCGGAAAAAGCACTGAGCACGAGATTTCAATTATCTCTGCAATCCAGGCCATCGGCTATATCAACGCCGACAAGTACGAGGTTATTCCGGTTTATATCACCAAGAATAACGATTTCTACGTGGGCGAATCCATCGGAAACATTGAGGAGTACACACACATTCCTCAGCTCCTTAACAAGAGCACCCGTGTTATCTGGGTCAAGGAGGGCGAGAAGGTTTCCCTCATGAGATATCCTATGAAGAAGTTTGGAAATAACGTGATCACTCAGGTTGATCTGGCATTCCCTATCGTTCACGGAACCAACGTGGAGGACGGAACCCTTCAGGGATACCTTGCTACACTCGGACTTCCTGTAGTCGGCTGTGATGTTCTCTCATCAGCCGTTGGAATGAACAAGTACGTTATGAAGACAGTTCTTAAGGACAACGGAATTCCTGTTCTTGACTGCAAGTGCTACACATGGAAAGACTACGAGGATGTTGATGCTCTTGTTTCAAAGATTGAGTCAGCATTCACTTATCCCGTTATCATCAAGCCTTTGAACCTTGGATCAAGTATCGGCATCAAGGTTGCTAAGGACAGAGACGAGCTTTTGGAGGCGCTGGACCTTGGCTTTGAGTTCTCCAAGAAGATACTTGTAGAGCGTGCTATTTCAAATCTCAAAGAGATTAACTGCTCAGTTCTTGGTGACTACGAGTCAGCAGAAGCTTCCGAGTGTGAGGAGCCTGTAAACTCAGATGAGATCCTTTCTTTTGAAGATAAATATATCAGCGGCTCTAAGGGCGGTGCCAAGACAGGCGGATCTAAGGGAATGGCTTCTCTTAAGAGAAAGATTCCCGCTGACATCTCTTCAGAGATGAGAGATAAGATCAGAAAGATGGCTGTTGACGCATTCATTGCTCTTGGATGCAGCGGCGTATCCAGAATCGACTTTATGATCGATATGGACACCAATGAAGTTTATCTCAACGAGATCAACACAATTCCGGGATCTCTTGCTTTCTATCTCTGGGAGCCTCTCGGAATGAAGTATGAGCATCTTCTGGACAACATGATCCAGCTGGCTCTTAAGGCAGACAGAGAGAATCACAAGGTTGTATATTCCTTTGAGACCAACGTTCTTGAGGGAGTTAAGCTTGGCGGAGGTGCCAAGGGAAGCAAAATGTAAACAAATACCGCTTTGTATCACCTTTACGGGAGATGCAAAGCGGTTTTCTATGTCTGTATATCCTGATATATCAGATTTCCAAGTTTTCGTTTTTGATGTAAGTCTGCTCGATAATGTTCTTAACGTACTGGTCGATGTTCTTCTGGTCTTCTTTCTCAAGCTCTTTTATCCTGATGGGCTCGCAGTACTCAATGACAACCGTAGTCTTCTTGATCCAGGGCATATGGTTCTCAAAGCAGTCTCTGGTGTGGTTAACAACTACGGGAACAATGGGACAGCCGGACTTCTGAGCAATCTTAAAGCTTCCTTTATGGAACTCGCCCAGGGGCTTATCTGTTTTGTTCCTGGTGCCCTCGGGATAGATGAAGATTGAAATGCCGTTCTTGACCTTGTCGATGGCTGTAAGCACCATCTCAAGTCCCTTTCTGATATCTGACCTGTCGAGGAAAAGACAGTCGAGATATACCATCCAGAAGCTGATAACAGGGAGCTTCATGGATTCCTGCTTGGCGATATAGCCTGTGCGCCTCGGAACTCTTGGGTAGGTGACAACGATATCAAAGATACTGCGGTGGTTGCTGACATAAAGAACTGCCTCATCCTTGGGAACGTTGTCCTCACCGATGACAATGCGCTTAATTCCGCCCAGGAACAGTATCACGTTGAATGCCCAGCTGACAATTGCCAGGGATGCTTTCCTTGCCTTGTCGTCATTGAACTTGTGCATGATAAAGAGCGCCAGCTGCATTGGCAGTGAGACAATCAGGAAGATAACCAGAAATATAAAAATAATTATTGTACGAATCATTTATTTGAGCCTTTCTTAGAAAATTTCCGTTATTATTTTCTCATGAGAAGCGCAAAAATGGAATAGATTTCTCGTTTTATGTTAAAGTATAAAAGAGCGTACCACGAAGGAGGCATGCATGCTGCTGATAAAGAACGGAAGGATCATGGATCCTGCTACTGAGACAGAGGGTGTTTTTGACATCCTTATAGACAAAGAGAAGATCGTAAGGATTGGCCTTTGTGGCAGTCTTGATGAGATAGCAAGAGAGAGCGCTTCCATGATGGAGGCAGGCGAAGAGTATACAGAGATAGACGCCGGAGGCTGCATTGTGGCTCCGGGCCTTGTGGACGGGCATGTTCACTTCAGGGATCCGGGATTTACTTATAAAGAAGACATCGAAACCGGCGCAAGGGCAGCAGCCAAGGGTGGCTTTACCAGCGTCATAATGATGGGCAACACCAATCCCCACATGGACAATGTGGCTACAATAAAGGACGTCCTGGAGAGGGGCAGTAAGACCGGCATCAACGTCTACACCTGTGGCAACGTCACCATGAATATGGAGGGAAAAGAGCTTGTGCCGATGGAAGAGCTTAAAGAGGCGGGAGCAGTTCTTTTCACCGATGACGGTAAGCCCATTATGGATGCAGCGCTGATGGAGAGAGCGTGCGTAAAGGCAGCAGGGCTTGAGAGAGTAATAAGCCTCCACGAGGAGGATCCTTCATATATTTCAGAAAACGGGATCAACGCCGGAGAGGTGGCAGCGGAACTGGGCCTTACAGGCTCGCCCAGGGAAGCTGAGATCTCCATGGTCAAAAGAGATATCGAAATAGCCAGAAAGACCGGCGCCACAATAGTTGTTCAGCACATAAGTGCAGCTGAGTCGGTGGATCTTATAAGACAGGCCAGAAGAGAGTGGGTCAAGGTCTTTGCGGAGGCAACCCCCCACCACTTTACGCTGACAGAGGATGCAGTAAGAAAGCACGGCACTCTGGCCAAGATGAACCCACCCCTTCGCCTTGAGAGCGACAGGCAGGCGATAATCGAAGGCCTAAGGGATGGAACCATAGATATGATCGCAACGGATCACGCGCCACACTCCAAAGAGGAGAAGGAAAAGAGCTTTAAGGAGGCGCCAAGCGGAATCACAGGACTTGAGACATCGCTGGCACTGGGCATCAGGGAACTGGTAAAGCCAGGATACCTTAGCCTTATGGAACTTCTATCTAGCATGAGTGCCAAGCCGGCAGCGCTGTACGGGCTTGAGGCAGGAGCCATAAGAGTTGGTGATAATGCGGATCTGATAATCTTTAACCCCGATGAGGAGTGGGTGTTTGATAAGAGTCTTTCCAAGGCATCAAATACACCTTTTCTTGGAGAGAGGCTCCCGGGCAAGATATTCTTTACTATCTGCAGGGGACAAATAGTATATAAAGCTGATTGAGGTGGATATATGGCAAAGAAAATGAAAACAGAGGCGAAAGTCCTCTCCCAGAGGCTTTTAGCCGACGGAATCTATGACATGTGGCTTGAGACAGAGATGGCAGCCGATGCCCATCCCGGGCAGTTTGTGGGAGTGTATCCTGCAGGCAAGGCAACACTTCTTCCAAGACCCATTAGCATCTGCGAGGTTGACGGGGCAAGACGTGCCCTCAGGCTGGTGTACAGAGTTGTTGGCCAGGGAACTGCTGAGTTTGCACTCTATCAGCCGGGAGACTACATCAGTATTTTAGGAATTTTGGGAAACGGCTTTCCGCTTGATAAGGCAGAGGGCAAAAGAGTTCTTCTCATGGGCGGAGGAATCGGAGTTCCGCCTCTTCTTCAGACAGCAAAAGAGCTAAAGGCTGCAGGTAAGGCAGCATCTGTGACCTGCGTAATGGGATACAGGAACGCCGAGACTTTCCTGCGTGACGATTTTGAGAGGGCAGCAGAACTTGTTATTGCAACAGAGGATGGCAGTATCGGAACCAAAGGAAACGTCATAGATGCCATTAAGGAAAACGGCCTTGAGGCAGATGTGATCTATGCCTGCGGCCCAATGCCGATGCTCAGGGCCATCAAGGCTTATGCTTCAGAGACCGGCATGAAGGCCTATGTTTCTCTGGAAGAGAGAATGGCCTGCGGCGTTGGAGCCTGCCTTGGATGTATCTGTAAGACAAAAGAGATCGATGAGCACTCACAGGTTAAGAATACAAGGATCTGTACCGACGGACCTGTGTTTGATGCTGACGATCTTGATATGTGATAGTTGGAGGTGAAGCTTTGAAACTTTCTGTTAATATAGCCGGCGTTGAATTCAAGAACCCCGTGATGACTGCTTCGGGAACCTTTGGATCCGGCATGGAATATTCTGATTTTGTTGATCTGAACAGACTTGGTGCTGTGGTTACCAAGGGTGTAGCTAATGTGCCCTGGGAAGGCAATCCCACACCGAGAGTTGCCGAAACCTACGGCGGCATGTTGAATGCCATCGGTCTGCAGAATCCCGGTATCGACCTTTTTATTGAAAGGGATATCCCGTTCCTTAAAGATTATGACACGAGGATCATTGTCAATGTGTGCGGACATGCGATCGAGGAGTACGTCGATGTTGTCGAAAGACTGAGAGAACAGCCCGTCGATGCACTTGAGATCAACATTTCCTGCCCCAATGTAAAGCAGGGCGGCATTGCATTCGGAACCGATCCGCATCTTGCGGAGGAGGTCACGAAGAAGGTAAAAGCCGTTGCGAAGCAGCCTGTTATCATGAAGCTTTCACCGAATGTCACGAGCATTGCCGAAATGGCAAGAGCCGTTGAAGCGGGCGGAGCCGATGCGGTATCTCTGATCAATACCATCACGGGTATGAAGATCGATGTGAACCGCAGGAGATTCCTCCTTGCCAACAAAACGGGCGGTATGAGCGGACCTGCCGTAAAGCCTGTGGCTGTAAGAATGGTATATGAGGTTCATAACGCCGTGAAACTTCCCATCATCGGCATGGGCGGCATACGGAACACCGAGGATGCTCTTGAATTCATGATGGCGGGTGCGAGCATGGTATCTGTGGGAACAGCCAATTTCTTTAATCCCCATGCCACGACCGACATCATAGACGGTCTTACAAAGTGGTGCGAGAAGCAGGGTGTTTCGGATATCAGTGAGATCATCGGCTGTGTGAGATAATATGGATCTTTTTGAATTTATGGCGGATTCGAACAGGGATAAAGAATCCCCGCTCGCCGCAAGACTGCGACCGCGCACCCTTGACGAGGTCGTGGGACAACAGCATATAGTGGGACGGGACAAGCTCCTTTACAGGGCTATCAAGGCCGATAAGCTGTCTTCGATCATTTTTTACGGTCCTCCCGGAACCGGCAAAACGACTCTCGCAAAGGTCATCGCGAACACGACCAGCGCGGAGTTTAAGCAGATAAACGCGACCTCTGCCGGTAAGAAGGACATGGAAGAGGTCATAGAGGAGGCAAAG
>JAEEGK010021226.1_pt1 | contig 13731 bp, 8 predicted proteins | sample 8958771 | NCBI WGS metagenome assembly JAEEGK01 (sample SAMN16246547, study PRJNA631951) | gut metagenome | biome: gut microbiome; feature: rumen; material: SC-attached | host: Bos | place: Iran: Karaj | collected 2018-10 | reverse complement strand
ACGCTCACCAAGCCCTTGAAATACGCCCACTCCGCCAACATGCCGTTCAGCTGCAGCGGAACCGGCATCAGCTTCACTCCGGCGACGAAGTTCGACCACTCCAGCAACGAGCCGGTCCTCGCCCTTGCCTTCGAAATCGTCCTGGAGGAGCCGTTGAAGAACAACCACCCCATCGATGACGTGATCTGCGACCCGACCGTCACCACCGCCGGCTACCAGGGTGAAATCGCCCCGGACCAGCTCTACGGCGGCCCGGTCTTCGGCCGGATGGGCAACATGACCCTCTATGACGCCGATGGCCACGTGGTGGATTGCCTCAACTGGGGTTCCGTCGTGGACCCGATGCTGGCCGAAGGCTACATGGGCCAGTCCGGCGTCGACCAGGAAGGCAGCTTCATCCACCTCCGGGTGGAGAACAACAACCGGAACTGGAGTCGCATTCCCAACGCGCCGGTCCTTCAGGATCCGAACCTGAGCGCCGGCCGCTATCCGGACGGCAGCGATACCGATGACAACCAGGTCGACTTCAAGTTCCAGCTGTCCACGAACCTGTACGAGGCCGTCAAGGCCGGTTCCCGCGACATCACCGTTACGGAAACCCAGGGGGTCCGCATCGGACATCTGTTCAACATCGGCTACGGCAAGGATCAGGAGACCGTGACGGTGGCGACAATCGGCAAACCCCGCGTCATCACGAACACGGTAACCATCGGAGACCGGACCCGTGAAATCAGGACCACGGTCATGGACCTCACCCTGGGCCAGCCACTCAAGGCCGACCATGCCGCCGGTGCCTCCATTACCGACGGCACCCCGACTCCGGGCTATGCCAACCGATTCTGAACCCATACGATGAAAGCCGGTCCCAAGGGCCGGCTTTCCATTTTCTAGGCTATTCCGTTATCGGAACAGCAGCGGCAGGAAGTCCCGGATGGATTTCCGCCATACCTGCCATTCGTGGACACCGGGATAGGAAGCGAAACCAACCTCGACCCCCTTTTCGCGCATCTGGCGCACGATGGAACGGGTGGCTTCGATCCGGGGATCCTGTTCCCCGCAGGTGATCATGAAGACGTCGAAGTCCTTGTTGAACCTGGCGGTATCGGAGAAGATACCGGGAATCTCCTTTTCCAGGTCCAGTTGCTGCTGGATGCCGAAACTGATGCCGCCGAACACCCCGGTGGAGAACACGCCGACGCTGGAGAACAACTCGGGATCCCGCAAGCCGATGTAGAACGACTGGCCGCCGCCCATCGAAAGACCGGCCATGGCGCGGAAACGGCGGTCCTTCTTGACCCGGAACTGAGACTCCACGGTGGGGATGACGTGCTGGATCAACTCCTTCCGGAATCCTTGCATCCCATCCCAGTCATACCGGTTCCCACCGGGGACATGGCCATTGGCACAAACGACGATCATCGGCTCACAACGGCCTTCCGCGATGAGTGCGTCCAGGATATTGTCCGCCCGTCCCTGGATGAACCAGCCCGTCTGGTCCTCCCCTCCGCCGTGCTGGAGGTACAAGACCGGATATTTCTTCCGGCCTTTGTCATAGCCGGCGGGCGTATAGACGCGCATTTCACGCCACTGGCCGCACACATCGGAATAATAATGGACCAGACGGATCGTACCGTGCGGGATGGCGGCCTGCCGGTCGAACTCGGGACAACCCGCTTCGGGAATGTCGACGGCATTGACGTAGCCGGAATTGGAGGAATCAAGCCGGTCGGCGGGGTTGGGCACTGCCACTTCGTCCAGATACAGCGTATAGATCTGGTAGCCGGGATTCATCGGGGCCGAAGTCCAGGTCCAAGTCCCGTCAGCGGACCGGACCATGTCACCCCGCTGGTCCATCGCGACGATCCGGGCCGAAGAAACCTGCGGTGCATGAACCTTGAAAAAGACGGTGCGGTCGGGCCGGACTTCCGGTTTGTAGAACGTGGGTACGGGCCGGTTCGGTTGCGCCCAGGCAACCAGGCCGGCCGTCAGAAGCAACCATGTAAGGAACTGTCTCATACTACTCCAGCCCGAAAAGGCCGTATGCCGCTCCGAGGAATTCCTTGTAGCACTCGGCCGGTTTGCCCCACATGCTGATGTAATACAGGATCACCAGGTCGTTGACCGGGTCGATGATGTACTCCGTACCGGCTGCGCCGCCCCAGCGGAACACTTCGTCGGACATCGCGGGGACATCCTTGCGGGACGGGGTGCCGCGGAAGAGCTCGAACCCGAGACCGAACTGGAAGCCCGGGCCGTTGCGGTTCACCTCGGGGAGACGGTTCTGCCGCATCATCAGGATGGTTTCCGGTTTCAGGATCCGGTGATGGTTGAATTCACCGCCATTCAGGAGCATCTGGCAGAATTTCGCATAGTCCCGGATCGGGCCGTACAGGCCCAGCGTTCCGCCCGCATAAGATTTGGGCCCGTTGAAAACCTGGTCCACGCCAGACATCGGCGAGGGGACGAACTCGTCTCCGGACTTGCTGTAGGTCGTCACAAAACGCGGGCGCATGGATTCGTCGTCATAGAAATAGGCCGTATCATCCATTCCGACCGGATCGAGAACCGCCTCCTTCAAATATTCAGGGAGTGTCTTCCCGGAAATGATTTCAATCAGGCGGGCAATCACCTCCATATCATAATTATAGTTCCAGTTCGTTCCCGGCTGGAAACCGAGCGGGAAACGGATGTTGAACTCCACGTTCTCCTTGACGGTCGTGCGGGGAGCACGAACCTGTTCGCCAGATTCAGCCAGTGTACGGAGATAGCGGTTCGTAAGGGGGGCCAGATAGCCGGAGGAATGACTCAGCAGATGTGCAACCGTCACGGGACGTTCAGCCGGAACAGTCTTGAAACCGCCTACACCATCTTCGACCAGGACCTCATCCGGGAAATCCGGAATCCACTTCGATACAGGGTCATCCACATCCAGGAGCCCCTTTTCATACAGGGTCATCAGTGCCACGGCAACGACGGCCTTGGTCTGGGAGAATAGGACATAGATGTCGTCGGTTTCAGCGGGGACCCGGTGCTCCAGATTCTTCATACCGAAGGATTTCTCATAAACGACATTTCCGCCCTTGGCGACGAAGGCGGTCACGCACGGAACCTTTTTGCCGTCGACGAAGGACTGCAGAACCGCATCAAGGGCTGCTTCCCGCTCCGGCGTAACGCCGAAGGCGGCCGGATCGGCCTCGTCATTGAACTGCTGGGGGAGCTGGTTTCCCCGACCGCAGGAAGCAGCCAGGAAGAGGGCCGTCAAAAAGGCCGCAATGGATACAATCTTTTTCATATGACACATTGTTTATTTACGGAACAGCAGCGGCAGGAAGTCCCGGAGGGATTTCCGCCACACTTGCCACTCGTGTACGCCGGGATAGGAAGCGAACCGGACGTCCACTCCCTGTTCCTGCATACTGTGAATGATGCTGCGGGTGGCGTCAATCCGGGGATCCTGTTCTCCGCAGGTAATCATGAACAGGTCGAAATCCTTGTTGAACCGGGCCGTATCAGTAAACATGCCGGGAATCTCCTTTTCCAGGTCCAGATGCTGCTGGATACCGGAACTGATGCCACCGAACACGCCTGTAGAAAAAACGCCCACACAGGAAAACAGCTCAGGCGAGCGAAGGCCGATGTAGAAGGATTGGCCTCCGCCCATCGACAGTCCAGCCATGGCGCGGGAACGGCGGTCTTTCCTGACGCGGAACTGGGATTCCACGGTAGGGATGACGTGCCGGACCAATTCTCTCCGGAATCCCTGCATACCGTCCCAGTCGTACCGGTTTCCTCCGGGAACATGTCCGTTGGCGCAGACGACGATCATCGGTTCGCAGCGCCCCTCCGCGATAAGCGCATCCAGGATATTGTCGGCCCGGCCCTGGATGAACCAACCGGTCTGGTCCTCCCCTCCTCCATGCTGAAGATACAGAACCGGGTATTTCTTCCGGCCCTTGTCATAACCGGCCGGAGTGTAGACCCGCATCTCGCGCCATTGTCCGCACTCGTCGGAATAGTAATGGACCAGGCGGACGGTCCCGTGCGGGATGTCCTTCCGCCGGTCGAACTCAGGACAGCCATCCTCGGGAATTTCGACGGCATTGACATATCCGGAATTGGAGGGATCGAGCCGGTCGGCGGGGTTAGGGACGGCAACCCCGTCCAGATACAGGGTGTAAATCTGGTAGCCGGGATTCATGGGAGCTGTCGTCCAGGTCCATGTCCCGTCCGCAGATCGGACCATGTCGCCCTGCTGGTCCATTGCGACGACCCGGGCCCTGGACACATCCGGGGCGTGGACCTTGAACAGAACGGTCCGGTCCGGACGGACCTCCGGCTTGTAAAATGCCGGAACGGGACGGGCAGGCTGTGCCTGGACCGAAAGGGAGACCAGGGTCAGCAGAAGAGTCAGGGTTGATGTTATTTTCATGGGGACAAAGTTAACAATTCCTCAACGGCCCGGGTGAAACCTTCCGGGGTATCGGTTTCAGGTATGACCCAGGAAGATCCATATACCAGCCGCGGGATTCCGCCGCGGCCTTCGGCCGTCGTCCGGCCGAAAAGTTCCAGCGTACCGGCGAGATAGGACGAAATCCAGTCCGGATTCATGGACCGACCGGCGGAAAGTTCAAAGGCTTTTTTCTCCGCTTCGGCAGGTGTGCGGGGATACCACCCATCCTTCCCGTCGGCCGAAAACAGCCAGGCGTCGAACTCACGGAATGCGTCTGGATCCACGGTCCACAATCCCAGGGCGAGACGGGCCAGGTCGCAAGAGCCGTCGAACAAATCCTCTCCTCCGGACGGAATGTACGGGTTACACGCCGGACTGAGCGGAGTCGGGCAAAGGACGAAGGCCACTTCCCCTCCAAAATGCCTGACAGCATCTTCCAGGAAGCCGTGGATGGTACGGCAATGGGAACATCGGTAATCATAGAGAAGGGCGACCGTTCGTTCAGCATCGACGGATCCCACGACGGGAGAAGCGGCCGCGTCCGGAATGGGCAGCCGGATGTCGGAATGACCGGTCTGCGCCTGGTAGGCAGGGGTGGTCGACATCTGGAAAACCATGAATGCCACGACCAGAGCCGCACCGGTTCCCGCCACTCGAAGAAGCGTTTTTCTCCCTAGGTCGCAACAGGACAGGAAAGCCAATACTGCCGTGAACATGCCACAGACGTGAGCGGACATGCAATAAGGACAGAAAGCCTTCACTTTCACCGCCTGCAAATAAATGAACCACAGGCAGCAAAACAAGACGGTGACGGAAAGTCCCCAAAGAACCTTCCGCACTGCCGCGTCGAAATCAAAAAAGAGATAAAGAACGCATAGAAGCAAAGCCAGGTAGGCCCCGACGGACAAGGAGGCAATGGGAACGAATCCAAGCAGGAGAGACCAGCGGCTACCCGTCACCTGGTCGCAAGACGACCCGGCACCGCACCCGATAAGACCCATCCCCGACAGGGAATGGGCCGTCAGGATGATGGAAAGGACGAGGGCGATGACGCATAGAAACGTCATCGCCGGTCCGTAAACATGCCGGTATTTCTCCTTCATGGTCTGTTAAAAGCGCCTCGGAAGGTCATACTCCAGCAATGCGCGGTCGTGGTTGTGGACCACCTTGCACTCCCGGTCGAAAACCATCGTGCTGCCGTTTTCCGCCGTATAAGGTTCCCAGGCGGGAAGGCCGGACACATTGGGATTGCCGGTCCGGATGAACGAAAGCCATGCGGAACTCATCAGGTCGGACAGGCGGTAGGCGTCGGGTGTTCCGCCTGTCATCTCGCGCTGAAGGGCGATATTGTTGAACACGAAGGGCAGCTCCATTCCATGACAGGCGCCCAGGGCATTTCCGGAAGGTTTCCAGGTAAAGAAATACATATAGACGGGAGCAGCCCCCTGCGCACTCTTCACGTCGGCCATCTTCACCGCCGCCTTGCGGAGGAACAGGTCCGTGTAGAGGACTTCCTGCGGGGTATGGCCCGGATAGGAGGCGTCGAACGCCTTTACGAAAGCCGCTGCTTTCTCTTTTCCCAACTGCTTTTCGAGGCGCACCAGGACTTCCTCCGACGTCAGGACCGGGCTGTTGTCATAGGTGAACTCGTTCTTGTTGGAGCCGAGAAGCATCGGAATATTACGGCTGATGACCGGGGCGTCCGGATCGAAAGACGGATCCGTCACATACTTCCCGTCCACCGTAGGACAGAAACCGTTGGAAGAACGGAGCTTGACCGTTGCCCGGTGTCCGGCCGCGGCAAGTTCCTCATAGGTGAAATCCGCGAGTTTGTCGGCCTGGTTGGGTTTGAGACCCAGCTCTTCGATCACCTGCAGGCCGAGGGCCTTCCCGTCGGCATCGCTGTTATGCAGGATCCAGGAGCCGCTTTGGGCAATGGCGCGATGGAACAGTCCCATCGCCGAAGGCATCGCCATGAGGGTGTTCACCTTTCCGCCGCCGCCGGACTGGCCGGCGATGGTCACGCTGCCCGGATCACCCCCGAAGGCGTCGATATTGTCCCGAATCCACTCCAAGGCCTTCACGAGATCCTGCATCCCGAGATTGACGGACTCCGAATACTTGCCGCCCAGCCCCCGCAGATCCAGGAAGCCGAGAATGTTGAGCCGGTGGTTCAGGTTCACGACCACGACATCCCCTTTCTCCGCCAGGGCGCGTCCTTCATAACAGGGCAGGTCGTTGCCGGAGCCGGAGGCGAAACCGCCGCCGTGAATCCAGACGAAGACCGGCCGCTTCTTTCCGTCGGCAATACCTTTGGTCCATACGTTCAGCACGAGGCAGTTCGCTTCGTCGACAGGTTCCAAATTGAACTGGAATCCGAACCCGTAGTCACTCCTGTCCTCCTTCCAGTCGAGGGACGTGGACGTCTGGGGAGTCTTGGGACCATATGTCCGGCAGACCTTGACTCCATCAAAGCGGTCAGGAGCCTGCGGAGGCATGAAGCGTTCCGCCTTGGCGTAGGGAATGCCGCGGAAAGTATAGACATCCCCGTCCCGGAAACCCTGGACCTTACCGTACTTCGTGGAAACGGTGGTGGATTCGTCGGAGACGATGGTTCTGAGGGCGGCACCGGAAGAAGATGATCCCGTCTGACCGGCTCCGCATGAAATGGCGACCCACAGGATGGAGGCCATTGCCAGGATGGCGTTCGTTTTTCTCATAGTCACAGTGTTTTTGTTTCGCTCGGCTCCAGCCCATGAGCCAATGCAAAGAAAACGCATCCCCGAGAAAAATCCGGAGATTATTTTCACGAACTGGTAGAAAATCCCCGGGAGAAGCGATTTCTCCGTCCCGATAATATATTCCACTTGATAAACAACCCATTCCACCCCGCCCTTTCCGAAAACGGTTTACTTTGCATCGGACACGAATGACAGCCCAAAGGAGTGTCCGGTTTGGTTGGTATCATTAGGAAAAGGGGGGCCGATGCCTGTTGGACACGGTCCCCTTTTTTCGAATCCAAGACGAACGAAAACCATAATAATATCAGTTTCATTCAATTAAACAACGTATGAAAGGACTCATTAAATGTATGATGACCCTGGCCGTCCTGCTGACTGGATGGTCAGCCTTTGCCCAAACCCGCACCGTGTCGGGCGTGGTGAAGGACTCGAACAACGAGCCCGTTCCCGGAGCGGCCGTCATGGTCAAGGGCAACACCGCAATCGGTACCAGCACCGACGCGGAAGGCCTCTACACCTTGCCCGGCGTTCCCGCCGGAGCTACCCTCGTCTACTCCTTCATCGGAATGGACACCCAGGAAATCGAGGCGGGCAGCCGCACCCGGATCGACGTCGTCCTGCAGGAATCCGCCGAGATGCTCCAGGAAATGGTGGTCATCGGTTACGGTTCCATCAAGAAGGCGGACCTGACCGGCGCGGTCTCCGTCATCGACTCGGACGACTACAAGAACAAATCGAACACCTCCATCGCGGACGCTCTCCAGGGTCTCGCCGCCGGTGTGAATGTCCGTTCGACCGGTGATCTCGGCGGTCTGCCCACCGTTCTCATCCGCGGTACCAGTTCCCTGACTGACAACACTCCGCTGTATGTGATCGACGGTATTCCGACCTCCAACAACATCGGTTTCAATGTGGACGACATCGAGTCCATCCAGATTCTGAAGGACGCCTCCGCCGCCGCCATCTACGGCTCCCGCGCCGCGAACGGCGTCATCATCATCACCACCAAGCAGGGTGAAGCCGGCAAGGTGACGATCAACTTCTCGAACCAGACCGCCCTTCAGTGGAACAAGCGGATGGATTTCGCCGACGCCGCCGAATGGAAGCAGATCCAGACGCGGATGATCCAGGACGGTATCGACCGCGGTTCTTCCGACCGCACGACGGTCCCGGTTTTCATGGGCGGCAATACCGACTGGCAGGATGAATTCTTCCGGCTGGGCATCCAGCAGAAGAACGACCTCTCCCTCTCTGGCGGCTCCCGCGACGCCCGTTTCCGCATCGCCTACGGCCACATGCAGAACACCGGCGCCCAAATCGGACGCGACATGCGCCGGGAAACCGTCTCCATCAACTCCACCCTCAAGAAGGGCATCGTCACCTTCGGCGAGAGCCTGCAGATGGGCTTGACCAGCATGTACAACGCCGGCACCTCTACATCCGGACTGGGTGAGATCGTGGGCCTGCTCCCGATCGTTCCCATCTATGACGAGAACGGCAAGAACGGATACGGAATCGGCAACGCCGAGACCGCCTACACGACGGCCCACAACATCGTCGCCGAAGCCAACCCTGAGAACAGCTGGAGCAAGCGCGAGTATTTCTACCTGCGCGGAAACGCCTGGATGCAGGTGAACCTGCCCTTGAAGGGCCTGAGCTACAAGCTGAACCTGGGCGCCAACATCACGGACAACCACTCCCGTTCCTGGGAGACCGGTGTCCACTACGCCCTGAACTTCACCGATGTCGCCTCCACCTCCACCGCTTCCTCGAGCCGCCGGAACACCTATATCATTGAGAACACGCTCAACTTTGACCGCGAACTGGGCAAGCACACCATCAACGCCGTGCTCGGCCAGTCCTACCAGGACAACTTCTCCCAGGACGCCACCGCCGCGCGCAAGGACCTGATCGCCACCGCCGCGGGTGTCTATCTGAAGAACGTCTCCTCCGGCATCAACCTCAAGGAAGCCTCCGGAACCACCAGCCAGAGCCGCCTGATCTCCTACTTCGGCCGTATCAACTATTCCTACGACAGCCGGTATCTCTTCCAGGCCACGGTCCGCGCCGACGGTTCCTCCCGTTTCGCTCCCGGTCACAAGTGGGGCGTCTTCCCGTCCATGTCCGTCGGCTGGCGCGTATCCCAGGAAAAATTCTGGAACGTGTCCTGGATGAACGACCTGAAGTTCCGTTACAGCTACGGCCAGTTGGGAAGCCAGAACGTGGGCGACTATGACTGGATGTCCCTGGTGAACAACTACACTTCCTATATGATCGCCGGCGAACAGGCCGGTTCCGTCCCCGGACAGAGCATCCAGGAGCTTTCCAACATCGACATATCCTGGGAAACACTGGTCCAGCACAACATCGGTGTGGACATGGCCTTCCTGAACAACCGCTTCCTCGTGACGGCCGAATACTACATCAGCCAGTCCCGTGACTGCCTGTACCGCCAGCCCATCCTGAAGACCGCGGGCTCCACTTCCGATCCGGTCGTGAACTCCGCCACCCTGACCAACCGCGGCATCGAACTCTCCCTGAAGTGGAGAGAGAACATCGGCCGTGACTTCAACTACAGCATCGGCGCCAACTTCTCGCACAACCGCAACACCCTGGACGGGCTCGGATACAACATCCTCGAACGGACCGACGGTTCCACCATCTCCCGTGTGGGCCATCCGCTGGGCCAGTTCTACGCCATCGTGAGCGACGGCCTGTTCCAGAGCGACGAGGAAGTCCAGAACTACAAGAGCAAGGACGGCAAGGTCATCCAGCCGAGAGCCAAGGCGGGCGACATCAAATGGGTCGATTTCAACGAGGACGGCCAAATCAACGACTCCGACCGCCAGATCCTGGAGGACAAGAGCCCGTGGCCCGGTCTTGAAGCATCCTTGAACCTGATGATGGCCTACAAAAACTGGGATCTCCAGGTCGCCGGATTCGGCGAGTTCTTCAAGTGGACCCGAAACGGTTCCCGCGCCCAGACCGACGCCCTGAACACCTGGGCCCAGCGCCGCAGCGGCCTGGACTGGTGGACCCCCTCCAACAAGCACAACAACGTGTGGTATCCGCGCGAGTCCTATGGCTATACCGAGAATCAGCTCGGAAACAGCGATCGCTGGATCGAGCGGGGCGACTTCTTCAAGTTCAACTCCGTCTCCCTGGGCTACAACTGGGAGCCGAAGGGGGCCGTCGGCCTGGTCATCAAGAACCTCCGCGCCTCCGTCACCGCCCAGAACCTGCTCACCCTCACCAAGTACTCGGGATGGGATCCCGACTTCACGGGCGGCATCTTCACGCCGGGCAATGCCGGCAACACCATCGCCAACCCTTATTCTGTCATCTTCGGTCTTAACATCACATTCTAAGAGGATATGAAGAGATTTTACACCATACTGCTCGTCGCAGCCTCGCTGCTTCCGCTCTCCTGCTCGAAGGACCTGCTGGAACTGGAGAACCCGAACTCACTGAGTTCCTCCACCGCCTACAACTACGAGGCCGACCTCGACGCCGCGCTCATCGGCGTGTACCATGTGTTCAACGGCGGCTTTTTCAACCTGCCGATGTCCATCATCTTCTCCGCCCAGGCGGACGAAGGCATCAGCTATTCCCCGGACATGGGTATCGTTGACTTCGTCTCCTTCAAGTATCCGAACTACAACATCGCCTGGAACATGAACGCCTGGAAGTGCCTCTACAACCAGATCGCCCGCTGCAACCAGGTAATCACCTATGCGGAGAACGTCCAGGAGTGGAAAAAGTTCAAGAAGGAAGAACTGCTGGCCCAGGCCCGCGCCATCCGTGCATGGGACTATTTCATGCTCACCATGCTGTACAATCACCCGCCGTACGTGGACTACATCGCTCCCGCCGGGGACCAGCCGGCCCAGACGCCTTATGAGACCCTGTGCGAAAAGATCGTGGAGGACGCCAAATATGCCTATGAGAATCTTCCCGCCGACTACAATTCCGGTCCCTGGAAGGGACAGTACCGCGTGAACAAGTGGTTCGCCGCCGTCCTGCTGGGCAAGACCTACATGAACTGGAACAATCAGTACGCCGAGGCCGCCAAGTATTTCAAGGATGTCATCGACAACGGAAAATCCGTGGGCGGCGAGAAGCTCGCCCTGGTGGACGACTACCTGTGGAATACGGACGACAGCCATGAGAACAACTGCGAGGCCGTCTTCGAACTCCAGTTCGCCCAGACCACCCAGCCGGCCGGCGGTTACTTCGCCGCCCTGGGATGGGGATGGAATGACGGTGCCACGCCGGACCGCGGCAACTGGCGCTGGAAGTTCATGTGCCCTTCTCCCGTGGGCTGGGGCGACTTCAGCGGCGAGAACTGGATGCTCTACGCCTTCAAGAACGAGAAGACCGTCAAGAACACGGCCAGAACCACGGCCGGTCAGTTCGACCAGCGTCTGGAGTGCTCCATCTTCTACCTGGACATCTGGGACGACTATCCGGGCCATCTGCAGTGGCAGTTCCCCAAGGATTTCAAGGCGCAGGCCAGCGCTGACGGCCTCGCCGTTCCGTGGGGCGACTGGCAGGAGGAGCGTATTCACAGCAACAAGTACTCCAACTGGTACGGCGGTGACTACCGCGTGAAGATCCAGGACGAGGAGCCTACCAACTTCCGCGTGTTCCGCCTGGGTGAAATCCTGCTGGACTATGCCGAGTGCCTCGCCCAGACGAACGACCTCGCGGGCGCTATCGCCCAGATCGACCGCGTCCGGGAACGCGCCGGCCTCGCCAAGCTCGCCGACCGCGAACCTGTCGAGTCCGTCTGGACCAACCCGCTCACCGGGAAGAAGATCGACTTCAACAAGGATTACGGCTATGCGGCTATCAAGAGCGGAAGCTATACGCTCGCCGACGTGATGAGCGTCCTGGACCTCGAAGACATGAAAGAGACTTGCTTCGAATCCGACCGCAACACGAATCTCCGCCGCTGGGGTATCGCGGACATGGGCGGAGGCCTTTACCAGAGAGTGGCCGCCCGCTCCAGCAAGTACGAGAAGCAGTTCGCTCCGCACAAGGTTTGGATGCCCATCCCGCAGTCCGAGGAGAACAACAATCCGAACCTGGACCAGATCGAAGGTTATTGATCCGGAAACATCATGCGCTATCATAAATCGTTAGCGGCAGCTGCCCTGGCGGTCCTCGTGACCGCCGGGGCTTCTGCCTTCACTCCCGCCAGGAAGGCGAAGGAGAAAACCGACTACAGCGCCATTCACGGCGTATGCTACAACGGTTGGAGAAGCCCGGAGGAAATCGTCCGACGGGACCTTGGATACGGAAAGAAGATCGGACTGAACAGCACCCGGACCTGGCTGTGGAAGGGGATGTACGACCGGGACGCCAAGGGATTCATCAGCGCCCTGCGCTCCTATCTGGACATCGCCCATGACATGGGCTACAGCGTGATGCCCATCCTGTTCAACGGGAATGGACTTAATCCTGACATTCTCAAAGAGGAGAACTGGCCGTCGAATGAAGCCTATGTGCGGGAAGTCGTCGGTGCTCTCAAAGGGCATAAGGGGCTGTTGTGCTGGGACATCATGAATGAACCCACCTGCAACGATTACTACAAGCACGCCCCCGAAGAGGAAAAAGAAGCCCGTGCCGAGGAAATCTTCCGGTTCGTACGGAAAGTATGCCTACTGGTGAAAGAGGTCGCCCCGGAAGATGACATCACTGTGGGGGTCACCTATCCGATGTTCATCGAGAAGGCCTCCCCCGATCTGCAGGACGTAATCTCCTTCCATGACTATCGGGAAACCCGGGCCATCATCCGCGAGAACTACAAAATCGCCAAAGCGCAGGCCGAAAAATGGGGCAAGCAGATGATCAACAGCGAGATGGGCTGCATCGGCCGTTCCAACCCCTATGATCTCGCCCTGCAGATGGCCGGGGAATATGGGGCGGGCTGGTATCTGTTCGAACTGATGATCAACTATCCCGGCTGGGGTGAAATCCACGGTATTTTCTATCCGGACGGAACCGTCCGGGACCCCTCCATCGTGGCCGCCTGTCTGGGCATCTTCCGCAACCGGGATGCCGCAACGATGGTCCGGGAAAATCCGAACCGCGAAGGATATGCGGACGAGGCGATCCGCCGCATAAAGGCGGCCTTCCACGAGGAAAAGGAAGTGTTCAAGACCACATCCGCCTCGACAGATGAGATCCTGGAAGCCTGCGAATGGGCCGTCAACATCCTGGAAGCCGCCCAGATGGTGCCGATGCACGACCTGATGTCTGCCCGGATCGAAGCCTGGCGGAAACAGGATCCGAAAGAACGGGACACCAAGGCCATCCGTCAGTTCGCCTGGCATCTGGTCGGGCTCCTGAAGGAGAACTGCGAACTCTTTGACTGAGAAGGACGCGTACGGCAAGGAGCGGGAACGATTTGGATTCCTGCTCTTTTCTTTCTATTTTTACTTGACTCCAAAATCAGCGCCGATGATGAAACGATTCCTGTTGCTCCTGCTGGCGGCCGTCCTAGGCCCGCTGGCGCGGGCCGACTGGGCGGACCCG
>JAEEGK010021223.1_pt1 | contig 13733 bp, 4 predicted proteins | sample 8958771 | NCBI WGS metagenome assembly JAEEGK01 (sample SAMN16246547, study PRJNA631951) | gut metagenome | biome: gut microbiome; feature: rumen; material: SC-attached | host: Bos | place: Iran: Karaj | collected 2018-10 | reverse complement strand
TTCACTGTTTAAGTGAGAAATAATATCTTAAATTATTTTTTTTTAAAATAAAAATTTTTAGAAATTTTTTATGTCAAAATTTTATAAGTTATGTTTTGAATTCTAAATTATAAATATTAAAAGAGTAGAAATTACCTTTTTTAGATATCGGAATAAATATAAATTTCAGAGTTTTTTGTTATTCTTATTCTTTTTGTTAAACCTTGATTACGTTTTTTATTTTATCAAAAATAGAATTATTATAATATTTATAAATATGAATTCACACGAAACTCCATCGACAAAATTAATAATAACAAAAAACGAACAAAATTTAAATGACAAAGACGATCAAATAAGAATATCAAGTAAAAAGTTATGGTATATTTTTTCAATTCTTGCAATAATATCTTTAGTATCTAATTTTGATAATGGAATAATTCCCTGTTCAACAGAAGAAATAAAAATAAGTTTAAATAATATTTCAGATTCACAATTAGGTTTAATAGGTAGTGCAGATTATTTTGGAAGAATAGGTGCTTCCTTTTTATATTTAAGTATCATAAATAAAATAAATAGAAAAATTATTCTAGCAATGACACTTTTAGTAAAGGGAACAACATTAATTTTTTGTGTTTATAAACATTATATTTTTATTATTATTATGAGAGTTTTAAGTGGTTGTTGTCAAGTTTTTTATACTATTTATTTACCTATGTGGTGTGATCAATTTGGAGAACAAAAAAAAAGAACATTAATGATTGCATTAATCCAATTAGGTTTACCTTTTGGAATTGTTTGTGGTTATGCTTTGGTTCTTGTATTAAAAAAAGATAATTGGGGAATTTCTTTAATTGTAGATGGAATTTTATGTATATTATTAGGTATATTAGTTATTTCTTTTGATAATTTAGTTTTTGATAAAAGATTAATTAAAATTAATGTTAATAAAGATGAAAATAATGAAGATACAAAGATAAAAATGATATCATTTGAAATAAAAGAAATAGAAGAATCAAAATCGACTTTATGTAAAAATTTATTAAAAATATTATTAAATCCAATATATATGATAATGACTTTGGGAATATCATTAACATATTTTACAATGGGTGGAATAAAATTTTGGTCTCCATATTATATAAAAACAATATATCCAAATAGAGAATATGACATAGCATATTTAATCATTTCATTTACAGGACCAACATTAGGAATTGTTTTAGGAGGAATAGCAGGAACTTTAGTAGGAGGATATTCTTCAAAAAAAGCAATAATAGTATGTTTAATTTTTGCAATTTTATCTTCAATTGCAGGAATTTTTTCACCAAATGAATATATTAGTCTTTATTTATTTTTAATTTTACTTTGGTTATATTTTTTCTTAAGTACTGGAATTGTTCCACTTGGAACAGGTATTGTTATTAATAGTGTTTCTCATGAAATTAAAGGTGATGCCCTTACAATTAATAATTTTTTGCAAAATTCTTTTGGGAATTTACCTCCTTCTTATGTTTATGGGATTATTAAGCAAAGCTTTGGAAGTGATGATATTAAAGGTCATAGAATAGCAATGAGGATTATGTTTTGTTGTGGAATTGTTAATTCTGTTAATTTACTTATTGGAAGTTTTATTAGATATTTTTGTACCAAGGATAATGAAAATAAAGATGATGAAAAAAAAGATATAAAAAATGAAGATACTAATTAATTTTAATTGTTAAATGATGCTAAAAGAATTTATTTCGTATAGCAATTGGAATATTTATATTTATATTAATAGAAATTTATTAATGTAAATTTATCTTCTAGAGTTTAAATATTATTATTTATAAATTAATATATTAAAACATGTTTAATTTATCAATTTATATCTAAGTTCTCACTATCAATTAGATTTATATTATGATTAGTATCAATTAAATCCCCAGATAAGTTGTTTATTTTTGTCTTTTTTTTAAATAACACATATAAAATAATATAAGCAATTATTGCAAATATAATAATAAATATCAACCATTTCTTTGTATTATTATTTATAGGTTCTTCATTTTTTATTTTTAAAATTCTATATTGTAATATTTCTTGATCTTCGTCATAAGTAGCTGTTACTATAATTGATATAAATAAAGTTTGATTTTTTAATATTGAATTGTTAACTTTGAAAATAATTTCATTCTGTGAAAAATTAAATGGTCTAAATGTATATTTTGGAGTTTCAAATGGATATATTGTATTTATCTTATTTATATCATTTATTTCTTTTTCAAAATAGATATACATAATATATATTGCATTTGAAACTATTATTTTTTCTTTCATTACTTTTGATACAAAAAATGTTCCACTTTCAATTGAATAATGAATATATTCATCTGGAAGAATGAAAGTACTTTTTCTTTCTGTTTGATATTTAATCACATAATTCTTTATTCTTATTTCTCTCTTTATTTTATTTTGTATATAAGTATTTTTTGGGATTAATGCAAATTCAATATATTTTTTGTTTGAAAATTTTGCCAGATTTAAATCAATATAAGATTTCCCATATTTAATAGTTTCTTTTTGAATTAAATCAGAATTATTTTTGAAATAATCAACATTTTTATCTTCTGGGTTAATTGTAATAATTATATCATTATCAAAATTACAACTAAATTCAATTTGCATTGTTTTTTCGTTGAAATTATTTTTTTTTAATTTTAAAATTGTCATATTTGAACTCATATTGAAATTTGAAAAATAATAATTTGAATTTGGAATAATTAAACTATCACTTTTAATATTAATAGGTAAAACATTAGAAACTATTTTAAAACTTTCATTTAAAATATAATTATTATTAATTGAAACAAAGAAAAAATCTTTCTCCTTAAAATTATTTTTAATTATTGAATAATTAAAAATAAATTGAGCTTCTTTTAATCCTTCATTAAAAATATTTTTTGAAGAAATATTTGGTTGATTTATTGTATTATTTGAATATTTTAATGTATTAATAAAATCTAAATCAACCATTCCACCTATTAAAGTGAAATTATAATTTGTTTGATTAATATTATTTTCCATATATATTTTAATTGTTATTTGAATGTCATATTCTTTTGAAATAATTTGATTATCAATAGGAAGAAAAAATGAAATTGGCCATTTGATTTTATTATATTTGTTATGATATAATATTATATTCTTTTTATCATAAAAGATTTCATTTATGTTTATATTATTTTTAAATTCATTTATAGTATATCTTGCATAAACAAAGGAATAATTATTATTTTTGTTTCTTAAAATATAATGTTCAACTTTTGAAGGATTAATAAATAATCCATAAATTTTATCGTTTGTTAAATTAAATTTTTCGATTTTATATTTTGAATTTTCTAACTCAATTTTACCATCAATTAATCCTATTTCAAAATAGTATTTTTGGTTAATTTTTCCTAAATCAATTGTAATTTCTTCATTTTTTCTTATTTTAATTAATTCAAAATTTTTATTCTCAATACTACTTTTTTTTCCAATATTATCAAATAAACTGATTAAACTAATTAAAGAATTACTTTCTATTTTATTCTTATATTGAATTGTAATCAAAAGCATTATATCCTTAAATTCTTCTCCAATATTGTTTAAATTTAGATAATCAGAATTAAATTGATTTTCAGAAGAAAATTCCTTTTTACTTTTTGTAGGCATTGAATTTTTTATTCCTTCTGCATTTAATTTATAATAATCATCATAATCCATTTTATTAACATAAATTTCAATATCAGTCGAAAAATCTTTATAATCATTATTGGCAAAAATAGTAATATTTGTAAAATTATTGATCATTAAACAAGGAATGATAAAATAACAAAGTTCATTATTTGTAAATTTTCCAATTGAAGCTTCGTTATAATTTCCAGTAAAAACTTCAGGATAATTTTTTTCAGGAATATAATATTTAACAGAAAATTTACATTGTCCTGTATATAAATTTTCTGATTTAATTCTTAAACTAAAAACTAATCCTTTTAAACTATTTAATTTTAATTGAGTATCATTTGCATAAATTGCAAATATTTTAATTGAAGAATCTATTTTCCAAAATTTTGCTTTTGCATCTTTTGTTGTGACAATTGTCATTCTACACATATCACTATTAAAATTTATATAAACAACATCAGAATCTTTATCTATTACAAATGTTGTTCTTTGTTCACTGTGTACTTTTTCTATATAAAAATATAACAATTCATTTTCTTTTAACGCTGTATAATTTCCAGTATGAATTGAAAATTCATTTAACTTAATATAATCATCTATATCAGTTGAATAAATTCCAATATATAATTCACAATTATAATCTGAACAATATTGAGTTTCATTTTTAGATATTTTAAACATGCTATTATCTATGTCATATGGTATATAATATGTTAGATTATTTGGATTTTTAATTGGAAGATTTATTCTTTGATTCCAATTTGAATTAGGTTCTATTATATTTTTTGGAATTATTTTTGCAACTGCAGAACCATGTCCTCTTTTAAAATTTATAAAAATATATTGAAATGTATTTTCATCTAATGTTACCAAATCTTGGAAAAAATAATTGTATTTGGAATTTGATAAAAAATTTTTTGAATCTGTTATTACTGAATCATATTTTACTATGTCATGTTTCATATAAGTTGGAATATTATGAGATGATAAAAATTTTATTTCTAATTCTGTGTTTTTGTCATCTTGACATTCAGATTTAAGAGTAACAATTATTTTTATTGGACAAATTAAAATATTTTTACATTCGGTTAATAAATCAGTAGGTGAAAATTTAATTAATTTTTTATCTGAAATAAAATAAATTTCTTTTATTGTACCTTGATTTATTTGATATGTAAATACATATTTTGCATTATCATTTTTTGATAAAGAAAAATAAAGTTGTTCTTTTCCCCCGTTTTTTAATAAATAATAAGGATAAAGATAAGTTAAATTTTTAATAACATTATTAAAATTTTCAATATGAGAATATCCTTCATTTAAAAGTAATTCTCTTTCTTCATGAACCTCAATTCCACTTATTTGAAATAGACAATAATCATAATTTTTAGGTTTTACTTTAATATAACTATAAACAGAAACTGTAATATTATAATTATCTTCATTGTAATCATCGTCATCTGGTTTAATAAGAAATTGATAATATCTCGGAATTTTAGTTATTACTCTATTATTCAATTTTGCCATTAATTCACAATTTAAACTATTTATATCAATTATATAAGGGACTTTATCTTTTTTATTTCTATTATAAAATCTAAAAATTTTTATTTCTTCTTGGCCTTTTAAAGTTTTTAGAACTTCTTCTCCGCTTTTAACATCATTTATTTCTTCTTTATCTGTATAATATAATAAACTAAAAAATGTATTTTCTTTTCCAATCATATTTAAACTAAAATAACCTTCAATTTCAATTTCAAATTTTCTAATAAAAACCCAAACTTCTCTATTTCCATTGGAAACATGATGAGGAGGACTAAAGGCATTACCATAATATTTTGGAATTATGTCAACATGTCCAGTATAACTATAAGTCACTATATGAACAATAGAAACTTTATTATCTATAACTTCAAAATTAAAAATATCACTTTCATTTTGTTTAAGTGAATCATATGTCATTACATTATCTAATAAAATATAATTTATTCCATTTCCATTTATATTATCTATTTCTATTTGATATTCACAGTCTTCATTTTTATTTTCATCACAATATACAAGGGCTAAATATTGTGTTGAAGAATGATAAAAATCTCCTTGTTCAGGTGTTATATAAATGTATATATTATCATTAATATCAATGTTTGAAATTGCTTTTCCTTGTTCAATTAAATTTTTAAGATCATTTTTATTATATTTACAATTAGGATAAGTGGTACATTTAACATAATATAATATTGGATATCCCTTTATCATATGTAAATGATATTCTAAAGGAGTAGATAAATCATCTCCTCTTGATATAACTCTATAATAATTAATATTTCCTTTTGACAAAGAATCTCTTGTTGGAATATTTCTAAAAATTTCCATATTTTTAAATTGAAAATCATATAATTCATTTTCAAATGAAATTTGAAATCTAATTCCTATAGCATTTAAATTTTCATCTTCTATATAAAATTTAATATCATATCTTTTATTTTCCTCACCTTCAAAATTTAAATAACCAATTTGTTTTATTTTTTTGGTTAAAATTGCTTTTTTATTATCATATTCATAAATTTGAACAAATAAATTTAAAGATAAAGTCTCAATTCTCATTGAATATCTTCCTTTTTTGATAGGAGTAAACTTGTATAATGTGGTTTTATTTATAGTAGCATTAATAACAGTAATAACTTGTTCAAATACATCAACATTATTAATGCTTTCATAATCAATTTGAATTGTAGCAATTGAAGCATAATTTCCTTTATTTTCAATACAATTTTTAAAAAAAAAATCAGCAAAATGAGATTTAGAATTTGAAAGAATTAATCCATAAGAATTTGGTAAAATTTTTTTTGGCTTATATTCAATATTATCGATATTTGCTGTAAAACAAATAGAATTTGAATCTGGTGACAAAGCCGTAAATAAGATATATTTTTCATCTGAACCAAAATTATATCTTGCATTTAATGATTCTCCTTTATTTATATATTTATCAAATTTTGTTTTTTCTATTAAATTTAACTGTTCCATTCCATGACCTGAATAATTAAAATTACAATTTTCTTTACATTCAACAGTAATATAAAATTTATCAATATTTTCAAATTCCTTTTTAGAAAGATAAAAAGTTGGTTTTTTTTCTGAAACAATTCTATAATCACTTTCATTAAAAGTTGGATGACTGTTTGATAATGAAAGATAGGCTTTTATATAATAATAATTATTTTTTGGATAAAGATAAAAAATTAAATCTGTTGCTGATTTATTTTTTATTGAAATAATATTTATTTCAAAATAAATTATTGTATTGTTCGTATATACTCTAAGATCTGGAGAGACACCCATTTGCATATTATATGTTAATATTTTCTGTGAAGAAATAAATAATATTGGATTTATGAAATAAATCCACATTAATGAAAACATTTTAATTATAATTTCTTTTTAATTATTGTTTATTAAAATTTATAATAATTAATTTATAAATTTATATTAATTTTTTTTCAAAGAAATTGAAAATATGAATAAAACATTGAGCCAAATATAAATATTAATTTATATAAAAATAATTATAATAAATGTCTACTCATTTATCTAAAATATACTTATATCAAATATTAGAGAATACCTCATTATTCAATATTTGTGTTTTTGATTGATAATTCTTAGATTTTGACAATAAAGTATTATATTGTTTTATTGTTTTCAATATATAAAATTGTTTTATTGTTCTTTCTTCACTCAAAAGTGATTTTCTGATATTTAAAATAAATTGAACATAAATATCATTTTTACATAATTGTAAATTGTATCCAAAAAAACTATAAAACCATTTTATTTTTCTTTTTAATGGTATTTTAAAATTTATGACTTTGTTTTTAACACTAAAACGTTGATTATAAATATAATGTGAATTTATATTTCTTAAAAATTCATTTTTACTTCCTATAATTCTAGTTTTTGAAGTATCTTGATTAAATGAATGACTTTTAATTTTTTCTTTAACATTTCTTCTATAAAATTCTTCATTAAAATCATTTGCTATATTAAAAAAATATAAAAAAGTATTATTTAAATATTCAAATAAAAGATATAAAATTCTTATAATTCCACTTATTCCTCCTGCTACATCTTGAATTTTTAAATATTTTCTTTCATAAATGCCAATTTCATTTGACATCCAAAAATTAAAAGAACCTAAAATTTTTATGTTTTCTTCATTTGTTTCATACTCTGTCAATTTTTCATTTTGATAAAATTCAAAGCCTAGCATTTCTTTATGTCTATTTGATATATACCCAACATTACTATTTAAAAGAATTTGTTTGAAGTTCAAATGATTGAAAGTAAATGAATTTTTAGAAAATTCATTTTGAATTCTATGAAAAAACGGGATTAATGGTTTTTTATAATTATGAACATCAACTGAATATTCTAAAAAATTAATAGCATAATTAAAGAGTACATCATTAACTTGATTAATTTTTGAAATAGAGTAACAAGAATTATTATTTAAAATAGTAAAATTTTGACATTTTAAAAGATAAGTTCCATAAATGGCATTATCAAATCTAGAATTTCCATGTTCTAAAAATGGATATTTAAATTCAGAATCATTTTTAGAAAGAATACTTTTTTTTTCTTTATCATAATATTTATGTATACAATAACTTTTATAATAATTAATAGTTCCATTGGTATCTAAAAATTCAATTAATTCTCCTATATCTGATTCATCACAAACTTCATAAATCCAAAAATTAAATTCTGATAAATTTGAATTTGATAAAAAGTCTTCATCATTAACATCTAATCCAATTATTGTTAATGCTTTTTTATCCAAATTTACTATTAAACCTGAAATTGTATTAAAGGTTATATAATGAAAAAGTCCAGAAGAATCAAATGGAATATATTTAACATCATCAATATATTTTTTATAGAACGAAGAATTCGGATTTTTTCTGAGTAAAAAATCTTTTGAAAATATTATTGATATTATAATTGTTATTATTGCTAATATTATGGATAGTATTCCAGATATTAAAGATGAATGTTTTCTTTTTCCTTTAAAATATAAATGGATATTTGGGGATAAAAAATCACATTTTTTCAAAAACATAATTATCTATTATAAAAATTTCATTTTTAAAAAATAAGTTAGTTAATGAAAATGAAATTATTTTTTCTTTGATTATTTTATTAATGTTATTTTTTAAAAAATCTTTGTTCTAAATTCAAATCAAAAAATTAAATTATAATGAAAATGAAAATGAGATAATATGTTATATTTTTATTGTTGTATTTTTAACAAGATGTAACTATTGAAATTCAAATTAGAATATAAATATTTAATAATTTTTATTTTGGAGATAAATTAATTAAAGATGATATGAAAATTCTATGTTTTAAAAATGAATTCTTTTAAATGAATAAAAACGACAACCAAATTGTTTCAATCAACAAATATTAAATTAATAAATATTTAGAGAATATTTTTAAAGTTTGAGACAATGACATTGATATTTAAAATTCCCAGCTTTAAAATTTAAACATAAATTTTGAAATAAACATTATTCTTTACTTACTTTTAATTCATCTAAATAAAGAAGTTTTAAAGAAAATTTTTTGAATGGATAATAAAGTAATGGTAATTTTATCATCCTAATATTGTAAAAATAAATATAATTACATTTTATTTTCTTTAAAATGATTCATAAAAATTTAGAATATTTAAAGAAATAATTTAGAGTATTTTTATTTAAAAACATTAAGAAATAATTCTTACCAAATAATTAAAAAATATTAAATTTTTAAAGGTTTTAACATCATTATAAACATTATTTAAAAAAAATATAAATTTCTAAATTTTTCGTGTAATATAGAATTATATATTTCTAATTATTTATTTGAAAAAATCAATTATCTAATTTATAACAAATAATATCCTTTTTCACCTATATCTGAAAAAGTTTGTTTTTCATGAATTAAAAATTTTATTATATTTTTTATTAAGGAAATCAATATTCATTGCTTGAAATCATCTAATTTAACTTATTTTAGGCAAATATTTTATTTTACTTTTATAAATTTTCATATTATTATTAAACTAAAAAAAATGAATCATTTGAATTATTCTTATTCTAATTTTGAAATTTGATATTTTTATTCTTAATAAATTGTTATCTAATTCACTAATAAAGTGAAAGGAAAGATTTATTCAAGAGATTATATTTTTTTTTCTTTTTAACTTTTTGAATGATGAGTATCTGAAATTATATTCATTTTTTTTAAGTTTATTAATAAAAAATTAGTGAAAAATCAAAATTAAAAATTATAAAAATTCCAAAGAAAAAAAAACCAAATTAAGTCAATAAAACAAAAAATATTAAAATTTAAAAAAAATGGAACAAACGTCAGAATCAGTATTAACAGAAGAAAGAGTTAATGAATTTAGAGAAGCTTTTGCAATATTTGATAAAGATAATGACGGATTAATATCATTTCAAGAATTAGGTGAATTAATGAAATTATTAGGTCAAACTTTAAAAGATGGAGAAATCAATGAAATTCAAGAAAATGTTGATTTAGAAAAAAAAGGAGTAATAGACTTTAAAGATTTTTTATCATTTATGGTAAGAAAAATAACAGATTCAAATCAAGAACCAAATTTAATTGATGGATTTAAAATATTTGATAGAAATAAAGATGGTTTAATTGATTCTCATGAATTATTTGAAGTTTTAACTTCTCTTGGAATCGAAGTTAAAGAAGATGAAGTTGATGAAATGGTTAAAGAATCTGATATGGATGGTGATGGTTATATTAATTATGATGAATTTGTTAAATTAATTATGAAATAAGTTTTTATTGTTTTATTTGTTTTATCAGAGAACAGAAATCATTTTAAATCATTATTTTTTTCATTTGATTTATTTTTTCATCATATTTTTTATTCTTGTTTTTTTTCATTTTAATATAGAAAAATTAATAAAAATTTTGTGGAAAAAAAATATAAAATTTTTATATTAAAATTAAAGTATCATTCTTTATGTGTAAATAATATTAATTTATAATATATAATTTATATCAATTAAGACTTTAATTTAATAAAAAATCAAATATTTTATTCCTTTTCATATTCTAGATTCTATATAATAATTAAAATTCATCTTCATTTTTATAAATCATTTCAGAAAGCATTTCTTTTGGAATTACAGCTAATAATTTCCTTTTTTTATTTATATCAATATTCTTTCTTGTAATATCAGGAATAAAGTATAAAATTATAGGTAAATAAGCAAATATACCAAAAATAGAACATGATATAATAATAATATTTTGTATTTCTTCAAAACCATTTATAATTTCTTTCTTAATTAAATTAATAAGATCAAATGATACATTTCTATAAACAATTTCAGTTAATATTGTAAGATTTTTAACAACCATACCATTTATTTTATTAAAAGGATTTAATTTTTCATATTCTTCCCATTCACTTTCATTTTGAGGATAAAATGTTTTATATAATTCAGTTCCATAATAAACTTCATTATATTTATAACCTTTTTTATTAGCTTTTTCAATTGCTAATTCAATACTTTTTTTTACATATAAAATAGAATGAATTCCATAATTTAAAATATTAAGAATTCCTTTTCTAACTACACCATCTCCTAAATAATCACATCCAATATTATAAGAAATTGAATAATTTTCATAATATTTACATAAATCATTATCTTTTAATGATGCAAATAATTTATAAGCTGATGAAGGAAGTCCATATTTTTTTACATAATTAGTAAATTCTTTTAAATAATAAGTATTTATAGAAAAAAAATTATTATCATCTCTAAATAAAGTCATTTTAATGTTTTCAAGAAATGGATCATTTTCTTTATGATAATATGTTATATACATTCTAACATAATTAAAATATTTTGAATATATTGTTTTATGTGATTGTAATAAAAAATAAATCATTGTATAATGATAAAATGATTGATAAGTTTTTTTTAAATATAATGATAAATTAATTAAAATAAAACATAAAATAAGTATTATTATTATCATTACATATATTAAATTATTTGTTCCTTTTTCAGGAATTATAACTTTATTTTTATTATTATCCTTTAAATTTGTTTTTTTTTTTGGTTTTTCTTTATTTTTAATTAAATCTTTTATTTTTCCTTCATCAGTAAAAATTAGATCAGATTCATTAGATGATTCATTTTCATTTTCTATACTATATTTTGAATTTGAATGTGCTGACCATGATTTCTCTTTATCCATAAATTTTTCACATTTTATAAGTGATTGTTTAATATTATTCATATCAATTTGAAAAAATAATTTCAATATTTTTTGTTTATCTTTTGTTACATATTTATTTGCAATATATATAAAATAAATTAATAAAAAACCAAATAAAATAAAACATATTGTTAAAATTATAATAGTTGAAGTTGTAAGATTTTTTTTTTCATTAAATATATTTAAATAAATTTTTAAATAACTTTCAAATTCTTTTGAATAAAATGTTCTAGAATTATATAAAATAAAATTATAATCTAAATTTCTTAAATGAATATCTTCATCATCACTAATAGCATAATTAAAAACACAATATGTAATTTCAGATAATAAATTAGTAATTTTTTTTGAAGTTACATTTGTATTTAATGAAAATGTAATACTATAAACATCAACTTCATAATTATCTAATATATTTAAATATTTTTTTGGTAATGATTGTTTATATGATGATAAATCTTTAATCAATTCTAAATTTTCTTCATATATTTTTAATAATTGTTCTTTTGATTCTCTTTTTAAAGTTTCTCTTGGAGGATTAAAATTATAATAATGAGGATTATTTAATATTGCTAATTGAAAAGATTGATAAAATATATCATTTGTATTATCTCTTAAATTTGATAAATATCTATTTATTTTTCCAATTTTAACAATATCAGTCCTTGTATATAGAGATAATGAAAAAATATAAATATAAAATATTGTAATGTTAAGAAAAAAAATTATAAAAATTATTATTAAGATTTTAACTGAAAAATTACATTTTTTACCTATCATATAATTATTAATTAATTTAGCATTTCTTAAAATTTCTTTTTTTTTCATTTTTTTAATTTTTGGAAGGAGAAATAACCTTGAAAATGTTAATTTCATCATTTTATTAAAAGGGTTTTTTTTTTTAACTGTTTTTTGTTTTTTTAGTTTATCAGAGAGAGAAATTTCAAACCCCATTTTTTCTTCAAATTTACTTGAATTATACATTTTTTTCAAATCATCAAAAGTATTAGTTTTATAATTATATCTATAAAAAGTTATTTTTGATAAATCAACTTTATAAGCACATTCATTAATTCCTGAATTATAGTCAATTGTTTTTTTTTTTAAAGTATATCTTCTTTCTTTAATAGTTTTTAATTTATTAGATTCATTTCTTTCAATATTAAATTTAACTGAATTTATTTTTTCATTTTGTTCAGATTTATCTACATTTTTTGATTCATATTTTGAAGACTCATCACTTTCTTTACTTTCTTCTTCAATTTCTTCACTTTCTTCAGAATTAAATTCTATTTGATTCAAAGAATATCCAGAACTTATTTCACTACTTTCTTTATAATTATTTTTATTTTCATTTTTATTTTTAGCTTTGAAAAAGTCAACAACAGTTTCAATTTGACTATTATTATTTGATTCAAGAAAAACATATTCTTTTTCTTTATAATCAAAATCAATTTTATCTTTATTTGAAGGGACAAAATTTCCTTTTATTAATTTAAAATCATCTTTACTTAATTTCTTATTTTTATTGACATTTATTATATCTAAACTTGTTCTTCTATTTGAAGTATTAGATTGATTTAAAATAGAAGAAGCAAATTCTTTGTTTTCTTGAAAATGAAATATATAACCCATTATTTTACCATTCATTTTAATTTCATCACAATTCATATAAATAATACTATTATTTTTAGACCAAGTAATTTTTTGTAATTCATTTC
>JAEEGK010021222.1_pt1 | contig 13734 bp, 13 predicted proteins | sample 8958771 | NCBI WGS metagenome assembly JAEEGK01 (sample SAMN16246547, study PRJNA631951) | gut metagenome | biome: gut microbiome; feature: rumen; material: SC-attached | host: Bos | place: Iran: Karaj | collected 2018-10 | reverse complement strand
TTGAAAATGAGACCAGTGCAAGCGAACGGCTCACCGCTCTCTCGTCCTTTGTCTCCCGCTTTGCCGAAGTAGTAAAGATTCCGCAACCGCAACTGCAACTCTGCGACCTCAGTGAGGAGGTGGAAGCTTGTCGCCCCTTCCTCGAGAACCTCTGTACGCAGGCGCACGTCCATATTGACTTCCGTTTGACCGACGAAGCCGTACCCGTTCATCTTGATACCGTCCTTTTCCAGCAGGTGCTCATCAACATCGTCAAGAATGCTGTGGAGAGTATAACAGAATCTCCATCCGCCCTTCCTGCGAGGGAGGGAGCAGTTACCATACAGGTTACAAAACATTCTACTCCCCTCCCTCACAGAGAGGGGCATGGGGGTGGGTCTCTTGTCATCACCGACAATGGTCATGGCATCCCGCCAGCTATAGCAAAGGATATCTTCACACCGTTTTTCTCTACCAAACCCCAAGGCCAGGGCCTCGGTCTTTTGCTCATTCGCGACATTCTTACTTCTCATCACTGCACGTTCAATCTGCTAACAGATCCAGAAGACCATCTCACTCGCTTCACCATCCAATTTCCTATCCAGAAAACTCAAAAATGAAAGGTGCCGAAGTAAAAGATTCTGCTGGAAAAGCTTTTTTCTCGGTTATGCAGGTGATGGCGCTTGTTTGCAATAGGCTTGTCTGGGGTGAGCCGTTTACAGCCTGATGCTCTCGATGCGCAGGCGCAGGGAACCGGCAGGGACGCGCACCTCGATGGTGTCGCCGGCTTTATGGCCGAGCAGGGCCTTGGCTATGGGCGAGTTGACGGAGATTTTCCCTTCGCGAAGGTTCGCTTCGTGAGGACTGGCAATGGTGTAGGTCATGCGGCTGTTATTGGCGAGGTTGGTCATCTCGACTTTGCAGAGCAGCTGGACGGTGTCGGAGCTGAGTCTCGACATGTCGATGACGCGGGCATTGGCCAGCACGCGCTGCTTGAAGCGTATGCGACCTAATATGCGCGACTGTTCGCGCTTGGCGGCGTGATACTCGAAGTTCTCGCTGAGGTCGCCCTTGTCGCGGGCCTCTGATATGGCGTCTTTTACCTGCGGCAGCTCGACGGTTTCCAACTGCCTTAACTCAGCCACGAGCTTGTCGTAGCCTTCCTGTGACATGTATTCCATGATTGTGATGGGGTGTTAGCGGAGCGTTTACTTCAGCGTGATGCGCCCGGTGTTGTCGATGCGAGCCAGACTCTGCGGGACGTCGGCCTCACTGAGCTGCTTCATCTCGCGGGCTACGCTGCCAGCCTTGTCGTGGCGTGGACCGATGCCCTTCTGCTGGATGAAGGAGTGGATCTGGCCATTGAGGAAGCGGCCGTCGCGGGCCATCTTCACCTCGATGACGGGGGCATAGCTGGAGATGCCGGTGAGGCTCATGCCGTAGGGCGTGCAGAAGTTGCCGAGACTGTAGACGATGAAGCGGCCGTCGTAAACCTCGACGGCGCGGACGACGTGGGGACCATGCCCATAGACGAGATCGGCACCGTGGTCAATGCAGTAGTGGGCCAGTTCGCGGAGGGAACCGCGGTTCTCGCCGAGGAAGGTCTCCGTGCCGTAGGGCAGGTGGCTCTTGGCGCGGCCTTCGGCGCCACCGTGGAATGAGACGACAATGATGTCGGAGCGCTCCTTCAGGTCGGCCAGAATGCGGCCGACAGTGTTGATGTCGGTATGCTTCAGCGTATAAGAGTTATGGCCGAAGGCGCAAATGCCGATGCGGAGCCCCTTGCGCTCGATAACGGCAGTCTCAGTGCGGCCCTCGATACCGGCAAACTTGATTCCCTCCTGCCGGAGCATGCGCTCGGTACTGAGTATGCCCTCCTGGCCGAAGTCGTTGGCGTGGTTGTTGGCCATGCTCAAGAAGTCGAAACCGGCCTGCTTGAGCCATTGCACGTAGGTGGTCGGTGTGCGGAAGGAGTAGACGTTGGGACCTTCGCCTTTGGTGCTCTGACCGCCGTCGCAAAGGGTACCCTCAAGGTTTCCAACGGCTAAATCGGCACGCTGGAAGACAGGACCGGCGTCCTTGAACAGGTCGGCACCGCCGTTGGCAGGAAGTTGTACGGAAGGGAAGGTGGTACCCATCATGATATCGCCGCACATGGCGACGGTAAGGGTATCGTTACGGTTGGAGGCCGAAGCGGGTGTGCTACATAACGCGGCGCACACCAATAAAGCGGCGAGCATAGAAACCATCGTTAGAGTTTGTAATCTTCACGCCTGAACTGCTGCTGGCGTGGATGAAGTTAAAGCTGCGTGTGATGGGGTCTACGTCGACGACGATGCCTACGTGGCCAACATTACGGCCGGAGTTGGGACTGGTGAAGAACACGAGGTCGCCACGCTGCATCTCGCTGCGACTGACGGGTATGTTGCGGGCATACTGGTCGCGCGACGAGGCACCGATGTTGTCGTAACCCATCTGACGGTAGACGTAGCTGGTGAAACCGGAGCAGTCAAAAGCGTTGGGACCCTTGCTGCCGCTGCGGTAGCGTGCGCCGATATGACGCACGGCTTCGTCGAGCAGGCAGTTGATGGTGGCGACATCATAGTCGAGGTTCAAGTCGTCGTTGGCCCCTGCATAGAGGAAGTCGTAATTGTCAATCTCGTCGTAGCGCTCCTGTTGGTTGGCAACAACGGTGGTATGCTGTGTTTTTTTCTTAGTGCTTTTCCTCACCTTGCCGTTAGCGATGTCGCCGATAGCAAACAATATGAGCAGTGCACAAAGAATGATTTTTCTCGTCATAAAGGGATATGGTCGATATTTCGATGTTTGGATTTTAATTGTACTTCAAAATCTGTCCGGCGCGCAGCTTCATGTTCTTACCGATACCATTCAGCTTGCAGATGGCGTTCACAGTGGTATTGCGCTTACGGGCAATGGAGTAGAGCGTCTCGCCCTTCTTTACCTTGTGGAAGCGGGTGCTGGCGGTATTGCGCTTGTTGGACGATTTCTTACTGGTGTTCTGTGCAAAGAGCTGGTCGTCAGCGCTGGAAGCGGAAGAACCGCTAACGCCGCGCAGGCGGTTTGCCTGAGCCGACTCTCGCGAGTAGGTATTCTTACGGAAGGTGTAGAAGTCACCCGTCACGTCCTGATTGCGGAAATCGAACATCAATGCCGGGTTGAGGGCCACGCCGCAGAGGCGGGTCTCGAAGTGCAGGTGTGAGCCGGTGGAGCGGCCAGTATTGCCACCCAGTCCGATGGGCTCGCCGGCACGTACTTCCTGATCGGGTTTCACCAGATGCTTCGACATGTGGCCGTAGATGGTTTCCAGTCCGTTGAAATGGCGGATGACGACGAAGTTGCCATAGCCGTTGGCCTCATAGCGAACGACGCGTACCTTACCTGAGAAAGCGGCGCGGATGGTGTCGCCGATGTAGACCTTGATGTCGAGTCCCTTGTGCTGGCGTCCCCAGCGGGCACCGAAGTTCGAGGTAAGCACACGGCTCTCAGTGGGCATTGCAAAGCCACGGAGGTCGATGCGGAAGGTGTCGGGCAGTGCAGTCTCGCGGTGGGCGGTGTAGTTCTCCCAGTCCTGATAAAGGTCGGCGGCGGGCGATGCCATCTGCTCGAACTGAATCAGTCGGCTCAGTGCTACAGAGTCAACGGCTTTCATCTTACGGTCAATGGGGGCCTGGCGTGCTAAAAGGTCCTGTCCCTGCATGGGAACGGTAACGATTGACACCATGGCTATTGCAAAAATCTTCTTTAAAGTCTTAATCATTATTCTTTGGTCACTTTTGAGTTATTATCCGGCTAAGTTTCCACAAAAGTAAAAACTCGGTTGCAAAGGTACGAATAAAATCCCGAAAACCAATGGGTTGCTTTTATTCCTTAACAAAGTTTTGGTGTCTTTTAACACTTATACGGTTAGACGGTTAGACGGTTGGACGGTTAGACGGTTGGACGGTTAGGCGGTTGGACGGTTAGACGGTTGGACGGTTAGACGGTTGGACGGTTAGACGGTTGGACGGTTAGACGGTTGGACGGTTAGACGGTTGGACGGTTGGACGGTTAGACGGTTAGACGGTTGGACGGTTAGACGGTTGGACGGTTAGACGGTTGGACGGTTAGACGGTTTGTGCTGATTAGCCGCTTGAAATAGGACTAACCGTCAAAAACGTCTAATCGTCTAACCGTCAGAAAAACGTCTAACCGTTTAAGAGATTACGCCCCAGTTGATGTTTGTCTTGCGCAGCTGTCGGAGCCGGTTCCATAGAATGCTATACTTCTCCGAAGTGCAGGTGGGGTCGGCGTCGATGATGAGCTGAGCTTCGTCGCGGGCCATTTGGACGAGCTGGCCGTCTCGTGCGATGTCGGCTATCTTCAGGTCGAAGGCCATGCCGCTCTGCTGGGTGCCCTCAAGGTCGCCGGGACCGCGTAGTTTCAGGTCGGCCTCAGCAATGCGGAAGCCGTCGTTCGTGTCGCACATAATTTCGATGCGCTTGCGTGTGTCCTCGCTGAGCTTATATGGCGTGACCAGCAGGCAGAACGACTGGTCGGCACCGCGTCCCACCCGACCACGAAGCTGGTGGAGCTGCGACAGACCGAAGCGCTGAGCATCGAAGATGACCATGACCGAGGCATTGGGCACGTTGACGCCCACCTCGATGACGGTCGTGGCTACAAGTATCTGTGTCTCGCCACTGACGAAGCGCTGCATCTCCTCCTCCTTGTCGGCGGGTTTCATCTTACCGTGGACCTTGCTGAGCCGGAACTCGGGGAAAGCCTGGCAGAGCACCTCGTAGCCCTGCTCCAGGTTCTTCAGGTCGCTCTTCTCGCTTTCCTCGATAAGCGGGAACACGCAGTAGACCTGTCGGCCCTGGTTAATCTGCTGGCGGATGCCGTTATAGAGTGACGTGATGCGCGAGTCGAAGAAGTGGTGCGTCACCACGGGCTTGCGGCCTGGTGGCAGCTCGTCGATGACGCTCACGTCGAGGTCGCCATAGAGCGTCATGGCCAGTGTGCGGGGAATGGGCGTGGCAGTCATCACGAGGACGTGTGGAATCCTCCGCCCACCTTCTTCGGTTGTGGAGGCTTTCGTCCAGAGTTTGGCGCGCTGGGCCACGCCGAAGCGGTGCTGCTCGTCGACGACGACGAAGCCGAGGCGGGCAAACTGCACCGTGTCCTCGATGACGGCGTGGGTGCCCACGAGAATCTGGATGGTGCCGTCGAGCAGTCCTTCGTGTACTTCCTTACGCCGTTTGCCCTTGACGATACCCGTCAGCAGGGCCACGCGGACGGTCATGTCGCCGAGAAACTGGCGGATGGTCTGCAGGTGCTGCTCAGCCAGTATCTCTGTCGGAGCCATGATGCAGGCCTGGTAACCGTTGTCGATGGCGATGAGCATCGACATCAGGGCGACAAGCGTCTTGCCTGAGCCGACGTCGCCCTGCAGCAGACGGTTCATCTGGCGCCCACTGCCCATGTCCTTGCGGATTTCGCGGATGACGCGCTTCTGAGCCTCCGTCAGCGGGAAGGGCAGGTGGTTGTGGTAGAAGTCGTTGAACACCTCGCCGACATGGCTGAACACATAGCCCAGATACTTGCGCCGCTGGTCGCTCGCGTACCTTAATATATTTAGCTGCACAAAAAACAGTTCCTCGAACTTCAGACGGACGCGGGCACGTTCCAGCTCACGGGCGTTCTGGGGGTAGTGAATGGTGCGCAGCGCCTCGTCGCGGCCCATCAGGTGCAGTCGTGCGGTGATGAAGTCGGGAATGGTCTCGCTGACGGGTGACGTCAGCTTTTCAAGCAGTGTCTTGACTATCCGCTCTACCGAGCGCGAGGTGAGCCCGCGCTTCTTCATCTTCTCCGTCGTGTTGTAGTAGGGCTGCATCCCCATGGCAGAGGTGTCCACCTTCGAGGCCTCGTCAATGTCGGGATGGCTCACCTGTATGCGATTGTTGAAGATGGTGGGCTTGCCAAACACCAGGTACTCCGTGCCGATGCGGTAGTTCTGTTTTGCATACTTTCCGCCGGTACCGAACCACACCAGGTCCATGATGCCAGTGCCGTCGCTGAAGTGGCCGACGACACGCTCCTTGTGGGCACTCATCTTAAAGGTCTCGAAACTCAGGATGGTACCCACGACCTGAACGAATGGCATGTCGCCCGTCAGCTCATGGACGGCGTATACCCGCGAGCGGTCCACATGCTTGTAGGGGAAGTATTCCAACAGGTCACCATAGGTTTGAATGCCCAGCTCCTCGCTGAGTATCTTCTTGCGGTTGGGGCCTACGCCCGGCAAGTACATGATGTCCTGCTGCAGAATGTCCATTTATATCAGTACTTCGGCTATTCGCAGGTCGTAGGGGGTGGTTATCTTGATGTTCTCGCGGTTGCCATCGACGAGGGTGATGGGGTGGCCGTAGGCTTCTACGACGGAGGCATCGTCGGTGAAGTCTTCGCAATAGGGCTGCTGGTTGGCGGCTTTCAGCAGCTGGATGTCGAATGTCTGCGGGGTCTGCACGAGGCGGTAGTCGCCACGGGGCTTGGTGCCTTCAGCGACGTGGCGCAGGGTCTCGACGACGGGTACAACGGGGACGACGGCCTTCTGGGTGCGGGCCGTCTCGTAGCAGCGGGCGATGACCTCGACTGAGGGGAACGGACGCACGCCGTCGTGAACGCCAACGACGCCTTGAGCATCGTCGGGAATCAGGGCGAGGCCATGCTGCACGGAGTGGAAGCGGGTCTCGCCGCCGTCGGCTAACTGGTAAGCCCCATCCCTGTCCCCTTCCTGTTGAGGGAGCGGAAAATGATACTCTTGGCATAACTGCCGCCAGTAGTCCTGCTGGGCTTTGGGCAGCACCAGAATAATCTGCAGGTCGGCCGAATACTCACGAAACCGCTCTATGGTGCGCATCAGCACCGGCCGTCCGCCGACGGGCAGGAACTGCTTCGGAATGTCGCTGCCCATGCGCAGGCCCTTGCCGCCTGCTACTATGATGACGTAATCTCTCATTTCTTACTAATTTTGCATCAGACTATACGGACTTTCTTTAGCATCGGACTATGCACGGACGGGGACGGACTTTGTTTGCATCGGACTTTACGGACTGATGCGGACTTGTCTTTGGCATCGGACTATGCACGGACTCATACGGACTATCTTTCTGGCATCGGACTATACACGGACTCATAAGGATGGGAGCGGACTCTTGGTGTTGATAATTCGCTTATAGTCACGGCCTTCACCAAAGTTTAGCAGGTAGCCGACTTTGAATTGCGTGATGGTCAGGTAGTTAATGAGCTGAGCAATGTTAGCAGAGGTGAGTACAGGAATGGACTTTAGCTCCACTATGATTTTATTGTCAACCACAATATCGGGAATGAAATCTCCGATGTTCTTTCCTTTGTAATATATACTAAGGTGCCTTTGTCGTTCGTATGGGATACCCATCTCATCAAACTCCATGCACAACGCATTCTCATAGACAGACTCTAACAAGCCTGTTGTCAGATGCTTAAACACACTAAAGTATGCCTCCAATATCCTATTTGATAGTTCCTCGTATAATAACATTATTCCCTTTTAATTCTGTCCGTAAAGTCCGCACCAGTCCGTAAAGTCCGCACTAGTCCGTAAAGTCCGCACTAGTCCGTAAAGTCCGCACCAGTCTGTAAAGTCCGATGCTAAAGAAAGTCCGTCCCCGTCCGTATATAGTCCGATGCCAAAGACAAGTCCGCACCAGTCCGTAAAGTCCGATGCCCCAAACAGTCCGCACCAGTCCGTTCTGTCCGATGCCCCAAACAGTCCGATGCCAGTCTCCTACCGTTGCATCAGGTGCTTGAACCGCATGCCTTCGGCCACCTGGTCGCTCACCTGCTTGTTGACCAGCTGGCTCAGCAGCTCGTAAGCATAGGGGAAGGCGGCGGCAGGCCCCTCGGCCGTGGTGATGTTGCCATCGACGGTGACGAGGTCGCCGGTGTACGTGGCACCTTCCAAGGCCTGTTCGAAGCCCGGATAGCACGTGGCACGCTTGCCCTCAAGGAGTCCGAGTGGGGCCAGCACCACGGCAGGGGCGGCACAGATGGCCGACACCTTCTTACCCGCTGCAGCCTGGTCGCAGACAGCCTTGCAGACACCCTCGTGGGCATAGAGGTTGGCGGCACCAGGCATACCGCCGGGCAGCATCAGCAGGTCGGCGTCGGCGAAGTCGCACTGCTCAAACTGCAGGTCGGCCTCGATGGCCACTCCGTGGGCCGACTCCACCAGCGGGAAGTCCGTCGTGCTCACTGTTACTACCTCTACGCCACCTCGGCGCAGCACATCGATGGGGATGAGAGCCTCGACATCCTCGAAGCCGTCAGCCAAGAATACATAAACTTTTGCCATAATTTTTTCTTTTTTCGTGGAAATTAAGTATCTTTGCAGCGCAAAGATAATAATAATTTCTGAAACCACAACATTCAAGGCAAAAAAATGACGCAACGCAAGCTAAAGTTCGCCCTATTCGGCAATATCTATCAGGCTAAGAAGTCGGCGGCCATACAAAAAGTGCTGTCCTGTCTGAGTGAGGACGGAGCCGAACTGGCTGTTGACCAGGAGTATTATGATTTCCTCAAGAACGACCAGCGCATCAACGTTCCTGCGGCAAGGGTTTTCACAGATAGCGACTTCGATGCCGATTTCGCCATCTCGATGGGTGGCGACGGCACGTTCCTGAAGACGGCCAACCGCGTGGGCAGCCGCAACATCCCCATCCTTGGCGTCAACATGGGGCGGCTCGGCTTCCTGGCCGACATCGCCCCCGGCGACATAGAGTCATGCCTGCACGCTCTCTGCATCGACGACTTTGTCGTAGAGAGCCGCGCTGTCATTCAGGTGGAGGCCGACGGCGAACCGTTGGGCTCGATGAACTGCGCCCTGAACGACGTGGCCGTACTGAAGCGCGACACGGCCTCGATGATCAGCATCCGTGCCAGCATCGACGGTAAGCACCTGACCACCTACCAGGCCGACGGTCTGATAGTCTCTACGCCGACTGGCTCCACTGCCTACTCGCTGTCGAACGGCGGTCCCATCATCGTGCCCGGCACGGGCGTGCTGCTGATTACGGCCGTAGCTCCCCACTCGCTGAACATCCGTCCCATCGTCATTCCCGACACGGCAGTCGTCACGCTCGACGTCGAGAGTCGCAGCCACTCGTTCTTAGTGGCCATCGACGGCCGCTCAGAGAAGTGCCGCGAGGAGACACGTATCACCCTGCGCCGTGCCCCTTATAATATTCAGGTGGTGAAGCGCAGCAACAACCAGTACTTTACGACGCTGCGCGAGAAAATGATGTGGGGAGCGGATGTCAGGTGAAGGGTGAAAGGTGAAGAGTGAAAAGTGAAGATGAAACTGATAGAGAAACTTCATAACCCGGAAAGCAAGTACACCATCCGGCAAATCGTCAGGTGGCTGTGGCGCGTGCTGCGCGGCAACCGCACACAGGCTTTGTTCAACGCCTCCATCGGTATGTTGGGCGTGGCGTGCAGTCTGCTGATGGTGTGGGCCATGCAGCGCACCATCGACATGGCGACGGGTGTCGTCCCCGGGTCCATCTATTGGGGTGTTGCCCTGATGGGAACCGTTATCCTGGCCGAGTTCGCATTAGGAATCTCTCGGGTGTGGATAAAGAATATCCTTGGTGTCAAAGCTCAGAACTTGATGCAGCAGCAGATGCTCGACCGCCTGCTGCGGGCCGAATGGCAGAGCAAGGACACCCACCACAGCGGCGACGTCATCAACCGCCTGGAACAGGACGTGCAGACGGTGGTGACGTTTATCACTGAGACGCTGCCCAACACGCTCTCAACCATGGCCCTCTTCCTGGGTGCCTTCTTCTACCTGTTCCAGATGGATGTATGGCTGGCCCTCATCACCGTGGGCATCCTGCCGCTGTTCATCCTCGTCAGCCGTATCTATGTGGCTCAGATGCGAAAGTACACCCGCCGGGTGCGAAACAGCGACAGTCAGGTGCAGAGCTTGCTGACCGAGACCGTACAGCACCGCATGCTCATCAAGACGCTGGAGGCTGGCGACCAGATGGTCGACCGCCTCGGCGACACGCAGTCGGAACTGCGCTATCATGTGCGCCAGCGCACCAAGTTCTCGATAGCCAGCAACCTCTTCGTCAACGGCGGCTTCTCACTGGGCTATCTCATTGCTTTCCTCTGGGGTGCCGTCCGACTGAGTGCGCGCACCATCACCTTCGGACAGATGACAGCCTTCCTGCAGCTGGTCTACCGCATCCAGGGACCGGCCCGCGACCTGACCCGACTGGCTCCCGCCTTCGTGAGCGTCTTCACCTCTGCCGAGCGACTGATGGAGCTGGAGGAGGCCCCGCAGGAGCAGCAGGGCAAGGGCATTGAGATGGCGGCGCCCTGCGGCGTGAAGTTCAACGACGTCAGCTACGGCTACGAGGACTCCCCGGTGCCCGTCATCGACCACCTGTCGTTCGACTTCCGTCCCGGCACGTGTACGGCCATCCTCGGCGAGACGGGTGCCGGCAAGACAACGCTCGTCCGCCTGATCCTGGCCCTCATCCGGCCGAAGTCGGGACAGGTCAGCATCTATGATCAGCATAAGGCTGAGGAAATCTCACCCCTCCACCGCTGCAACTTCGTCTACGTACCTCAGGGCAACACCCTGCTCAGCGGCACCATCCGCGAGAACCTGCTCATTGCCCGCCCCGGTGCCACCGACGACGACCTCTGGCGCGTCCTCCACCTCGTCTGCGGCGACTTTGTCGCCGACCTCCCGCAGGGCCTTGACACCATATGCACCGAGGCTGGCGGAGGACTCAGCGAGGGCCAGGCCCAGCGCATCGCCATCGCCCGCGCCCTGCTCCGAGGCCGCAGCATCATGCTGTTCGACGAGGCCACCTCGGCCCTCGACCCCGACACGGAGCGGCAACTGCTGCAGAACATCCTGTCGGACAAGCAGAAGACCGTCATCTTCATCACCCACCGCCCAGCCGTCGTCGACTACTGCGACCAGGTGTTGCGCGTGGAATAAAAAAGGTGGGCAGGAAAACCTGCCCACACTATTAGCGATGCTTGCGGTTCGCACGCTGTTCGCGATACTTGGCCTTCTGACGGGCCGACCCCGAGCCGTGCGCTCCGGTGATGTACTGCTTTTTCTTGGCCTTTGTCTTCACCTTGCCCTCATTCGGGTCGCGGCGGTCGCCGCCCCGACCGAACGAGATGCCGTTCTCCAAGATTTTCTGAAAGTCCTCTTCTCCTGTCATACTACAGATTGTCATTCCTCCCCTCCCTCGCAGGGAGGGGCCGGGGGTGGGTCTTTAATGGTGGAACAGTCTGACGCCGGTAAACGCCATGGCGATGCCGTACTTGTCGCAGGTCATGATGACATGGTCGTCGCGCACCGAACCGCCGGCCTGGGCAATGAACTCCACGCCGCTCTTGTGGGCGCGCTCGATGTTGTCGCCGAAGGGGAAGAAGGCGTCGCTACCGAGGGCCACCTTCGTGTTCTGGGCTATCCAGGCTTTCTTCTCTTCCAAGGTCAGCACAGCAGGCTGCTCGGTGAAGAACTGCTGCCAGGCACCGTCGCGCAGCACGTCGTCGTGCTCGTCCTCCGAGATGTAGACGTCGATGGTATTGTCGCGGTCGGCACGGCGGATGCCCTCCTTGAAGGGCAGGGCCATTACCTTCGGGTGCTGGCGCAGCCACCAGATGTCGGCCTTGTTGCCGGCCAGGCGTGTACAGTGGATGCGGCTCTGCTGACCGGCACCGATGCCGATGGCCTGGCCGTCCTTGACGTAGCAGACGGAGTTCGACTGCGTGTACTTCAGCGTGATGAGGGCGATGATGAGGTCGCGCTTGGCTTCAGCCGGGAAGGTCTTGTTCTGCGTCGGAATATTCTCAAACAGGGCGGGGTCGTCAAGGCGGATTTCGTTGCGTCCCTGCTCGAAGGTGATGCCGAAGCACTGCTTCGTCTCCACGGGAGCAGGACGGTACGCCGGATCCATCTTGATGACGTTGTACGTGCCCTTGCGCTTGTCCTTCAGAATCTCGATGGCCTCGTCGGTATAGCCGGGGGCAATCACGCCGTCGCTGACCTCGCGCTTCAGCAGCAGGGCCGTCGTCTTGTCGCAGGTGTCGCTCAGGGCCACGAAGTCGCCATACGACGACATACGGTCGGCACCGCGGGCACGTGCATAGGCACAGGCTACGGGCGATTCATCGAGTCCTGCGATGTCGTCGACGAAGTAGATGTGCTTCAGCGTGTCGCTCAGCGGCAGTCCTACAGCGGCACCTGCCGGCGAGACGTGTTTGAACGATGCGGCAGCAGGCAGGCCAGTAGCCAGTTTCAGTTCGCGAACAAGTTGCCAGGCGTTCAGCGCGTCAAGAAAGTTGATGTAGCCAGGACGGCCTGAGAGCACTTCAATGGGCAGTTCGCCTTCGTCCATAAAGATGCGTGAAGGCTTTTGATTAGGGTTGCACCCGTATTTCAATTCCAGTTCTTTCATATAATTTATTATTTTACTTTTTTACTCTTTACTTTTTTCCCTTTTTACTTTTCCCTGGTCTTGACCGTTACTCGCGCAGGGAAGATGTAGCTCAAGTCGCCACGTTCGTTGAGGCTTTGGCGCATGTTGTCACGAGTACGGCGTAGCTTACCGTTGAAGAGCGTCCGTCCCTGATAGCGTACAGTGATACGATTGTCCAGGTCAACGAGTTCGTCGCAGAGCCACAGCGTCAGTTCCGAGTAGGTGCACTCTGTGATGTCGATGACGTTGTTTTGGCAGGTCAAACGTACACGTTGTCCGCGTTTCAGTTCGCGTTGCGGTGCCGAAATCCAGTAGAAGCTCGGTCGGAGCACCTCTTCCTGCTGCCATACCACCTTCGTGGGATAGGGGTTACGCTTGTATTTAGCCATCCAGGGCACAGCCACCGTGTCGGCACGCATCATCCAGTGCCCCATGCCAGCCATGATGTGCGTCTCGTGGATGTAGCCTTCCGGGTCGGCCTGCTGCAGCGAGTCCATCTGAAGACCTCTTTCTGCATCGAGTTTGTTGCGGTCGTAGGCAGCATCTTCACCTCCGCACCAAATCATGAACGGCGTATTGCGCAGGTTGAGCAGCGATACGTCGCCAGGATGTCCTGCCATCATCGATGCAGCTGCCCAAGAGTCGGCCATGCGAGGTGCCATTCGCCACACGCCGTCGCCACCAGCAGAATAGCCGAGGATGTAAACCTTATCAGGATTCACGTCGAGATAGGCCACGCATATCTCGATGAGCTGCTGATAGAGACCGTCAAGGGCACGCTTGCACCACATGTCCCAGTCGTTGTAGGGAGCGCGTGGCGCCACATAGATACCCTCGGCAGGGCGATAGAGCCGCTTCTGGTTGTCCCATTGCTGGTCGTTCACGGCAGGATGGGTGTTGCCACCGCCATGCAGGGATATCCACAGGCTGCGTCCGTCAGCAGGTTTCTCGCCATACTTCCAGAGCCAAATGGGCATGGCGAGACTATTGATTTCTGCCTTCGAGTCTTGCCATTGCTGCTGGTACTGCTGACGTTTGGCGGCTTTCCATTCCTGTGCCAGTCGCTGCCGATAGGCTTCTGCTTCAGCACGCGACAGTGTTTGTGCCGTCGTGCCTAAGCAGGGCATCACGGCCAGTACGAATAGGGTGAGGAACTGTCTCATATACGTCAATTTATGTATACGGTTGCAAAGTTACGAAT
>JAEEGK010021221.1_pt1 | contig 13735 bp, 10 predicted proteins | sample 8958771 | NCBI WGS metagenome assembly JAEEGK01 (sample SAMN16246547, study PRJNA631951) | gut metagenome | biome: gut microbiome; feature: rumen; material: SC-attached | host: Bos | place: Iran: Karaj | collected 2018-10 | reverse complement strand
GCGGATTTCGCTCTCTATGCAGCGCTCTCCGAGGAAGAGCTTCGTGGCGCCTTCCACATTCCGGAAATGCAGGTCCAGCGGGGCCATCACGGGCAGCAGCGCATCCTCGTCAATGGAGCCCCCGGCGATGGCACCGGCCTCCAGGCCGGCGAGGGTGACGCCGCGGTACATCGCACCGCTGTCCAGGTAAAGGAAACTGAATTCAGAGGCCACCAGTTTGGCGAAAGTGCTCTTGCCGGTGGAGGAAAAGCCGTCGACGGCGATGATAATATCCGGAATAGTCATAGAAAGGTTCCGTTAAACACACAAATATAGATTATTTTTACGATATTTGCATAATAAAGTTACCGCTTATGAAAGTCCTCATCGTAGATGACGAGCGTGCCATCCGCTACTCCCTGAAGGAAATCCTGGAAATGGAAAACTACCAGGTAGAGATGGCCGAAAACGGCCTGGAAGGCCTTGAAAAAGCCCGTAAGGAAAAGTACGACGCCATCCTTTGCGATATCAAGATGCCGGAAATGGACGGCATCGAACTCCTGGGAAAACTGGTGGAAGAAGGCATCGAGTCGCCGGTGGTGATGATCTCCGGCCACGCGGATATCTCCACCGCCGTGGACTGCATCAAGAAGGGCGCCTTCGACTTCATCGAGAAGCCGCTGGACCTGAACCGCATCCTCATCACCCTGAAGAACGCCACGGATAAGGCCAACCTGGTCAAAGAGACCAAAATCCTCAAAAAGAAGATCTACGGACGCGAAATGGTGGGCGCATCGGCCCCCATCGAACACCTCCGGGAGATGATCGGGAAGGTAGCCCCCACCCAGGCGGGCGTCCTGATCACCGGCCCCAACGGCTCCGGCAAGGAACTCGTCGCCCAGAGCATCTACCAGCTCAGCGAGCGCTCGATGATGCCGTTCGTGGAGGTGAACTGCGCCGCCATTCCGTCGGAGCTCATCGACAGCGAACTCTTCGGGCACAAGAAGGGCTCGTTCACATCGGCCATCAAGGACCACAAGGGAAAATTCGAGCAGGCCGACGGCGGCACCATCTTCCTGGACGAGATCGGGGATATGTCGCTGGCCGCCCAGGCCAAGGTGCTGCGCGTGCTGCAGGAGAAAAAGCTCATCCCCGTGGGCGGGGACAAGGAAATAACGGTGGACGTCCGCGTGATTGCCGCCACCAACAAAAACCTGCAGGAGGAGATCGCCAAGGGCAATTTCCGTGAGGACCTCTACCATCGGCTCAGCGTCATTATCCTGAGCGTTCCGTCCCTGGACGAGCGCAAGGAGGACATTCCCCTGCTGGTGGAGCATTTCTCCGAACAGATCTGCGGTGAGGCCGGGAAACCCGTGCGGGAGTTCGCTCCGGAAGCGATGACTCTGCTTCAGGAACGCGCCTGGCCGGGCAACATCCGCCAGCTGCGAGACGTCGTGGAGCGCCTCCTCATCCTGGGCGGCAATCCTGTATCGGCCCAGGACGTGAAAGACTACGCCATCTAAGGGATGAAGGTGCGGAAGGTCATACGGATCGTTTTGCTGAGCCTCGTGGGGCTCATCGCCGCCCTGTTGGTGGCCGTGCAGATCATCCTCAGACCCGCCACCCTCACCCGCATCGTCAACAACCTGGCGGCCGATTACGTGGAAGGAGATGTGAGCTTCCGGGAAGTGCGGGCGCACGTCATCAAGAGCTTTCCCTTCCTGAACGTGGACGCCAGCGACTTCACCGTCACCTATCCCCACGAACGCTACGCCCGCTTCGACAGCGTCTATACGGACGGCGGCAGGCGCTTCAGCCTCCTCAAGGCCGGATACAGCCGGGATAGTTCCGGGGTGGACACCCTGGCCTCGTTCCGGAGGCTGAGCGTCTCGCTGAACTATATGGCCTTCCTCAACGGGAAGCGCATCCACGTGCACAAGGTGGAGCTGGAACGGCCGCGCATCTTCGCGCACTACTATGACTCCACGGCCGCCAACTGGGACATCCTTCCCCTCGGGGAGAAGGACACCACCGAGAAGGAAAGCAAGCCGCTGCCGCCCATCGTCATCGACAAAGTGGGCCTTACGGACCGGCCGATGATCGTTTTCACGCATCCGGTGGATACCCTCCACGGAATGTTCACGATGCGGCGGATGAACCTGGACGGCAAACTGGAACTCGCGCAGCTCTATCAGTCCCGCGTACAGCTGGGGATCGACTCGCTCTTCGTTTCCGGCCGTCTTCCCGCCGATACGGTGGCCCTGGCCCTCCAGCGGCTCCGCGCCGGGGTGGAAGAACGTCACTTCACGCTGGACGCCGACGCCCGCGCAAGCCTCCGCACCGGCTCCTTCGGCCGCATCCGCGTGCCCATCCATTTCGATGCGGACGCCAGGCTCCCCGAACGGGAGGAAGGCGAGCTGGAGGCCATCGTGAACAGCCTGCACGTGAGCGTCTCATCCCTCGCCCTGGAGGGCCGGGGCACTGTTTTCAAGCACAAGGACGGCATCCTGGACCTGGACGTTACCGCCGCCATCAAGGACTGTCCCGTGGGCGAATTAATCCGGGAATTCGAACCCAACTTCCCGGTCCTGAAGAAAGTATCCACCAACGCCATCCTGAGCCTGAACGCAGCGGCTAAAGGCAGCTACGGCGGCGGACACACGCCCGCCATCGACGCACGGGTACAGATTCCGCCGGCCTATCTGGATTACGAGGGCCTGGGCCGCCGCGGCCGGCTGGGGCTGGACGCCACGGTCACGACGGATGACCTGAAGGACGTGAACGGTTCCCTGAACAAACTCTTCGTGGACATCGTGGGCGCGCAGCTCAACGCCACGGGAGACGTAAAAGACATTCTGGGCGAAGACCCGGCCATCACCCTGGACGGCACCTTAAGGGCCCGCGTGGACTCGCTCACCCGCGCTTTCACGGCCGATATGGGCATCCGCGGCACCGGCCGGCTGGACGCCCGCCTGAGCGGGAAGGCCCGGCTCTCGCAGCTGAATCTGGCCCGCATCGGCAATGCTATTCTCAGCTGTGACATCACGGGAAGCGAACTCAACATCCTCAAGGACAGCCTGAACGCAAACATCCCGCACCTGGCGCTGAACCTCTGCACCAAGGGCAACAAGATTGACAAAAACATTCGCGAAGGGGCCCGCGTACTGGCCCTGAAGGCCGATATAGACAGCCTGGACGTCTCCTATGGGCAAATGTACGCCAAAGGCAAGGGCGTGCAGCTACTGGCCCAGAATTCGGCCGAAATCCTCAAGGGCAGCAAGGATATGACTCCGCTGATGGGCATCCTCAAGGTGGGGAGCCTGCGCCTGCGCGACAGCGACGGTATGGCCGTTTCCCTGCGGGAGAACACGGAGACCATCCGAATCGAGCCGGCCACCAAGGCCCGGCCCACGCCCCGCTTCACCGTCCGTTCCAAGAGCCGCGCCATCCGCGCCCGCCTGGACGACAACCTGGTGGGAATCCGGGACCTGAAGCTGTCCGCATCGGCCACCAAACACGTCCGCCGAGCCCGGAACAACGAGCGCCGGAACCACCTGCTGGACTCCTTGCAGCGCGTGTATCCCGGCGTCCCGCGCGACTCCCTCTTCCGCCACGCACGGATGAGGCGGGAGGCCGCCGCGAGCCGCGACGCCTTTGCCCAGTCCGACATCAAGATCAGCCTCTCCGAGTCCCTGAAGAAGTATTTCCGCGAATGGGACGTGGACGGCAGCATCGGCCTTGGAAGCGGCCGTCTCCGCACCCCGGCCTTCCCGCTGGCAACGTCCGTATCGGCCGTCGAGGGAACCTTCGACAACGACACGCTGGACCTGAAGAACATTACGCTCAAGGCGGGCGTCTCCGACCTTTCCGCCAAGGCCAAACTCACCGGACTTCGCTGGGCGGTGATGGGCTCCACCCGCCGGCCGATGAAACTCAAGGCCGACGTCACCAGCAACTACATCGACGCCAACGAGCTGATGCGCGCCTACGCCTACTACACCACCTATCGGCCCGCCGATTCACTTTCCACCGCCTCCGACGAAGCGCTGGAAAAGGCCGTGGAGCAGACGGAACTGCCGGACAGCGTGGGCTCGAAACTCATCGTCATCCCCGCCAACCTGGAGGTCGACTTCTCGCTGGAGGCCGCCGGCATCAAGTACGACAGCCTGCATGTGAGCTGGGCGGCGGCCGATGTCGCGATGCGGAACCGTACCCTCCAGGTCACGAACGCCCTGGCCGCCTCCAATATGGGCGACATCTACTTCGAGGGCTTCTACACCACCCGCAGTAAAGAGGACATCAAGGCCGGCTTCGACCTCAACCTCGTGGACATCACGGCCGAGAAAGTGATTACCCTGTTCCCGGCGGTGGACACGCTGATGCCGCTGCTGACCACCTTCATGGGAGATCTGGACTGCGAACTGGCCGTCACCTCGGACATCGACACCCTGATGCGGCTGGTCCTGCCCTCGGTGGACGGCGTGATGAAGATTTCCGGAAAGGACCTGGCCCTCCGGGAGAGCCCCGAACTCACGAAGATCACCAAGCTCCTGATGTTCAAGAACAAGAGCGAAGCCCGCATCGACAATATGTCGGTCACCGGCATCGTCCAGAACAACGTGCTGGAAATCTTCCCGTTCGTGCTGGAGGTAGACCGCTACCTGCTGGCCGCTTCCGGCACGCAGAGCCTGGACCAGGAGTTCGACTATCACGTCTCGGTGATCAAATCACCGCTGCTCGTCAAGTTCGGCCTCAACGCCTGGGGGCCGGACTTCGACCACATCCACTACGGGCTCGGGAAGGCGCGCTACAAGAGCGCCAACGTGCCGGTTTATACCAAGCAGCTGGATAACGTCCAGTACAACCTGGTGGCCGCCATCCACAACATCTTCGAACTGGGGGTGGAGAAAGCGATGGAGGAGAATCGCACCGGGCAGTATTTCTCCCAGCCCACGGTGGGTTCCTATTCGGAGGAAGGCGGGCAGATTCCGGTTTCCGAAGAGTCCCTGCAGGGAATGGAGTTCCTGCTCACGGACATTATGGAGAAGAACGCCAAAGAGCGGGAGGCGCTGAAGCAGGAGGTCATCCGGCTGGAGCAAGAAGCAGCGTCGGGCCGATGAACAGTTTCGAGTATCTGGAAGTGGCCGTGCGGCTTTCGCCTTTTACCGAAGAGGGCGCCGAGGTCCTGATGGCCGAACTCGCCGACCTTCCTTTCGATTCCTTCGCCACCGAGGATCCTTTCCTGAAAGCGTATATCCCTACGGATGCCTACCGGGCTTCCGACGTGAAAGTGGTGTTGAGCGGTTACGACTTCGTGGCCGGTTTCCAGGCCGTTCCCGTGCAGGGACAGAACTGGAACAAGGCCTGGGAGGAGTCTTTCCAGCCCATCGTGGTGGACGGGACGGTCACCGTGAAGGCACCTTTCAACGAGCGTGTTCCGCATACCCGGTATAATATCTGGATCGACCCTCAGATGGCTTTCGGCACCGGCTATCACCACACCACCTATATGATGATGCAGCGTATGCTGGCGCTTCCTCTGCGGGGCGCATCCGTCTGTGATATGGGCTGCGGAACGGCCATCCTGGCCATCCTGGCGGCCAAGATGGGCGCCCGGAAGGTCTTTGCCGTGGACATCGACGCCGTGGCGGCCCGGTCGGCCTGGGGCAACTGCCGGTGGAACAAGGTGGGAACGCGCGTGGAAACCGCCTGCGGGGACGCGTCGCTGCTGCAGATGGGAACGTATGACGTGCTACTCGCCAACATCCACCGGAACATCATCCTGGAAGACCTGCCCACCTATGTGCGGTCTCTGAAACGCGGCGGGCATCTTTTATCAAGCGGTTTTTACGAGGCCGATGCTCCTGCTGTTTCGGCCGCCGCCCTGGCCCTGGGGCTCAAGCCTGCAGGGTCTTCCGCCCGGGAAACCTGGGCGTGTCTGGAATTCGTGAAAGAATAGTCCTTAGATGGACGTGGTCTTGAGTTCCTCGTCCACTTTCTCCTTTTCCTGCATCAGCAGGTCCAGCAGCCAGTCCTTCTGCTCGTCCACCAGGCCCAGGTCCCGGCAGGCGCTCTCGTATCGGCTCAATACCGCTTCCTGATAACGGTGATAGACCATCGACTTGCGGATTTCCTCCTCGATGGTTTCGTGCTCGATTTCGTAGCTGTCCTTATAGTAGTCCTTGTACACCTTCTCCGAGGTATAGCGGATGCAGAAGTAGAACAGGCCGGAGGCCAGGATCACGATGCCCAATATGCCCAGCAGCAGGGGGACCTTCTGGATGAGGCCCAGCATCCCCAGGATGCTTCCTGCCAGGAAAATCAGAAGGGCGGCAAGCTCGTTGCCGTGGTATTTGAACAGATCTTTGATTTTCATAATCTCAGCATATTGGTTTTGCGGTTTTGCAGGAGCCGTATCCTGTATTCGTTTTCAGATTCCTTGGACTCCATCGCCTTCTGCAGGGCGCGGCGGGTGGCGAGCGTCTGGCTGTTCTTGCGGCGCATCTCGTCCATATTCTGCCGCAGCTGCCACTGGCTCACCAGGATGGCCCCGAAGGCAATGGCGAACATCACCAGGAAGCCGATGAGGATGGTCATCTGGTTCTGGGCCTTGAGCCGCTGGGCTTCTTCCCGGAGCTGGGCGTTGTTCATCTCCGCGTCCAGGATGGCCAGGTCCTCGTTCTGGACCTTGATGTACACGGAGTCTTTCTCGTTCATCAGCTGGGAAAGCTGGCCGTAGGCTTTGTCGTAGACTTGCATATCGGCATAGATGCCGTGCTTCTGCTCCAGGCGGGCCTTGCCCGTGCGAAGGGAATCGGCCTTGGAGAGCGCCTCCTCGAAGAACCCCCGGGAGCGGAGGTAGCTGATGTCGATCCGGCAGCGGGTGTCTGAATCGGCCTGCAGGTCATACAGCGGGTCCTGCCTCAGGGTTTCGTAGGTTTTCCAGAAGGCGGCGTAGTCCCCCTGGTGGAAGTAAAGGTAGGCGCGCGTCATCTGCGCCTTGATGCGGATGGACGGGCTGAACTGCTCGTATTCCTCGGCCCGGTAGACGTAATTCAGCGCCTCCGGGTAGTTTTTCAGTTTCACGTTCTCCTGCGCCAGGAGGATGTAGAGGTTGGGAAGGTCCTGCTCCGCGCGGGCATCCCGGCAGAAGCGCACCGCCTTTTCCATATTCAGCACGGCCAGGTGGGCGTTGCCCCTGTAGCTTTGGATGAGGCCGATGATGCGGTGGGCGTACATCATTCCCGCGGGCTTCTTTTCCGCCGTGGCCAGCCGTTCCATCTCCCGGGCCTCCAGCACGGCATCCGGCGCCCGGTCTATCTGCACCAGGTATTCGCAGTACTCGTGCAGGAAGGAGAAGTAGAACTCGCGGAGGTCCTTGCGGTCGGCCAGCAGTTCCTTGACTTCGCGCGCGGTTTCGTCCATCCGGTCATATTCCCCCTGGGCGAAGCGGACGGGCATCTCCAGAGACAGGGCCAGGCATTTGTAGCGGAAGTTCTCCTTGGGGCCGCCCATCACGTAGAGGGAATCGGCCAGGGCCAGGTTGTCGGGATTGAACTGCTGCATACGGCCGTACGCATAGCGGATGAACGTGTCCCTGTCCACGCGCAGACGGTTCACAATCTGCGCCTGCGAGGCGAGGCACGCCAGGCAGGCCAATGCCGTAAGAAACAGTTTTCTTACCACGGTCTATTTCCGTTTGGACTCCACCACCTGCAACTGCGTCACCACGCAGGTGAGCAGTTTTTCCATAATGATGGGCTTCATAATGAAGTCGTTGGCGCCGGCGTTGAAGCCTTTCACGATGTCCTCGTTGGAGTTGAGGGCGCTCAGGATGACAATCTGGATGTCGGCGGTCTCCGGGTTCTCCCTGAGGCGGCGGATCACTTCAAAACCGTCGATTCCGGGCATCATCAGGTCCAGCAGGATGAGGTCCGGCTTCTTCTGGGCCACGGCGTCCAGCGCCAGCTTTCCGTTGGCGGCGGTGCGGATCTCGAAATTGAAGCGGGAGAGCATCTTCTGCACCAGCAGGAGGTTGATGGGGATGTCGTCCACCGCCAGCACATTGTACTGGGAATAGTCGTGGTCTTGTGCGTAAAGGGGTACCATTGTTATTTGTTTTTGTGTCTTGTCAAAAGGATTGCAACCAGGGCCGCGGCGAGGGCTGCCGCCAGCAGGATGACCGCCAGGCGCAGTCTTGTGATGCGGGCCCGCTGACCTTCCATCTCCTGTGAAAGCCGGCTGTTCTCCATCACGGCCGACACTTCCTCCATCTTGAGGTCATTGAGGAAACTGATGTCGGCATACATCGAGAGGATGATACTGGTCCCCAGCCAGGAGGTAATGTCTTCCTGCCGGTTGACGATGGCCAGGTTTCTAAGGTAAATCATCTGCCGCTTGGAGACCGCTCCCCGGATCTTTCGGGCCAGGCTGTCCAGTGGCTGCCGGCCGATGATATCGTCCACGCAGGCGAACAGGGCGTCGCCGCCGTTGATGGGCCCGGGGAAGCCGGGATCTTCCAGGCAGAAGTCGCGGCACTTACGGTATTGTTTGACGTCTCCGTCCAGGGCGGCTATCTGCGCCTTGTAATAGGTGACGCGGAGCGTGTCGGCGGGCAGCTTGGCGTGTTCTTCCGCCTTATTATAATAGAAGCGGGACGAATCCGTATCGTACAGGTAGGTGTCCCCCAGGTCGCAGAATACGCGGGTGAGACTCTGCCGCCGGATATTCGGGTCCTCCGAATTTTCATAGATCCGGATGACTTCCTTCAGATATTTGCGGGTGTTCAACAGGTCGTTCTGCCGCTGGTAAAGCATCGAGATGTAACGCTGGCTTTGCCACAGGCCGTACTCGTTGTTTTCCTTTTCCGCTATGTCCATCATTTCCGTGAGCAGCGCCTGCGCGTGCACCTCCTGGTGCGTGTTCACATAGTGGTTTTGGGTGAGTTCGTAGGCATAGAAGAAATACTGCATGTATCCCGTCTCGCGGGCTACAGCCATCGTTTCCCGCCTGTTCTGTTCCACCAGCGCATTGGCCGCGGAGAGATCCGTCATCCTACGGGCCACCCGGGTGGACCGTTTCGTCCTCTCCACATAGTATAAGGTGCGGGCCTTTTCGTCATTCACTTCCTTCGCCCGCTTGAGCAGGGCGTTAATCGCCAAATCGAAGGCGTCGTTGGAGAGGTCGTCCATCAGGGTTTCGCCGATGCTGAAGTACTGGTAGCAAACGTCGTCTATCAGGTAAGGATTGTTCTGCGCCGCCGCCCCTGCCGTGAACAGCAGGAACGTCAGGAAGGCCGATATGAACTTTTTCAGACTCATCTCTCGACAGGGCTAACGGGAACCAACAGGACGAAACGGGAGCCGGGGCCGGGATGGGACGTATCCAGAAATACTTTGGACCCCATCCTGGAGGCAATGTCGCGGCAAATACTCAGACCCAGTCCCGTTCCCTGGACGAATTCGTCCAGCTTGGTGAAGCGCTCGAAAATGGCTTCCGCCTTTTCGGCGGGGACGCCGGTCCCGGTGTCCGTAACGGCATACGTCACATAGCCGGGATGCTCCGTAAGGGAACTGGAAAGGATAATTTCGCCCGCCATCGTATGCTTGCAGGCGTTGGTGAGGAGGTTGATCAGGATCTGCTGGACACGGCGCGGGTCCGTGGTGAAGGTGAACGGCGCCGGGTCTTCCGGAACGTATTCCATCTTCACGCCGGGCTGCAGACGGTGTTCGGCACTGGAAATGGCCGACTGCGCCATAAAGTTCTTCTCCCCTTCCTCGTAAGTGATGCGGTAGTTGCCGCTGTCCATCGCCGATGCATTGAGGATGTCGTCCAGCAGCATCGTGAGCATCTTGGTGTTGTTTACGATGTGGCCGGAGAACTCATCCTTCTCCTCCGGGCTCAGCGAGCCGTCCGGCAGCGAAAGCAGTTGGGAGAATCCCACGATGGCGTTCAGCGGGGTGCGAACCTCGTGGCTCATATTTTGGACGAAGCGGGTTTTGGCGGCATCGGCCATCCTTACTTTTTCATTGGCCTCCTGCAGGGATGCAATCTGTGCCTCGTCCTTTATCCGGGCCTTCTTGAGTTGCCGGATGTAGACGATGGTAAAAACGGCCAGGGCGGCGAACAGGAATGTGAGCAGGAGCAGCGCAACGTGCGAGATGCGGGAGATCTGATTTTCCTTGGTCACCAGTTCGGCGTTCAGGGCAGCCTTCCCCATCGATACTTCCAGTTCTGAAATACGGGAGAGCGTAGTGGTGGAGATGAGCTTCTCCATCAGGTTCACCAGTTTCTTCTCCACCACGAAGGCAAATTCCTTGTAACCCTTGTTCTCGCAGAGGTTGGCAATCACCTTCATTTCCCGGACGGTGGCCAGTTTGTAGATGTCCTCTTCCCGGTTCAGGATGCTTCCGTCCTGGGTGGCGTCAATCAGGTCGAAGAAAAGTTCCGCGTCGCTGGTGATTCTGGGAAAGTCCGGGTCCTGCCGGCAGATGGCCTTCAGCCGTTCGTATTCTTTCCGGTCCCCGTCCAGGGCGGCCAGCCGCAACAGGTAGTACTCGCAGCGGAGCGTATCCATCCGCGTTTTGGCGTATAGCTGTCCTTTCTGTACATTGATCCGGACGGAATCCGAGGCGACGGGATAAGTATCGGCCAGGTCGCAGTACAACCTTGTAGGTGATTCCTTAAGGATGGAGGCGTCATCCGTGGTATTGTAAAACCTGATGGCCCGCTCCAGATGGGGTTTGGCACTCACGTAGTCGTTATGCCGGATGTACATATCGGCCAGATACTTCGCGCTGGTCCAGATGCCGTAGGCGTTGGCGTCTTCGATGGCGTGCGCCTGCATCTCCTGAAGGACCAGGAGCGAGCGGTAGGTCTCCCCTTTTTTATAATAGTATTCCTGAGAGAGCTGACAGGCCTGATAATAATACTGGTTCAGTCCGTTTTCCTGGGTGTGCTTACGGACATCTTCCCGCGTCTCGTCCACGACGGCGTCGTATTCTTCCGAAGCCGGGCGCGCCATCAGGTCCTTGATCACCTCGATGTGATACAGCATCTGGGCTTTCTGGTCCTTCTTCTCATCCGCGGCCTGCCGGAAGAGTTCGTTGGTCGGGGTGAAACCGGGTTTCCCCAGTTGCCGTTCCACTTCTTTCAGGAGGGTATAGCAGGTGTCGTCGATACCCAGCGGGTTCTGCGCGGGCTTGTTTTGCGCGGCAGCCCGGTTTTGCGCGGCGGCCCGGTTTTGCGCGGCGGCCCGGTTTTGCGCGGCGGCCAGCAGCGAGGCCGTCACCAGCAGGGACAGCAGGGCGGTGCGCCGGAAGATATCAGAGAACCTCATTGTCTTCATAGTATTGCAACCTACAAACTTACATAAAAAAATCCGGAATCTGAAAAAATTAGTATCTTTGCAGTCCCATCCGCGGGTGTGTTGGAATTGGTAGACAACCCAGACTTAGGATCTGGTGCCTTACGGCGTATGGGTTCGAGTCCCTTCACCCGCACGGGCCTGGCCATCCGGCCAGGCCTTTTTCGTGCGGGCGAAGGGACTCCGTCCGCTCACGTTACCCCCTCCCTAAATCCCTCCCCTCGGGGGAGGGACTTTTTTTCGCTTCGCTCCAATGAACTTTTACAATCTTAGTTACGTTTGGGCCCTATTTCGTGACTTTGTTCGTCAGTCGCGACGATCTTAGTTACGTTTTGGGGTGATTTTGAGACTAAGATTGTCATTGTCGGCCTCCGGCTGCCGAATGAATCGTTCTGCTGGCGTTCCGGGGGCAAAAATGGGCTTATTTGCACCTGAGAGAGCATTTATGTGGGAGGTCAGGGGCAAATAGTGCCTCGTATGCCCCTGGGGAGCCGTCGTTAAAGCACAGTTTGGCGGCTGGGAGCCACTTTTTATGCTTTAGCCGCCGTTTTTACCCCGTCTAAAGCATAGAATCGGTCATACAGGTGGGTTACTGTGCTTTAATGAAATGCAAATTTGCGCCTTGAGGGCTCTTATAATGCTGCCCCTGGAGGAGCCGTGCCAGGGCGATAATTTTATGGACCGCCTGCTACGAAAAAGCCGCTTTTCGTGCCAGGCCGGACAATCAGTGGACCGCCTGGCACAACCTTATAGCCAACACTCACTTTTGGCAAAAAGATTTGCTTGCCAAGCCTTGTAATTGCATCGCGTTGCGTGTATCTTTGTAGAAAACGATGACGCCATGTCTGATTTAGAGAAAATACAGCTGTTCGAGAATAAAAAGATTCTCACAGTTTGGGTAGAGAAAGAAGAAAATGGTATTTTGCCATTGAAGATGTAATTGCGGCCCTTACCGAAAGCCGGGACCTATTCATTATCAGTTAAGGTGGAACTCCTTTAGTGGATGATACCCAAGTTCCGCCATCAGTTTGTCCCAATTGCGAGGCAGTTCTATTTGCACTGTAGCATATCCGCCTCCAGGCATGGTCTGCACCTTGTTGCGGGCCGCATCGCCGGTGATGAGGAAGGCGGTCATTCCACGCTTCATAGTGGGGATGGTCATCTGCTCGCTCTCTGGAGAGTCGTACCACTGAGGGGTAGGTGTCATTTCACCGCCTTCATCCTTGCGGATATGGCCCTGGTACTGCCGTAAATTATGCTGGCCGCCGTCTTTGGCGCCACCCGGATTTGCGTAGTAGTTGGCAAAGGCCCTTTCTTTCACCGGACGGCGGGACTCATCAATCAGAACCTTCTCCAGCGCTTCCGGACTCTTGTACTTCCCTGCAAGGATTGCTGCCACCGGTTCCGTCATAAGGATTGTGCGGAAGGTGAACTGTCGGCTGTCTGTTTTTTGATGGTCGATGCCGGCTTCGCCTCTGTCGGCCTAGGCGTTGTGGCTGTGACCGATGGCGATGAGGTGGACTTTGCCGGTGGAGCATCGGCCAGTTTGCAGGTTTCATCGCATACGATGCGCTGAGCATTCAATTCAAGGCAAAAGAAAGAGCAAACCAATGCTATAACAACGGTTCGGAACGGATGGAATTTCATGAAGATCAGGTTATTGTTCATCTATTAGATACCCCAAACGCGCAAAGGTTTAATCTGCATCAAGAACATATTTCCACCCTCTATTTCGCCGGCTTCCACTTGCAGCGGACGGGCGAGACGATGATGACTTATTGTTTGAGTTGTTTGATGATATCGTCCAGCATGCCGAACAGGCCGGGAAAGGTTTCCGGCGTGACGCTCTCGCAGAGGACGGCGTTGCCGACGGTCTCGGGGACATCGGTCAGTTTCCGCTGGAGATCACGGCCCTTTTTCGTCAGTTTCACAATCATTTGCCGGGCGTCCTTCTTGCCTTGGCTGCGGGTCACAATGCCTTCGGCCTCCATCCTTTTCAGGAGAGGAGTGACGGTATTGGTCTCCAGCATCAGACGCTTGGCGATGTCGTTCACCGGCTGTCCGTCCGTCTCCCACAGCACCAGCAGCACCAGGTACTGCGGATACGTGAGGCCGTGCTCACTCAGCAGCGGGTAGTATGCCTGCGTGATGAGGCGTGAAGCCGTGTACAGCCTGAAACAGAGTTGGTTCTCCAGCTTGAACTTTTCTTCCATTATAACATTTCCTCAATGTCCTTCTCAAACGAAGCGGGTTCCACCACGGGCGCAAAGCGCTTGACGACGGTGCCGTCGCGGTTGATCAGGAACTTGGTGAAGTTCCACAGGATGTCGCTGTCCTTCTCCACGCTCTTGCTGAGTCCTTTGAGCATCATGCGGGTCGCCTTGCCCTTGA
>JAEEGK010021220.1_pt1 | contig 13735 bp, 9 predicted proteins | sample 8958771 | NCBI WGS metagenome assembly JAEEGK01 (sample SAMN16246547, study PRJNA631951) | gut metagenome | biome: gut microbiome; feature: rumen; material: SC-attached | host: Bos | place: Iran: Karaj | collected 2018-10 | reverse complement strand
ACAAAAACTTTATTTTTTTCATCATTAGAAGATTCATCTATTTGAAAAAAAGGTTTAAATTCACAAGCACATCTCAGTTTCAAATTTTTCTTAAATTCATCATTCACAGGCTGTACATTTTTGTCAGTTATTGAAGTATTTACAAACTCCTTTTGTAAAAAAAACTTCCCTACAATCCAATCACTTAACGGCACAAGTTTTTCTTCTATACGTAGAAAAAAGTCATTCAAAGAAATTTTTTTTACCGATTCATCTAAGAAAAAAGGATTTCTTGGATCTATTTCACACAAATCAGGATCTATTTTTCCATTCTTCGCTTTTACACCTTTTACAATCTTTTTTTTACTATTTGTCGAAAAATTAGCTGTATCAAACGAGTTCAAGTATCTATAAACATAACGTGGAATATAACACTCATTACTCGTATAAATATAGTCTTTAGGTTGTTGTTCAGCTCCATTTAAGGGCAAAGATCTCTCATCTTTCCTTACAAACAATGGTCGATGTATACCTCGTTCTTCAGGTTTTGGATCTCTACCAACAAAACGATCATTATCAACCCATATAATAAACAAACGATTTTCACCAAAATTCACAGAGTACGATGAAGTATTTTCATATCGTTCTACACTAAGGCCCGGACAATTCAATGAATTTAAACGCTCTACCAATTCACCAACGCTCAATTTAAAATCTATCTGAGAGTCCTCATAACCCTTTACCGCTAATTTTTTATTTTTGACAGCCACATTTTTCAAAGTATCTTCATGTGTTCGTCGCGATGTTCTACGAGAAATTTTTTTCTCATCGACATAACGATTGTATGCTTCACGAACAGAATTGCGAACAGCTTGGACTTCAGGCGCTTCACCAGCATTTGGGATACTTTCTATACGAATTTTATCACCAACACGTTGAATACATTTTTTTAATTGAGCTGATTTTTTATTTAAAGAAATATAGTGTTCCACTCCATCTGCAAAAAACTTACATTGCACAGCTTTCTCGCCCATCACATCAGCCTCATGCTCTAGTGCAGCATTATCATTGACCGGCATTCCGTTGATGTTTGTTGTAGGAGAAACGCAACCGGCCATTTGCTGAGCGACGTGCCACGCTTCGTGCGGGAGGCATTTTTCTTGGCCGGGAGCCACATGGATATCGGTTCCTTGCGTATAGGCGAGAGCCTGCACTGTGGCGGGTTTAGAACTGTTATAATGAACTCGCACATCGTCCATCGAGAATCCAGAAAGACTCTCGATGCCAGCCTTTAAGTTATCCGGCATTCCCGTGTTGTTCGGTCGAGGCGTTTCCACACGCTGGGCGGTACTGTTCGCCATGTCCGCTTTGCGCTGGAGGGATTCACTCTGAGAAGACGCGTCAATAACTGAGAATGCGGAAGGAGCATCCTTCTTTTGCGCAGTGGTTTGGCGTTGTGCGTATGTGGTATTCATGTTTTCTCCTTTTTGTAGAGATCCTTCGACTACGAACCTTCGGTTCTTCGCTCAGGATGACAAAGCCACAGCAGAACTGCATGCAATGTCAAGACTTCACTGGATCCTTCGGGCGTTCGCCCTCAGGATGACGAGGCGCTACAGGGTGACAAGAGGGAGGTTCCCGCTCGGAGGCGGGAATGACATTTACGCGAGTTCTTCCTCTTCGGGGACGGCTTCGCGCTGGATGGCCTTGCCCTGGACGGGTTCCTCGTCATCTTCGAAGGTGGCGCGCTGGAGGGCACTGTTCATCATGTCAGCTTTGCGTTGCAAGCTTGCGCTCTGCATCGAGGAGTCCATGAGGCTTGCGGCGTTGTTGGAGGCCATGCGCTGGATGGCATCGGATTTTTGAGAGTACGTAGAAGTCATGAGATGTTTCCTTTTTTTGAATGTTAATGGTTTTGCTGGATTGCCGTGAATGGCACACCATTTATTCTACTCGACGGGTCGGAACGTCCCTTTTTTCACGGGCCTGCAACAGAATAATGGCTACGGCAACCAAGAACAATACGATATTGGGCAACAAGCCCAGCAATCCGTTTATAAAGGTGACGAAGGGGTCGAACAGCATAACGACAGCCATCGTGATAACAGACGGCAGCACGACTATACCGAGCAGCAAAACCAGGCGGGTTCTGAAGAAATCCTCCACGTCATCTGATACAAAATAGCTCACGAGGACTCCGACCGCAATAAGGAAGGACAAAAGGTTCAGAAGGCGGAAAATCCAGCGGTGCTTACAGGCGAAAGCGGCAATACTCCCCTGTCGTTCATACCGATTTTTCCCGATTCCAAAAAACTGGACTATACACGTGCCGAGATTTCCAGGCGCAAAGCACGCATCCTTAGCCTTGACATCCGTGGCATAAGGGCCAACAGCAAAGCCAAAGTAGGTATCATTATAGAATGGTTCATCGTTTTGCAACTGGTACCACTGTTTATTATCAAACCAAACCATCGGCACAACAGAATGAATCACATCGCGACGGTTCTTGCCGTCCACTTGCTGGTCCAGGTCATTTAAAACAAAGCGCTTACTATGCGACGTGGGTTCTTCGAGAACCACGAACAGATAGTTCCTTAACTCATTCTTGCTGAACTTTTGATAATCTTCAGGGAACACGCCTATGTCAGCAAAATACTTATAGCTGTAAATTCCATTGTTATTCCCGAGACCCATGGAATCCACAAGATCCAAACGATCCATCATGACATTTACAAAGGCATGCGCATTTTCCGCAGAAAGGACCTTGTTCAACTTCCTAAAAAACACCTTGAACTCATTTGTAGCAATGGAATCTTTCGGATAGTTCTTGAAACGCAGAGTCACGCCATCGCCACGGTATTCGAAATCGTCCGCATAGAAACTGAGCGTATTCACAAACCGCTGGAATCCCGAATTTATTTTCTTGTTCACGACCATCTCGATTTCATTGACCAGATTCTCAAAAAATTTTTTAAACGATTCCTTTGAGTCAATGTAGTTCCAGTCGTCTTTTTGGACAATCCAGTCAAATTTCACAAAGTGGCGGTGGACTTCATTGACAAACTCATAATTTTTTTCATCGCTCAGGTATTCCGAGGCTAGCGTTCCAGAAGGCAAGTGAAGCGTTCCTTTGTCATCGGCGTACAGCCCATAAAATTCCAGTCTTGTAACGCCTTCAAAATCTATCCATTTGGTAGAATCGCCGACATACCAGTACGGATAAATTCCAAAAATTTCGCTATCGAATTTATCCTTCGAGCTACAGCCACAGGATTTTTTCCCGTTAGTCAGCAAAGGGTCGTCGTTAAAGCCATCGACATGTTCCAGCACTGCACTTAACGATGGCAAAATTGAATTACGGTAAAGGGTGTCAAGATAATCAAGCGTTCGCGTCCACTGTTTATCGGAACAATTCTTATCCTGGACACCATCTCCGTCAAAAGATTCTCCACACATATTGTTAAAATACACAGCCAAAGCCTTCAAGGCGTAATGGTGGACTAACGACGTATCAGGGAAATCAACCCCTTGCATGTTCTTGAGCACCTGCAAGGCGACATCTGCCGGTTTCGCCAACGAATCCAGCTTAGCTAGAGAATCAACCTTTTCAGGCGAGATTCTATAATAGTTCATAACCGTGCTTTTCGCAGATGAAAGCACCGAAAATGCGAGAACGGCTAGACACGTGATTATGTATTTGATTTTCATAGGATTTTTCCCTCTTTGTGTAATTCTTTTGTCAACGCCTTGATGATGTCATCGTTAGAAATTTTTTTGCGACAATCCTGCACAGCGCTTATAGCGGCATAACGAGCCACATTTGTGAGCGCCCCCCCCGCAAGTTCATACTTTTGTGCAAATTTGTTCAAATCAACGTCACTTTCAAGTATAGCTTTTTTCGAGAAAATATTAGACCAAAGTCTCATGCGCTCTTCGGGTTCCGGGAGCGGGAAGTAAATGGCGTTCTGGAAACGGCGCGAGAAAGCTTCGTCAATATTCGACTTCAAGTTGCTTGCCAAAATGACAATACCTGGAAAATCTTCGACACGCTGCAACAGGTACGAGATTTCCTGATTGGCGGCACGGTCGTTCGAGCTGTTCGTCTGCGTACGCGAGCCAAAGAGCGAGTCCGCCTCGTCGAAAAAGAGGATCCAGTTGCGGTGTTCCGCCTGGTCAAAGATGTTCGAGAGGTTTTTCTCGGTTTCGCCGATGTACTTCGAAATCACCTGCGACAAGTCCACACGGTAAACATCCATACCGACTTTTGCGCCGATGAGCGTTGCAGTAAGCGTTTTTCCCGTACCCGGCGGGCCGTAAAACAGCGCACGGTAACCGCGTTTGAGGTTCTTGCGGAGTCCAAAATCGTCAAGCACGGCTTCGCTTTTTTGAATCCATGCCATAAGCTGATTGATATCGTCAAGAGTCTCTTCGGCAAGCACGAGATCTTCCCACTGCAAATTCGTCGTGATGAGCTTTGCCGGGAAATGCATGCTGAAGTCAGGCTTGTTTTTAACGCCGGTCGTAAAATACTGCAAGTACTCCGAGGATACACGGAGCGCGGCCGAATTTGCAGGTTCACCGGGTTCGCCGTATTCAAGCTGTAAAATGCGTTCTACAAAAAGTGTTGACGAGGTGTCAAACAGCGCCATCATCTGTATACGCTTTTCAATATCGTTACCCGCAAGCAAGAAGAGCGCCGTCTCGCACGTGGGCAAGAACCCGGAATGGCTCTTGCTGCGCCACCCGCCAAATTCCGTGTACGGGCGGCCCAGAGTGCGGTTATTCAACAAGAACGAATCAAGCGCCTGCGGGCAAAGGTGCGGCAAAAGCGCAAGCGCAATGATCAGGCGCTCGTAAAAGCCCAGTTCAAAATCGGCGACAACTTGCCCATACGGGGTTCCTGCATCAAGTTCCGGCGGCGGGAGCATTTCGACCTGGAGCTTTTTTTCTTCGGAATCGTCGGCCGAAAAATACTGCGAGAAACGCAGGTCAATCACAGACTTGCACCATTCGATTTCATTTGTCAAATCAAGGCTCATTGGCAAATCATCTCCATTTCACATTCAGCATCTTCTTCATCCACGGGAGCTTTATCATGGAATAGCTCCACGGCAACTTATCAATCAAAATATCGTACGTCTTTTTCTCGACCGAGAGCACATCGGCCGCTCCCGTAGTTTCGATTATTCCCGGTCGTACAAAATACGAGCCGCGCAATCCATCGGGCGACATATTCCCTACCGCTTTCCAATTTGCAATTACCGCCTTGAGCAGGGAATCGACAAGTTCCTTCTCGCCATCCGAAAGGCCCGGGAGTTCATCGGCATAATACACAGGCGTCACAGGCAAGCCACAAAGCAAATTCATAACAGCCGCGTTTCCAGGAGGCTCCTTGTAATTGCCAAAAGCGGCGTACTTGAGAACTGCAAGCGATTTTTTCTGAGAAGCCTCCGAGATAAAAGCGCCTTTTTCGGTGCAACAAGTCCGTTCGAAAAGAGGCGGCAAATACGGAGAAATCAGAACCAGGCCAGAATCGGCAACCGCCTCCGCGTTCTTCAGGGGCGCTGGATGATCGCTTTTTTGCGTTTTACTAGAGTTTTTCATCTGCAAGATTTTCTGGTAAACCACACATGCAATTTGCTGCCAGTCCAGATGCGGAAATTCTGCCTGAATTTTCCTCAAGACCATTTCAGAGAAGCCAAGCGAATTAAACATTTCGCAATCATGTTCCGCTTTCCATTTTTCCAAGAAACTGTCTAGCGCCCTCTCGATATTGCTCGATTTTTCCATCGGTAAATATTGGCGATATACGTTCGCAAGCATGCTCGTGACAGGATCGCTTTTGGCCTTAAACACAGCAGTATCAAGCTTTGATCGAAGAGAATCCCGTAATCCGCCCAGGATCCGTAAAAAAACATCCCCTTCACCATCGAGTTCCAAATCAACCGACAAGGAATCCAGTTCCACATCGCCTTCAATGTGAATACCATCCAGAATTTCGTCAATACACTCAATGAACGGCCCGTTGGCAAATCCGTAAAGTTCGCTTTCCGATACAATCGGATGCGCCGGATTTTCAAATTCGATATTCAAGTTCATATCATGAATGACGTTCTGCGATGTACTCATAACCAGTCTCCATTCGAAGCTGTCAAGCCACGCTTAAACCACAATTCCATTTCTGGCGATACTTTATAATTTTCAGGCTTCCCTTTCGTCCATTCAGAATACAGCTTTGCAAAGCCCTCTTCTTCGTCCAGCGTTTTCCAGAAAAAACTCGGGAGCAGATGCGCCGGGATTTCACTGCTGACAAATTTTTCTATTTCATCTCTAACATTCTTTTCGAATTTTTCCAGATCAGCAAAGAATACAACACGAACTCGGCCGGCACTTTCGATTCCGAACAAGCAATCGGTATAATAAATTTTTAAAGGATCTTCGTTATCGTGTAAAATACCGAGCATAAGTTCCACATGACGCCGCCAAGAAGATCCTACACGGTGGCATAGCAATTCCGGAAGTTCACGCAAATACTGTTTTTTACAACAAATCGAACGGTATTCAGAAACAAGCCCCAATTTAGGGAAACGAACACCATACATAGCAAGCATTTGATTGAACGGGCGTGAATTACATTGTTTACAATCCAAAGAATCCAGATCTACAGAAACATTTTCATCAATTGAATAAATATTTGGAAAATTTTCCAGTATTCTTAAAAATTTTCTCATGCCATCTTCAATCGGATAAAGATAGTCCATGAGCAATTGCGGATTATTGCCTTCCCTATAAATAGCCGGGAACAGCTCTATTATCGGAGATAGATTGTTCCATTTATGATAATCGCCCTCTGGAAGATGTTCCCAATTCACTGCATTTTTATCATCAACCTTTGGCGAAAAACTTCCTTCCCAATTGATTTCTAGTTCGCAAACAAGATCCCCCATGCAGCGCCATTTTTTCCACAAGCTCCAAAAGCTTTCAACAACAGCGTTTTTTATAAGATCGTTTTTAGGTTCTGCAATACAAATTATTACTTTATACCAACTATTCTCATCATCAATGTTAAAAATCACCTTTTCTGGATTTTTATACGAACCATCTTCTTTTTTATAAACAATTTTTTTCTCAAAAAACAAAGAATAATCATCCTGGGTTACAGTGCATAAACTTTTAATGCGAGACGCACTGTACATGGCCTGATTTTCATAATTTATTTTTCCATCAGGTGAAACAAGATAATCTTCGATATCAAAACTTGACTTGTAACCAACCTCCGTCAGAGCAAATACAATCTGTTCCAGAATGGTAATGCCTGGATCATGGGCGTTATAGTCCGTCCAGATTTTTCCACTCAATTTTTGCACAATCTCTATAGCTTTTTGCCGTAGAGCCGCATAATCAAAAGGTCTTTCCTCTTGACGAGATATAGTTATAAGATTGGTTTCACTCATTTTGTAATCGATCCATTCATTTGCGTATCGTACCAGAGCTTAGTCAAGTGATAACGTACTTGAACCTTTTTTCCTTCCTTGAAATTACTGCGGACACGCAACTGGAGCGTGAACTCGAATTTATTTTTGCACTTATGCCAGCGGACATCGATCTTTGAGCCGCCACCTCCGCTGTATGAGCGTGTAATGTTCACTGACGGGTGCGAATTGAACACATTCACCGCAATGGCATGAGTCAGCGCAAAACGTCCATCGCCATCCAGCCCGCCGACACCTGCAACGACTTCAAAGCACTGGCAGCCCGTCAAGACATCGGTCACATCATACCACTCTCCATCTGCAATGACTTTATACTTTTCATCTTCATAACCGACGCGGCCTCTAGATGCAATCATGCCGTTAACATCTAGCTCACCTTTAGGAGAATTACAGCCAATACCGACACTTACATTGGGCAAATCCATTGACGGGTTGTCCGAGCGTTTGCTCACAAGCGTCACGGCGTTCTTCACGGTATCCCGATTTAGCCGCATATTTACATTCAAGGAAGATTCTTTACTTTCCTTATTGTTTACAATATTGACAGACCAGTCATAATCCAGCGTCTTCTGATCCTGGAATAAGCTGATTAGGCAACCGTTATCCCCACGCGGCCGAAGTTCCATGCCGTTAGCTTCGGAAACGACAATGCCCTCGTCAATAGAATTCACTACAGAATCAATCAGGCAGTGAAAATCTTCTTCAGCCGGCATGTTCCCTGCGCTAAAGCGCTTTTTCAGTTGTTCGCGACTTTCTTTATCGAGTGTATTTTTTTCTTCAGGCATTTATTTTTTCCTTATGATAAAGGTTTGACCTATTTCAAGCGCCCCATAGCCATTATTGACAGGATTCTCTATTTTCTTTTTTACCTCAATAAAATGCTTTCGCATCGGAACAGGGACGCTACACGGAAACGATCCGGAAACAACACTATCATCCATTTCTTCGTCAACATTTACATCAAATTTACGGTCATCAACCGATTTAATTTTCATCAAGGTAAATTTTCCACGGTCCACTTGTTTTACATAATCCAGGCTTTCGATAAACGCTATGAGTTTCTCTTTCTGAATCGACCAGCCAAAATGCTTGACAATCCCGCCAACTTTAGACTTGTCAACTTCATTTACGTAAAGATACCACGGCGAAAGAAAACGGCTTATCTTTTCGTTCAAGTCCAAAATGGCCTCGCCTTCATTCTCAAGCGAACGAAGCACGATATTGCAACGGACTTGCAATTTGTCGAAAAACGGATTGCGGACTTGGACCTTTGAAATCCCAGGGCAGTTTTTTTGCACAAATTCCCTTATTTTGTACAAAAGGTTTCCACGGACACAAGGGTCCCACTGAAAACTTCCATCATTATACAACGGCGATATCGGGATCAGCAACAAGCTTCTCGGGCAACAAGTATTTATAGATCCATTCTCTTCGCTTACCTGCGTATGCGGGAAACATTTTACCTTGAGCAATTCTGGAAAATTTTGCAGAACCATGCGTTCATAATCTTCTGCACAGACGCAGCGATTCTTGTTGTACAAGGATTCAGCCACGCGGGTTCGCATTTCAGAGTCCGTTTCACAGCGCTTTCCGCCAAAGGATTCTTCAAACTGGTAAACATTCGAAAAGCCTTCAACGCTCGTCGTAAGCTCCTTAATCGTTTGCGGCTTGCAGTGTTCTAATTCGGAGTCATCTTCAAAGCCCGAAACACGCTTGACCTCGAGCGACTGCGTGAACACGGTCAACAATCTTGAGCATTCTCTCCAGTTTTCTTCGCAAGGTTCAATCCGAATCCAGTAATAGCCTTTCGGCATCAAGCAGGAATCATTCACCATATCGTTTGGCAAATTCAGCGTCACGATTCCAGAAGACGTGAAATTCGTCGTAGAATCGGCCAGACGATTTTCATCTGGAACTGGAGTCCATCCTAAAGGACCGAGATACGACCATTTGCATTTTTCGTTCCCGCTGCTGCGCATAGCCGAATCACGATTCAGCAAGAAATAGAAATTCGCTTTTTTCGGTTTGCCCTTAAAGAGAATCCCTAAGTAAAGGATTCCACTTTCAAGAATGAACTTTTCCTTTTCGCTGAAACCAAATGGATGCACAAAAAAGATTCCGCTATCCTTATGTCCGTCATTCAACTCAGGCAAGATCTTTGTTTGCGCCGTATAATCGACATAAAGATCTTCAATACTTGGTGTATAAGGCTGATTTGGCAGTTTTATCTTTTTCTTATTATCCTTATCCTCTTTAACCTTGCTCAAATAGGAATTGCATATAACTTCTGATACTTCTCCATGCAAAAAAGCCTTGTCAGGAGCCACAAGCTTCATCTTGAAAAAGCCATCCTTCATTGATGGCGTATACATGAAATATTCTTCATCTGGAATATTTACACTTGTATTCAAGCAAACAACGCTCTTGAACGAGATATCGAAATCGGGCAGAATTTCTTCGTCCTTACGTTCATAGCCTTCATTTTTAACAGTCTTAAAAAGATTGCAGAGAACCTCCTTTTTTTCAGGAGGTACCCACGAACCGTTGTAAAGTCCGCTCAAGGCCACCATAAAATCAGATGTATGCGGAGGATTTTCATATTGACTATACCATTCTGAAAAATCCTTGCACTTCGGAAGGCCGCACCATTTTCCATGAACCGTAAACGAATCAAGATCCTTTCCGCAAGTTTCCTTGCAGCCCAAAATGAACGAATGACCAAGAGCAGGAACAGGGCCAAAAGGCTGCACCGGCAAATCCATCGAAACAGGGCCAAACTCATTAGAGGCGACAATATCGCGGCATTTGGACACATTCACAGCGATGTTGACCGATTGCAATTTCATTTGCCTATAAGCATACCAAAGACCTTGCGACCTATGCGGATTCATCAAAAGTCGAAGCATCGGGTGCTTGAACCGAAACTCGCCACCGTGAATTTCTGGATTGTAGTTGACGATCGAAGGGTCGGAATCGTTGAGCGTAAATTCAAGAGACATCTGATTGTTGGCGTACCCGTTCATCCCGTTGCCAATGACAATCCTGTAGTTTTTGACATCAAGCCAGCCCTCGCTCGTCGTGAGGGAAACGCGAAACGCACTTGAAAGCACTACCAAAAACTCTTTTGGCGCACCAGATATTCCATCAAAGACCGTATTCTTTATAGAATTTGGCACATACGTAAAATCGACTTTCACATTCCTTTCGCCACTGGACATGTAGAAAATTCGATCTGAAATACATATACCAAGCCTTGAGAACTTGGTTCCTTCGAGAACATCATTCGATCGGGTCAGTCCAAACAGTGGATAAGGCACCATTTTCTGTTCAACCGCCTGACTTACCTTATAAACAGGAAGCTCCGTCTGCACAATCGGGTAATCTGCAACATTCGAAAGCGTGAGAATTTTTGCAACCTTTACATCATTGAGGTTTGCATCACTAATAGACTCAAATTCAATATCTTCGCCTTTGCTGTTCACACCCGCACTAAAGCGCGTCCCTTTCGGAAGCACACACGAAACATTCTCGTTTTCAATATCAAACGTGACAAAAGCATGATCTCCATCAGCTTCTCGTCTATCTTGTCCGAGAACCTTCCTGTAATAAAAATCAATGCGTTTATCGGGAAACTCGTTAATTTTATCACGAACATTTCCAAAGAGATTTGCACTCGCAGCATACAAGGCAACCGCAGGATCCGTCTTGCCATCAGCGTCAATGACACCGTCCATCATCAAGGCGATATCCTTAGCATCGGCCTTTTCAAAAAAATCAGGAAGCCCTTTATCCTTTGATTTCTTAAGCAGTTCTTCTAAAATATTTTGCGTTTTACGGCTATCTACAACAAAATAATTCTTCTTAAGTTCATAGAACTCGCGAGTACGATTACTTAAGCCATCTTTTATTCTATAAGCTGCAGTCATATTCAAATTCTTCAACTTTTAAATGCTTGCATCCGTCGCTTCATTCAGATAGAACGGGAACACCAAATTCATTCGGCGATTCGTCGAACGAACAACATAGACAACTTCGACTTTCAGGACCTCTTTCTTTTCACTCTCCATCACATTCACATTTTCTACATCAACACGGGGTTCATTCATCAGGATTGCGCGACGAACTTCGGACTGTATAAGCGTAATCAACCGTAGTGAATACGATTCAAAGCAATAGTCCCTCAAGCGGCAGCCAAAATCCGGGCGCATCGTACGTTCCCCAGGATACGTCATCAGGAGAATACGAAGGCTTTCATGAATATCCTCTTCGAACTCCGACATTTTCGTTCCTGTATCCAGGAACATTACCGGGAACGACCAGCCACGACCTAAAAAAGATATATCACGCATATCAGCCCCCAATCATCACCGTGGGGCAACCCACTACAATAACGCCGCCATGCGCTGTACTGTCGCCCATTCTTGCCGCAGGCTTTCCGCAAATCAGGACCGTCGCAGAGCCTTTTATGATCGAATCAGGAGGGCCAACGCAAACGCAGGAATCGCCCATTACAGCAGCAGGCATTCCACCAATCAAAACCGTTGGCGCACCAGGCCCTACGACAGGCCCTCCCACATGCGGCACAGGCGATGGGAATGCAGGGGTCTGCATGGGACATGTATGCATATCTGTAAGTCTAGCAGCGCACGCCATAAAAGCTCCTAATTGATCATCACCATAGCACCTTTAATAACGGTCTGGCCAGAAGCCGAAACTTCGGCCTTGGCACTACCCTTTCCCGTAAAGCCAATTTTTCCATTGAACTCCACGTTCAACCCTTCCCCTTTAAGGTCGCCTTTAGAAGAAAGCTCGATCCCTCCGACAGCCGAGACTTTAAACTTCCCCTTCGTATCGAAAGATATATCTTTATTCGACGATACCTTGATACCGCTATCAGACATTTCGATCTTATTGCCCGAAGAATCCTCGACTAGAATCTTTTTCCCATCATCATCAAGTATAAACTTACGATTACCGGGCGTTGCAATCGTAATCGACTTTTTTTCTTCGTTGAATTCGAGATTCAGCTTTTCACGCGTGAGGATCTGCTTGACATTGTTCTTTTGTTCCAAAGCATGCGGAGGGGCAAGCTTGGAACTGTAAAGGCTCCCGAGAATCACAGGACTCGAAGGGTCGCCACCAAAAAAGCCGAGAACCACCTCGTCGCCTACTTCCGGATAGAACAAGCACCCAACCTTGTTCGATGCATAAATGCCCCCAAGGCGGGCCCACACATCCTGTTTTTCATTTTCCATGAGCGGGATATTCACCTTGACGCGGTTCAGCTTTTCAGGATCATCATGTATTTGCAATACGACACCCGTCAACAGCCCATGTACACCGCAGTTAAGCCCAGACGCAATGGGCGCCGAGGTCTCAAACTTTTCGTAGAACCATTCTTTGGGCATGCCAAACGAAAATTCCGTGGTCCAGATTCCATTGCGGACATTATGGTGGATTCCAGAAACAAGCGCTCCGCCTTTAAAACGGTTTCCGACATTTTTGAGGTTCACCAATTTTCCGAGATTCGCCTTTGTCGTTCCAACGCACACTACAGAACCACAAATACGCGAAAGATCATTTTTCAGCTGCTCCGATTCCGCCCAGGAATTTAGCGCACTCTTGGAAATCTGGGTGCTGGTCTGAAGCGTATTCGCAGAGACCTTCAGGACATCAGCAAGCTTGTTTCCCGTAAAGCTGTTTTGGCCCCCCAGAGTTTTGCTTGTGGACTTTCCAGAAACGACCTGCTGGGATGTTACGTCCCAAGATTTGGCCGTGACATTCTTGACCATGAACAAGGCATTTGCCTCCGCCTTGAATTCAAGAATATCCGTTCCCCAAATGAGGTCAACGTCAGCATCCCCCTTAGAGTTGATTTTTTCTATGGACAATCCACTGTCATCAGCCAGGAGCCAGCAGCCATTCGCCTCTGCACGAGTCATCATAAAATCCCAGTCCGTACAGTAATACTGCAACATTTCTTTATGCACTTCGCTGCCCATGCTAGACTTTATCGAGACCCCATAATTGCCTGTCAGTTTTTTTACGATATCGTCATCGGATTTATCCAAGAAATTCGCATTTTTACGTGCACACGTCATGGCAATCGCCTTATGGCGGCATTCGATTTTCACGCAACAGCGGCCACTTTTATCAATCGATATTCCGTGGCGCAAAACGATCCCCTTGAAAATCGGAGTCGAGTTCGTTTCATATCCAGCCTTAATTGTCACTTCGGAACCAGGAGCAAGCGCCTCGCCATC
>JAEEGK010021216.1_pt1 | contig 13737 bp, 7 predicted proteins | sample 8958771 | NCBI WGS metagenome assembly JAEEGK01 (sample SAMN16246547, study PRJNA631951) | gut metagenome | biome: gut microbiome; feature: rumen; material: SC-attached | host: Bos | place: Iran: Karaj | collected 2018-10 | reverse complement strand
AGCAGTGCAAGTGCGGCTGCAAACGTGCCGATGTCGTCTATTCGGCTGATTATCACAAGATCACGGAACTGACGAAGCCGGAACATAAACCTGCCAATTTTTACCACTATTTCGACTTCCTGCCCGTGATGGACGAGAAGAACATCGTCTCTTTGGGCGAGGGAGCCATTCCGATTGAGGAGTGGGATTTCTTGGAGAAATACGCTCGGGAGAAATATGGCGTTGACTGCAAAGTGATGGTCTATCGCAACGACCTGAACGGCGGTAGCAACACCTTCAAGGACATTGCCGCTTCGTTGGCCGCTTCTTTGTTCAAGGAGAACGGCGTGAAAGAATTCTGCGTGGCTTCCACGGGCAACACCGCCACAGCGTACGCACGTTATTTGGCCGAAGCCGGCATCAAGTTCACGGTCTTCATGCCGCATGACGCTTGTCCTGATTCCGTTGCGGCTATTCGCTCCTACGGCCAAAATGTGGTCGTGTGCGACGGCAACTACGGCGATGCGAAGAAAGAGGCCAACGATTTCCACGAGAAGAACCATGTGCTGATTTCCACGGGCAACATCGATCCTATCCGCGTGGAGGCCAAGAAGACAATGGTGTTCGAGTACCTGCGTCAGTTGGGCAAGATGCCCGATGTGTATGTGCAGGCGGTTGCGGGCGGCACGGGCCCTATCGCTCTCGATAAGGGTATCCGCGACCTGCAGACCACCTTCCCGGACACCAAGATGCCCCGTATGCTGCTGATCCAGCAAGATACCTGTGACCCGATGGTGCAGGGGTGGGAGAGTGCCGTGAAGGCCGGATTCCCGGAGGGTTACGAGAAAGATTATCCCGTCATCCCGAATCCACAGACGATGGTTTCCATCCTTTCCGCCGGCAATCCGGGCATGTATCCCATTGTCGCGCCCATCGTGCGCAAGAGCGGTGGCACGTTCCTGCGTGTGAAGGAGAGCGAGCTGGCGAAATACGGCAAAATCGTTAAGGACGAGCGCGGTATCTATTTCGGACCCGCCTCTGTTGTCTGCCTGGCTGGCTTCTACAAAGCCCTGGAGGAAGGACAGATCCGCAATGGCGAGACCGTGCTCCTCAACACCGGCGAAGGCGCGGCTCGAGCCAGCTTCTTCAAGAAGATGGTGGACGAGGCGTAAGGGTAGGGGCGAATGATTATTCGATCTTACAATATTATATTCAAAAAAAAGCGCTTCGTTTGAAGCGCTTTTTTGCAGGGCAAACTTGCGTTATGGAGTCAACTGCGTCTCGCAGTTGGTGGTCTTCTGTTTCTTCCTGTCCTTGCGAGTCCTGGTTTCCGTTTGGCCGGAGAAGGTCGTGTCTTTCGCCCTATGGCAACATTTCCTCCGCCTTCATTTCCATCTTGCTGAACGCGAACAGCTTCTTTTCCAAGTCTTTGAGGGACGCGCCGAGGTGATAGACGGTCTCGTCGATGATGAGGAAGCGGTCGTGGTAGCGGTCGCACTCCCCAATCGCAATGGGCGGATATTGCCGGTTGTGGCGTTCGAGATCAAGGGTCAGCGTCTCTGTGACGCGTCTCGTGACAATTTCCGCCGACACGCCCTCTTTCCGCTTCGCCAGCGTCAGCAGCACCGAATCGTCCACGTAGTTGTCAATGAGGACAATCCGTTTCCGTGCCGACCGGATCAGGTCCGCCGCGAAGGCGTATGCGTCGAAGATCTGCCCGTCGAAGAAGACACCCTCGACCGGTGGCAGGGCGGTGCGCACGAAGAAGCCTATTTGCTCCTCCGTCTTGCTGACTCGCTGCTCCAACCGTTCGATCCGTTGGTTGATGGCATGTCCGCGAAGAAGATACTCTTTGAGAACGGAGTTTGCCCATCTGCGGAACATAATGCCTTGTGGAGATTTCACTCGGTATCCCACTGAAAGAATCATATCTAAATTATAGAATTCTTTCATTCTGTTTATCAGACGATTACCTTCTTTCTGAACTGTCGCAAATTTTGCGACAGTTGGAATTCCTTTCAATTCTTCTGCCTTGACGTTTTGTATATGTTTGCCAATGGTTTTAATGTCTCTATGGAACAAATCCGCAATCTGTTGGCGATTTAACCACACCGTGTCTTCTCGCAATAAAACCTCCAACCTGATGCTGCTGTCGGGCTGGTAAAGGATGATTTCGCCGTTTTGTGCCAAAGGTTTGTTTTCTTCCATGATGGGTCATTTTTTTCGTTTTGTGGTTACAGTGTTTACGTTGCAAAGATACAACAAAAACCGCTGTTTGTCAAGGGTTTTGCGTGATTTTTGTTGCTGCTGAAAGCCAGAGAGTTGTAAATTTTATTTACAATTTGTTTTGTTGATTGTTAAGAATAAAGGCCTGAATTTCGCTGATTTTTGGCCCTTGCGAGACGAAGGTTCCTTTGGCCAAGGCATGATTCCATATATTGAAGCTCCGAAGCCATTTTCCGTTAAAAACAAGTGTTTTTTTCAATTATGAATGCTGGGGAAAACGGGATTGGTGTAGGTTAACTTGATAAAGTCCGGTCCCCTGTTGTACATTGTACATTGTTCATTGTACATTGATCTGTTTCCGATAGGGAAGGGTGGCCAAACGGAATGGTGCATTTGCTGTTCGTTTCTGCTTGCGCTTGCGAGTTGCGCGATTCTTCGGTTGTGACGGCACTTGCGGGAATGCCCTTTTCAGTCGCTGTCGGGGAAGACATAAAAGTGCTGGATTTGAGAGAGTAGGGAAACGAAAAAATCGTATCTTTGCGCCGCCAATCCGCCGTGGCCCGTTTGATGAGCTTGAGGCGGAAAACAGATAAAAACGTTATCAGAGAACCGATGAGATGACCAATCTCCAGCACATATCCGACACGGAACTCGTCAGTAGGCTTCTCGCCAACGACGAGAGAGCACTGCTGTTCTTCTTTTACGAGAAGTTCTACAGCATGTTCGAGTACCATGTCTATAAGATTTTCCCATACGAGCAGGATGTGCAGGAACTGGTACACGAATTTTTCCTCTATTTGCGGCAGGATGACTGGCGGCGGTTGCGCTCGTTCAATCAGGAGAAAGCCCAACTCAACACGTGGGTTTCCGTGGTCTCCTTCCGTTTTTTCCTGAATTTCAAAAAATCCAAGATAGATTCCAATGGTCTTGTCACTATATGTGAACAGTGGGATGAAAGAATTCTTCAGTACAAGAATGCGAGTGAGGAGCAGGTGCGGATGGATGTGCGGAAGGCCATTGACTGTCTGAAGAACGAAACCGAACGAGAAGTGGCACAAAAACTATTACTGGAAGAGGCTGATGTCCAAGAGGTTGCCAAAGATCACAATTTGTCGGTGGATTACACCTACACGGTGAAAAGCAGGGCAATATCGCATTTGAGAAAAATTTTGAAAGATTACAGGTCATGAGCGAGAAACATATATCAGAAGAATTATGGATGAGATTCCTCGACGGAAACGTCTCCGAAGAGGAAAACGAGCGGCTCATGCGCCTGATTTCCGAAGACGATGCGCTGTTGGAAGAGTATTTGTCGGTCAACGAATCGCTGAAACGGATTGATTCCAAGCCTCTTGTGAAACCTAATCTTGAAATGGCACAAAAGCAAATAGGGGAGGCACTCAAAACGGGCGATGCTCAGAAAGAAAATGTGGCGATGCTGCCTCGCCGTTCCAATTTCCGCAAATACCTTGCCATGGCGGCGGCCGCGGCTTTGCTGATCGGTGCTGCATTGTTCTTCCTCTTCCGTCCCGACCGCAACGACAACAACCTCGCGCAGCAGGAGAAACAGCGCGTTGAAAAGGAGGCGAAAACACAAAACCAAAGTCCTGAAACAACGATTAAAACGAAACCAACGGACAAAAGTCGTAAGAACGACATTCCGTCAAATAAAGACACCGAAGGTGTCCAATCTGAGTCAACCGCAGCCCAAGAAGAAATGTATTCTTCCCAAAAACTCGAAAAGCACTACGCCGCCACCCAAACCGCCAACAGTCTGACCGTTACCAACCCCAGCAAAGACAACTACCGCGTGTTATGCAAGAACTTGGAGAAAACGCTCAATTTCGAGTGGACGGCCGCAAATGTGCAGAGTTTGCACTTTGTGGTGAAGGACTCGAAAGGCAAAACCGTTGCCGAAACCAAAGAGGTTACAGAAAACCACTATTCGTTGAAATACAGCGATATATATCCTGAACAGAAACTCGTCTGGAATCTCGTGGTGGTTTTCAAAGACGGCTCGCAGGAGAAGCGCAGCGGACAAGTTAATATAGACTATAACCTCTATGACGAATAAAACAAGAACTGTATGGTAAAATATATACAAACTCTTTTACTTTCTCTTTTACTTTTTCTCAGTCTCCTATTCTCCGGCACGGGATTGCTTACGGCACAGAATTTGGTAACAGGCGTTGGTTGTTATACTACAGGCGGAAACGAGACACCTGACGTGGCTAAGGAAAAGGCATTGCAAAAGGCAATGAAGGATGCTCTAACAAACGCAGGTGTTCCAGAAGATGTCTATTCCTACGCTTCTGTCGCAATAAATAGCGAAGGAGTGAACTCTCAGGACAATTTTTTTGAAATGGCACTTTTCAAGCGAATGGGGCGGGTTATGGTAAAGGGTGAGGAATATAAAATGGAATATAAAAATGGTATCTTCACGTATTGCTGCACAATCCAAGCTGAAGTGAGGAAGGTTGATAGCAAAGATGACCCCAATTTTTCCTTTACGACGAACGGAATAAAAGACACCTATATGGATGATCAAGAACTGGAATTTACAATTACCCCAACACAAAATTGTTATCTTCGCATTTTCTATTTGGCTGCAAATCCGGATGGAGAAAACAGACTTCTTTTCCCTGACAAAAATAATTACAAAGATTTTATGCTTGAAAAGGATATATGTTATGTTTTTCCGCCTCCTAACAAAAAACAATTTCTTTTGGATAAGTATTCGAGGGCTCAACATTATCCAATGAGAGTTGTTGGCGAAAACAACAAAGACGAAATAGGACTTCTTGTCATTGTCGCCCTCGAAAAAGCTACCCCATTCACTGACGAAGTGACATATAAGAATATCAATAACTGGATTTTCAGTATCAACAAAGGCAATAAGCAAAAGGTAAAGGTGCGGGAATTTCCAGTGCAAACAAGGAAACGATAATTTGAAACAACGAAAAATCCAGAATATGAAACTGACAAACCGATTTGTGATCATAATGATGTTGGTTGGGATAATTGGCCACGTGTTTGCCCAATCTCAGGCTTATTCTCCCATATTAAGCTTTCACATCGCAAGGGAAATGAAACCTCCGCTTTTAACAATAGTGGATGGCCCACACTTTGGTGATGCGGACACCAATGACTGTATCGATGCGAATGATGAGTGTTGGTTTAGGATGACTATCCAAAACAATGGGGAAGGTGAATGTTCGAGGCCAACAGCCAGAATTAAAGCAGAAGGAACCACAGTCGGTATCCACTATGATACAGTAAAAAGTCTGCGTAATATTCCGGTCGGGGATACCGTACAGGTGGAATATTTGATTCATACTGATGCGAGCACAGCGAACGGGAATGTGATTTTTACGGTTTGGGTGGATGAACCGTATAAACAAAGAGGAACAGCAAAAGAACAGCTTAATATTCGAACACGAGAGTTCCAGAAACCGAAGATAATGGTAATGGATTATAGTGTAGAAGAAAAAGGAACAGGATACAATGTAAAGATTTTGGAAAAAGGGAAAAAGTATTCATTAACAGGTTTGGTTCAAAATGTTGGAGAAGGAGCAGCCGAAAACGTACTTGTGTCTTTTAATAACCGTGAGGGGGTGATTCAAGGATCCAACGGAATCAGTTGGGCTAAATTACCATCTGGTGGTAGTCAAGAAACAACTATAACAGTGGTTGTGCCCGAAACTTTTGAAAAAGCGGAATTGAAATTGAACGTGCAGTTTCTTGGATCGTGTCACGAGTATGCGCAAGACACCATCATTGTTTTGCCGATTAACCAAACGAAAAACATGCCTAAAGAAGTGATTCCAAAATTGCCCCAAAATAAATTTGAATTAGCGACACTTTATTCCAGTGTTGATACGGATATTCCCACTAATAACGAACAACACTCCAACCGACATGCCCTCATTATAGGGAATCAGAACTATGACAAACAGCGAATGAACAAAGTACTTTTTGCTATACATGATGCCGAAATCTTTGAGGAATATTGCACAAGCATACTTGGAATACCTCAACGTCAGATTATACTTTTAAGAGATGCTAAAAAAGATGAAATGCAAAAAGGAATAAGTGATTTTATTCGGCTTGTTTCTTGTTATCCGTATAAAGATGCAGAAATCGTATTCTATTATGCAGGCCATGGATTGCCAAACAGAGACTCTATTCCTTGCTTGATTCCAGTTGACGGGAATGCGAATACAATAGACCAAGCCTTCCCTATTTATGGCGTGTTTGATAGTCTGCTTAAAAATGAGCCTCAGTTGGTGACTGTGTTTTTGGATGCATGTTACACAGGAGCTGGACGTAATAAAAAAGACGAGTTAGCTTTCAGAGCCCCTATTCCCATAACGGAACCTAAAAAGAATGAGTTGTTTGGGAATATAGTTGTGTTTTCCGCCACATCAGCAGATGAGAACGCTTGGGCATACGAAGATAAGAAACATGGTATGTTCACTTATTTCCTTCTCCAAAAACTGAATGAAACTAATGGAACGTGTTCCTATAAAGAACTATTCCAATATTTGCATCAAGAGGTAGGGCTTAGGAGCCTGGAAGAGCATGAAACGAGGCAGACACCTGAGGTGAGGACAGGACCATTTTTGGAAGACATTTGGGAAGAATTGCGGTTCATTGATGTTAAAGATAAAGATTGACGATGAAAAAAGTTTTGATTTCTGTGTGCTGTTTGGCATTCCTGACGATTTTTGGGAACTACCTGCTTGCCCAAAACGTCTCTAATGTCAATGCAGTACAGGAGGGCTATAATATCAAGATCACCTACGATTTGGACAAGGCGGCTCAAATTTCCGTCTTTTTTTCCTCTAATGGTGGAGCAGCATTGCAGAAACTGGACAAAGTGAGTGGCGATGTGGGCGAAAAAATTGTCGGTCCGGGCCACAAAACCATTGTTTGGGACGTTTTGGCAGAAGAAGGAGTGGATTCGCTAAGCAGTGACCGCGTTGTGTTCATGGTGAACGTGGATGCTAATGCAGAATCTGAATGGCGGAAGATGCAGAGAAAAGAGGCAAGAAAAAACATGCCGTTTAATACCTTTGTCACGTTAAACGCCGCGTATTGCCCACAACCCCATTGGTCTGCCGGATTCAAAATAGGACAGATGAAAAATGTCGGATGGTTCGTGAGCTTGTTGAGCAATTTCCACTTCAAGGGTTGGAAACAACCGTTTGAGGAGGGCGGAGATTATTGGTTGACCGAGTGCAAGTCAACCCGTCTTTCCGCTCAGGTCGGCCTCGTGGTTAGGCCGCGAAAACCCATATCCTTGCTGTTTGGAGTGGGTTATGGCTATCGGTCCCTGACATACAAAGACATAGACAACGAGTGGTACTCTTATCCGAAACGCACCTACCAAGGTGTGGATGCCTCTTTCGGATTCCTGTTCGATATCAAAGGTGTGGCTTTTTCAGCAGAAGCGGTCTCCACCAACTTTAAGACCATAGAGGCAAGAATAGGTTTCGGATGCCGCTTCCCTGACAAAAAACATAAAAAAGACAAACCGTTAAAGTTTTGAAGTAATGAGAAATAGGACTTTGACTCTCATCATGTTAGCCATGATTTTCTGTATGGTGGTCTCTTGCGAACGAGAATCGTTTGACAAGGGACAATACCGCTATGAGAACCAAGAATTAGTCCGAACGGAAAACGGACTTATGATTCAGTGGGGTAGTGATACATTATCTGACGCTATCAAGGGTGTTGTGCGTGAAATTGTAACATCAATGGTGTATGTCAAAGGCGGTTCGTTCACCATGGGGTCGGATAACAATCTCTCATTCCCCGATGAGTCGCCCGCCCATAAAGTCAGCTTGTCGGATTTTTATATTGGCAAAATTGTGATTACCCAGAAACAATGGACTGCCCTTATGGGAGGAAACCCACTTTGGAGGGAAGAATATGGTATGGGTGACGATTATCCGGCCAATTACCTTTCCTACAATCAGGCAAAACAGTTTGTCCACAAGTTGAGTGAATGCTCCGGATTGCCGTTTCGTATGCCAACTGAGGCGGAATGGGAATATGCCGCTTGCGGAATAGTGTTTTCCCATGAATATAGCGGGAGTTCTGATGCGGATAGCGTAGCCTGGCATCAGGGCAATGCGAATAGAACAATGCACCCCGTAGCCACACTTAAACCCAATGAATTAGGGCTGTTCGATATGAGTGGCAATGTGTGGGAGTGGTGCTCGGACTGGTATGGGAGCTATACCTCTGGCGATGCCACAAACCCTGTAGGACCAGCCACCGGGACGAAGCGAGTGGTGCGTGGCGGGAGTTTCACCTATGATGCCGTATATTCCCGCTGCAAGACACGCAACAGCCTGTATCCAACAAACCAGTCGCTGGCTGTTGGACTAAGGTTGGCAATTAGTGGAGGCCAGTCCCGATAACAAAATGTATTGTTCAGATTATGAGAGATATATACAGAATATTGACCACCGTTTTTTGTGTGGCATTCGGCGTAAATGCATTTTCCCAAATTACTGTCACCTTTACAGGCAGAGACAGTACGAATCAATACCATATCCCGTTGGATCATGTCACCGTGTTCAACCTCGACCAGCTATGGGAAGAGGTGCTCAACTATCCCGACACCATCTTGGTGTTGGGCACGGTTGGCGTTGGCGACCACGAACAGGACTCTGACATCCAGCTGATGCAGAATGTGCCTAACCCTTTTAACGGCACCACCGAGTTTGCACTGCTGCTGCCCGAAGACAAGGACGTGTTGTTGGAAATCTACGACATAACAGGCCGGTTGGCGGTGGGGCAACGGTTTTCCGCACTGTCGGCAGGAACTCATCTGTTTCAAGCCACACTCTCTTCCCCACAAACTTATCTGTTGAGTGCCAAAGTAGATAAAGGTCAGATGACCATTAAAATGGTGAATGAAGGACACGGTGCGGGAAACACCATCCGGCATATAGGCAAGACCAATGCCAATGGGGATTTCACCCTTTATCTTAAAGAAGAAAAGGCCACAGGCGGCTACCCTTTTTCTGAAGGTGACGAAATGAAATACACGGGTTATGCCGTAATTGACGAGGTTATGCGGGAAAGCAAAACCATTTTAAGGGAACAACATGCAAGTGAAATTATTCCTCTTCTATTTGACCTGACAGTCCCAACGGTAAACACTGATGTGCCTTCCTCTATCACTGACTCAACAGCCTTCTGTGGTGCGCATGTGACAAACAATGGCGGATCGGAAATATCCGCAATGGGGATTTGTTGGAGTACTTCCCCGAATCCGACGATAGGAGATGACACGCTAATGGTTTTTGGTGCAAATAGTGTGTTTAACGAATGGATTACATCTCTAATCCCTAACACTACCTACCATGTGCGGGCTTTTGCCATGAACGGCATTGGTATCGCCTATGGGGCAGACGAAACATTTACCACACTCTGCAATGTGGTGAATCTCGTAATTACAGGAAACTCTACTATAGACTGCGGCCAAAGCACCACCCTTACCGTATCAGGGGCAGATAGTTACCGCTGGAACACCAATGCCACCACGGCGAGCATTACGGTAAGCCCGACCGCCGCCATCACCTACACCGTGACGGGCACTAACAGTTACGGGTGTACCGCCACAGAAACAGTCACCGTGACAGTAAATGCCCTTGTGCCGACGGTTACAACGAACAATGTCACAAACATTACCGCCACCACGGCCACCTGCGGCGGCAGTGTGACATTCGATGGCTGTGCGGATGTGACGGCCCGTGGTGTATGTTGGAGTACGTCCGCAAATCCCACGGTGAGTGCCAGTTGTTGTACCATTACAAATGGCAATGGCATTGGCAGCTTCACCAGCAGTGTCACAGGTCTTTTGCCCAACACCCTCTATCATGTGCGTGCATACGCCATCAACAGTGTGGACACGGCGTATGGGGCTGACAGCACTTTCACGACCCTTTGTGACACGGTGATTGTCACAGTTGCAGGCACTACCACCATCAATTATGGACAAAACACAACCATAACCGCTTCGGGTGCAGATAGTTATGTTTGGAGTAACGGCGGTACATCTGCAGCCATTAATGTTAGCCCTGTCGCCACCGCTACCTATACTGTCACGGGAACCGATACATATGGCTGTACGGATACCGCAAGTGTCACCGTGACGGTGAATCCCATAGCCCCGTCTGTCCGCACCGACAATATAAGCGATGTCACCTCCACCTCCGCGATTTGCGGCGGTACCGTGACTGATAACGGCGGTGCGCCGGTGACCGGGCGCGGAGTCTGCTGGGGTACTTCTGCCAATCCTACGGTGAACGGCGACCATCTTTCCCTCAATAGCGGAGGGAACAGTTTCAGTGGTACCGTTTCTGGATTGATCCCCAACAGAACCTACCATGTGCGGGCTTACGCCATCAACAGCGCAGACACAGCATACGGGGCGGACCGCACTTTTACGACCCTTTGTAACACGGTGGAGGTCAGTGTGCCAGACAATATCACCATCAATTACGGACAAAGTACTACGCTTACTGCTTCTGGGGCAAACAGTTACCGCTGGAACACCAATGCCACCACGGCGAGCATTACGGTAAGTCCGACCACCACCACCACCTATACCGTGACGGGCACCAATAGTTACGGGTGTACCGCCACGGCAAATGTTACGGTGACAGTCAATTTCCTTGCTCCGGTGGTAGTCACTAACGATGTGAGTGGCATTACAGGCACAACCGCCACTTGTGGAGGAAATGTGACTGACGATGGAGGCGCGTCCGTGACTACACGTGGCGTATGTTGGAGCAGTACGAATACAAATCCCATCGCAAGCGACAGCTGCACCACAAACGACGGTTATGGTATGGGCTCTTTTACCAGCTCTATTGTAGGGCTGACACGAGGTGTCACCTATTATGTGCGGGCCTATGCCACCAATAGTGCGGGAACCTCCTATGGGGAAACCAGAACCTTTACAACGTTAACCACTCCAATCGTGACAACCGCCCCGGTAATGAATATAACTGGTTATTCTGCTACTTGCGGAGGTGATGTGACAAGCGTTGGCGGCACTCCGGTGATCGCTCGCGGTGTCTGTTGGGGCGTTGATTCGGAACCCTCCACCAATGGCAACCATACCAACTATACCCCCGAAACAGGCGGTATAGGGAACTTTACCAGTAACATAACAGGATTGACGCCGGGCACTACCTATCATGTGCGGGCGTATGCCACCAACAGCGTTGGTACCGCCTATGGGGCAGACAGCATCTTTACCACAGCATCTTTACCCATAGTAATTACAGGCAAGGTTAACAATGTCACGGCTTTTACAGCCTCTTCTGGCGGCAATGTAATAAGCGATGGAGGATCGTCGGTAATCGTTCGCGGCATTTGCTGGAGTAAGGAGCCAAATCCCGAGGTGAGCGACACGTGTACCACTACAAATCAAGGCGGCATAGGAGTTTTTTCCAGCAGTATCACAGGCCTCATGCCCAACACCACCTATCATGTGCGGGCTTATGCCACCAATATAGTGAATACTGCATACGGGGCGGACAGCACTTTTACAACCCTATGTGACACAGTGAATCTCGTAATTGCAGGTAACACTACGATAGACTGCGGCCAAAGCGCCACGCTTACCGCATCCGGGGCAAACAGTTACCGCTGGAACACCAATGCCACCACGGCGAGCATTACGGTAAGTCCGACATCCACCACTACTTACACGGTGACGGGCACCAACAGCTACGGCTGCACCGCCACGGCAACGGTCACCCTGACGGTGAACCCCACCGCACACATTGTTGATACGGAAACCGCTTGCGAAAGCTACTATTGGCACGGCATGGCCTACACGGAGAGCGGCACCTACGCTTACGACTACACAAACACCCACGGTTGTCCCTGCACCGACACTCTCCACCTCACCGTGTACCATCCCCAGCACCATTCCTACGCCCAAACCGCTTACGATACTTACACTTGGACGGAAGGGAACGGACGGACTTACAACGTTTCTGGCACTTACCTTTACTCTCACACGGATGCGAATGGCTGCACGCAGGTTGACACACTGCACCTTACCGTTTACTACTCTTCCTCTAATGAGTTTTCCGCTACAGCTTGCGAATCTTACGTATGGGACGGACAGACCTACACTTCTTCGGGAAGCTATGTGCGGCAATACACCGATATACACGAGGCCGACAGCGTGGTAACCCTCCATCTGACCATCAACCACGGCACGTATAATGCAGAGACGGAGGAGGCTTGCGATTCTTATACGTGGATCGATGGCAACACCTACACGGAAAGCGGAACGTACACCCATTACTATATCAATTCTGATAGCTGTGAAAGTGTGGATACGCTGAAGTTGACGGTTTACCACAGCTGGACGTGCGATACGACGGCTGTGGAGTGCGACAGCTTCACGTGGCACGGCGTGGAATACACGGCGACACCGATTGTTGCACCGACACACACTTACCAAACGGTACACGGTTGCGACAGCGTGGTGACCCTGCATCTTACCATTTCTTCTCTTGTCTTCACGGTTACGGTTAATCCTAACCAATACTGCGACAATGAGGCTAATATGGTAAACGGTTCACTTCTACCTAATCCCACCACATTCACCTATCGATATGAGAGGCTTGTTGCCGACGGATGGGAAACTGTTGTCGATAATACCCATTTGCCTGCCGGTCACTATAGAGTTACAGCCACGAATTCAAGCGGTTGTACCACTCCACGCGAATATGACATTTATGACAACACGATGCCGCCAGTTGCTTCAGATTCTTCCGTAAATAACACTATTTGTGACAATGGAATTGACCCATTCAATGGTAAGGTAATCATCACTATCAGCAACTATGTATCCACGAAGAACTACACTGTCATTCTCGAAGATGCGGATACTGTTTCCAATGCTTCCGCTGTCACTGAGTTCACTGGCTTGAATGCCGGCACTTACACCTATAAGGTTATTGACAATTTCTACTGTGAGTACGCAGGTGAAGTTGAGGTTGAACAACAAGAGCTTCCTGACCTGCAACTCACTCAAACACCTAATACCGTGAGTGTTCCCACACACGATCATCCGGCAAATGGTACCATTACAGTTCTACCTCCATACGATGATTATGAGAGCGGTAATTTTGAATACGCTTACTACTATGCTCCCATAGGAGGTGACCCCTTGGATGCTGACAACCATAGCTTTACCCAAACGATGTCCCATTTGATTGATTCTCTGTATTTTGTTACCGTTTTGGATCTTCGTACTGGTTGTGTCGTTGCGGATACGATTACGGTCGGGTTTTCGCCAATTGATGTCGTCATCGACGAGAAGTCCTGCCCCGCCGCCCCCACGGTGACGGATCACGAGGGCAACGTGTATGCCACGGTGCAGATCGGCAACCAGTGCTGGATGCGCGACAACCTGCGGACCACAACCTCGCCGAGCACGGGAACCTACCTTATCCCGGCCGCCAATGCGAATTACACCTACACGGG
>JAEEGK010021214.1_pt1 | contig 13738 bp, 7 predicted proteins | sample 8958771 | NCBI WGS metagenome assembly JAEEGK01 (sample SAMN16246547, study PRJNA631951) | gut metagenome | biome: gut microbiome; feature: rumen; material: SC-attached | host: Bos | place: Iran: Karaj | collected 2018-10 | reverse complement strand
CCAATCCCCAATCCCCAATCCCCAATCCCCAATCCCCAATTTTTTTTATTTATTGAATAATATTTAAATTTGAATAAAATTTGAATCCATATTTTATTAAAATAATATTTTTTATTTACATTTATTTATAAATAAAAATTATATTAAATATTAATATATTATTATTGTGTAATTTTTGTATATAAAGAAGCAGCTTCATTTCCTAAATTATTTTCCATTCCACTAAATTCATATAAACTATCTAAAATATCATTTTTTTCATTATTGTTTAATAAATTAAACACATCAAATTTCAATGATAATTTTATTAAATTTATTAATAAATATTGAATTTGATATGAACGACAAATCATATTAATTCTTAATAAAATTTTTTTTGATAAAATTTTATCTATTTTATCAAAAACTGGACCAGTAATATATAAAAGTCTTAAGAGATATATATCATCTCCGAAATTTAATATTTTTTCATAGGCTTTATTATAAAATCTATTTTCAATATCTATTAAGATTGAATTCCATAAATTTGAAAGATTATTATTATTAGTATTTGAATTAGTACTATCAATATAATTAATATTATTATCAATATTGAAACTGTTATTATTAATATTATTTTTATATGGAATATTATTATTTATTCTAGTAAAAGATGAGTCAATATTATCATTATTAATAATGGGATTAACATTTTTAAATTTATTATAATTATCACTATTATTATTAATATCATCTATATTTAATTCTTTTTTTATATCTTCAACTACTTCTTTATATATTTTATCTCTATTTAAACCTTCTGGCATTTCAGGATTTATTTTTTTTTTAATTCCTGTGTATCTTTGATTATTAATTCTATATGAAACTATTGTATCATTACTAATATTTAATTTATTATTGTTATTATTATTATAATTTGGGTGATTTTTATAATTTTCTAATTTTAAATAAATTTCATTTATTCTATTATTTAATTCATTTATTCTATTATTTATTAATTTGATTTTTTTATTCATTGAATTTAAATTAGAATTAAATAAATTTTGAAGAATATTTTTTAAATTATTTAAATCATTTTTATTTACAGGAACATTATTAATATTTTCATTATTATTATTATTATTTGAAAAACTTTTATTACTAATTTGTTGATTATTATTATTATTATTATTTTTATTTTTTGAAGAAACAGATTTATTATTATCATTATTATTATTATTATTATTAGATTCATAAATAATTAATTCAGCATCATCAAAATTTTTATTATTATTAAAATTACTATTTTTATTATTATTAAAATTATTAAAATTATTATTATTATTTAAATTATCATTATTAAATTTATGAAATTCACTATTTTGCAAATTTTTATTAATTTTTTCTTCATCATTTTTTCTAATAACATAATTATTATTTCTATTATAATTATTATTTTTAATTTCATTATTATAAAAATTATATTTTTTAACATTATTAGAATATTTTAAATAATCATTAATTTCTTTTTTTAATTTTTTATTTTTACTATTATTTTTATTACTAACATTATTTTTATGTAAAGCTTTAGCCATTCCATCTTCATAAATAACATCAGTGAAACCATCAAAATCATTAAAATTATTAACATTATTTTTATTATCAATTTTTGCCATTTTCGCTAAATTTCTTAAAAAATTTAATTTATCCATTTTTTTAACTAAATTATTGTTATTTTTATAATCATTTTTATCTAAAACAATAATATTTTCATTATTAAAATTATTATTATTACTTTTAATGTTTCTTTTTTTATTATCAATGTCTTCGAAAATATTTTTTAATTCAAGCCAATTTTTAAATGTTTCTTTTGCAATTAAAGCAACTTTTGCGACTTTGTCTTTTGTATTAAATTCAATGACTTTAAAAATGTTTTCTGAATAATAACCGATGCTTATATCAACTATATTAATAACTTTAATTGCTATTAAATTTAGTAAATTTAAACAATTAATTTTTAATAAAAAATTATATTTTTCTTTATTTTCTTTACACAAAACTGAATAAATTTTATCATATAAATCTTTTAAATAAATTAAATAATGTTCAATTTTTGTACTATTCATTAAATTATATAAAGCTTCAAATGAATATGCGTTTATATTTGAACTTTTTATACATATTTTTATTAATCTTTCTATTAAATTGTATAATAAAGTTTCATTAAAATTATTTTCATTATTATTATTTTCATTATTATTATTATTTTCATTATTATTATTATTATTTTCTTCTTTACTTAAAAAATAAATCAAATCACTCAAACAAATTCCTGCTCCATTTTGAATAATTTTATCAATTCCAGTTGAAAGAATATTAAACAAAGGTTCAAAAAATATAATAAAAACATTATTTATATTATCTTTAGGCATACAATTTTTATATATATCTATAATACTATGACTGGCAGCTTTATGAACTATATAACTATTTTCATTTAAGTATTTTTCTCTAATAACTTTTAATATTCTATTGATGGTTTTTATAACATTCGGTGGATTATCAATAGTATCTAATAAATTATCTTTATATATATAAGATATATACCCATATAAAAGAGCATATATTTCTTTTGCGGAAATTGAACTGTTTTGATTGAATGAATTTAGGCATGTTAAATAAATTCTTAAATTTTCTTGTGAATTGTATTTATTTATTATATTTTTTAAATTTTTGAAGGAAATTTCTTTTGTTGAATTATCATTTAATTTTCCTAAATAATATTGAAATTTGTTTTGTAATTGAATAGGTGAAATATTTGATGAAGTTGAAAAATCTGATGAAAGATTTAATATGTTTTTTTTAATGTTGTTTATGTTTTGAAGTTTTGATTTAAAAAAATTGTTTGATGAAGATGAAAAAAATTTGTTTGGTGTTGAACTTTTTTTTCTTTTTGAAAAAGTTCTTTGATTTACAATGTCATTTTCATCGTTGTTGTTATTATAATTAAATGTTTTTATACGATTTATTGATTTTGATTTTGGATTTAAATTTTTTTTTAGATTTTTTATTTCAAATTCACTTGATTGTTGCATTTCAGGAATTGGAATTTCAATACTATCTTTCATTTATTTGGTTATAATTTTATAAATAAAAATTAATTTTTATATAAGAAAAATTAAATTATAATATTATTATTTATAAATAAAAAAATTAATTTCTTTTTTTATTAGCTAAAGGCAAATTATTATTATTATTATTATTTTTATTTTTTCTTAAAGAAGGAAATTTTACAAATAATTCTTCTTCAATTTCCGCACTTGTTTTAATTCTTTCTTTAGGATTTACACTCATAGTTTGACTATTTCTTAAAATGTACAGTGCAGTTTTTCTTTCACTTATAACATATATAGTAAAAATACTAAATAAAAATTCAACGAAACTAAAAAAAATTGAAACATATGTTGTGGCCCAATCAATAGGAAAAGGTCTTCCTCCTTTAAGAATATGAACAATTTGTAAAGGAATACTAAAAATTATTGAAATAGTTAAAAATATACATAAATGATAAACCTATAAAAATAATAATATTAATAATATTTTTATTATTTAATAATTTTACTGATTCTCCTAAATTTCCTATGTAACCAAAATAAATTCTTATATTTTCTTCTACAAAATAAACTATTGTTAATATCAATCGAAGTTTTGGTATTATTTTTTTATATCCGTAAATATACATTCTATGAATTGATGAACCTATTTGAATTGCTGTTACTAAATATAAATAAAAATAATTAAAATATAAAAGCATTTGAAATCTTAAAGATGAATTTATTTCTGCTTCTATGATTCTTGTTTTAAAAAGATTACTATCATCAATTAAATTTTTTTCTTCTTTTAATCTTTTTCTTTCTTCTTCTAAATCATCATAAGTCGAATTTAATTCACTTCTATTTAAATCTGAATAAGACGCACTAAATGAATTCATTTATTTAATAATTATTATTATTATTATTAAAAATTAAATTTAAAATAAAAATAAAAAAAAAATAATAAAAATGATTTCAAAAATAGAAGACCAAAAAAACAACGAAAATGAAATAAATTTAAAAACAAATTTAAACGATTCATTAAGTGTTTATGAAAAAATAAGAAAAAATGTAAAATTTAGTAATTTCAATGAAATTTTTAATGGAAATGAAAAAAAAAAATTTTCTTATTCATCAAAAACCGGATTTCATAGAATGTTATCAACCAAATCGAATAAAAATAATAATAATAATAATAATAGTAAAAATTCTTTTGTTACTGAAATTAATCAAAAAAGTTTTGGTAATAAAACAGGCGAAGGAAATTTATCAGTTCCAATTAATAAAAATAAATTAATGGAAAATTTAAATGTTTTTATTGAAAATTTTTATGAATATTTTGAAAAAATTCGAAGTTTTTATCCAATTTTTAAAAAAAATCATTCAAATTTTAATATTAATATTAATAATAATAATAATAATAATAATAATAAAATTGAATATGTTTCGAATTTTAATAAATTAAAAAAATTTATTAATGAAAATAAAAAAGATTTTATTGATTCTAAAGAATTTAAATTAGATAAAAAATTATTAGAAATGAATTTGAAAGAAATTTCTAATAAAATCATTCCAATTCAAGATGAAAAAATTCAAATAATTGAAGAAGAAAAAAAATATTGTTTAAATTATTTTAAAAATGTTTTTGATTTTATTAATGAAAATTTGTATTTAAACAATGAAATTAATAATTTAATTATTATTATTAATAAAAATAAAATTCATATGAAAAACATAAGAAAAAATTACATGAAAAATTCTGCTGAAATTTTATTAAAAAAAAATAAAAAACAAAATTTATTAAAAATTAAAAATTATTTATTAAATATTCATAATATTACAAAAAATATTAATAATATTTTTGAATGTGACATTAATGAAGAAAAAAATATTATAAAAAATATTCAAAAAAATTTTATTGAATTTAAAAAAAAAAATAATTTTAATAATAATAATAAAAAAACTAAAATAAAATTTTTATATCAAATTGAAAAAGATATTTTAAAATTTTCTCAAGAATTTGAAGTAAAATACATAAACACTTTTATTAAAAAATTATACGAAATTTTAATTTCATGTTTTAATTTTGTTAATATTAAATCAATTTTTAATAAAAATAATTTAACATCAAAATTTAATTCAAACACAATTTATGAATTAAATGATGAATATTTATTTAAAAACATTAAAAATTATTCATATCAAAATTATAAAATTTTAAATTTAAGCAACAATGAAAAATTACAAGATGAAATTAATATTTTAATGAATTTGTATAATATTATTTTATTTAATAGTTATGATTTTAATTTATTAATTGATAAAATCAAAAATTTAATTTGTTTTATTATTAGTGAAATTCAAGACATTAAAATTAATAATAATAATAATAATGATGAAAATAATTATATTTATATTTTAATTGTTATTAATTCTTATTATTATTTGTATATTAATTTTAATTTTATTATTGATTGCATTACAAATAATTTCGGAACATCAAAAAAAACTTTTAATGAAATTAATAACGATTTTATTATTAATAAATGTGAAAATATTTTATTAAATTTAATTGAAGATTATATTAATATTGAATTAATAAAAAATAACAATTTCGAAATTTATTTTAACATTGAAGGTTCATTATTAAATGAATTAAATAAATTTGGTAAAATTTTAAATAAAAATTATAATAATTTATTTGAAAATAATAAAAAAAATTTCATAGTGAATTTTTTTAATAAAAAAATCGAAGAAATTAATAATTTTATTCAAAAAGATAATTTTACGAAAATTTTAAATTTTAATGTAAAATATCAAAAAATTGTGAATGTTTTATTAACAGAAATTAACAAATTAAAATTCGAAAATTTTAAAGAAATTATTAATTCAAAAGAAATAATGTTAATTCATTACATAAATATTGATAATTATTCATACAAAATTTCTGAATCTTTTTTAGAAATGTTGAATATTATTTTTCATGTTTATCAAATTTTATTTTTAATAATCAACAACAAAGAAAAAAATAATAATAATAATAATTTAATTTTTATTTTTCGTCAATTGAGTCAAATTATTAATAATTACATTACTTATTGTGATAATATTATTATAGAAAAAGAAAAAAACGAAAAAAAATCATTTGAAAATGAATTTATAATTTTAAATTCTCATATTAATATTTTATATAAAATTTTAAATAAAGAATTTATTAAAATTGATAAATCAAACACATTAAAAATTTTGGATAGTTTGAAAGTGAATCATCTTCAATATAATTTAGAAATTAAAAATAGTTTGAATACAATTTTAATAAGATTGATTGATAATTTTGATAAATTAAATTTTAATAAATATCCGATTAAAAATAATAATAATTTTAATGATTACATTGAAAGTTTTAAAAAAATATTTGAAATTTATAAACAAATGTTAAATGCTTTTAATAAAGAAGATATTAAAAATATTATTGAAGGAATTTTTAATAAATTATTTAATTTATTTGAAGATAGTGTTTATAAAAAAGAAAAATTTAATGATATTTATATGTTCACTCAATTTAAAAACGAAATGGAATTTTTAGAAAAATTATTTAATGATGAAAATAATTTTCTTACTATAGAAAATGAAATTATCATTGATGGAAAAAAATATGTTGAAAGAATTAAAAATTTCATTGAAATTTCAAAGCCAAAAAATAATAATATTAATACTAATAATAATAATATTAATAAAAAAGAAAATGATATTTTACATAGTATTAAAGAAGTTAATGAAGATGATATTAAAAATGTTAATATTGATGAAATTAATTTAGATGATGAAATTAATTTTAGGAAAATGGAGAAAAAAACATTAGCATATAAAATAGGAAGAAATAAACATAATCATAAAAAACATAAAGAAATTCCTGTTGTTGAAATTTTAGATGATGATGATAATAATAATATTCCTGTTTTTAAAAGAAATGAAAATAGTAATTCAATGCACAATAAAAGCGAAAGTTCTTATGGCGATACAACTATTGTTAATAGAAATAATAATTATGTTTTATATGATATTTATGAATAAAATTAAATATTTTATTATTATTTAATTTTAAATAAGGTTATTTATATTTATAATAAAAATTTGTATAAAATTTATTAATTTTATTATTATAAAAAAGTTTTGTTTTTTTTTTTTTTATATAAAAATAAAAAAATGGAAAATGAAGAAATTTTAATAAAAATAAAAACTATGAATTCAACAACTTTTCCAATAAATATAACAAAATCATCAAAAATATCTGAATTAAAATCGAAAATATTCCAAAAAGTAAGAATTCAAAGCACAAATCAAAGATTAATATATCAAGGAAAAGTATTAGAAAACACAAAAAAAATCGAAGATTATAAAATCAACGAAGGAGATGTAATTCATTTAGTAGAAACAAACAATCAAAATTATCAACAACCTCCAAATAACAACATTAACACAATTACCAACAATAATAATACTTCTTCAAGAATAATGGATTCTTTTTTCCCAATTTTTTCAGATCTCATAAGAAGAAATAGCAACAATCGTAGTAATAGTACAAATCCAAGAATTTTAAATAATAATAACAATAATAATAATAATATTAACACAAACGGAATTTGCGATTCATTTAAACATTTAATATTTTCAAATAAATTTAATTTCAATAAAAGCGGAGAAATTCTCACTCAACAATTAAATACAATTTCTAATTTAATAGAACTCTCTTCTGAAATTAATCCAATCAATGCAGAAAATATAAAACACACCTATTCTTCGAAAAACAATAACTTTAAAATAGGTCAATGGATAGATGTTCAAGAAGTTAATACACAAAAATGGATCGAAGGTCAGATAATTTCTATAAGAGAAAGAGACAATACAATTAATGTTCATTATTTAGGTAGACCTAGAAACAATAATGAATGGATTAAAATAGATAGTGAAAGAATTGCTTTGTTTCGAACTTTTACATCGCAAGATTTTCTTAAAAATTATTGTTGTCCTTATCCAAATAGTTTTAATAATGAAAATAATAATAATAATAATCAAATTGTTTATACGAAAAAATTTGAGCCAATTTCGAATGATTTAATAATTTTCATTGATATTATTAAAAAAAACATAGAAAAAATATTAAAAATAAAAGAAAAATTTGATAATAATTATTTCGAATCAAAAATTGAAAGTGACATTAATTTACGATATTTAAATTTATTACATATGCAATTATTTCCAATGTTAGATAAAATCGGAAGATTATTTGTAGATTTAAGTAATTATTTAATGTACGATTGTTATAAATCATTTGAAGACAACATTTATTTATTCAAAAAAAATTTGAGTGATGAATCATTAAGATTCATGAATGTAAATGAATCATCTGAAAGAGTAATAAAATCGAGAATAAATTATTTTCAAAAAATTTGTAAATTTTCTGTGTTAAAAACAAATAAAGAATGCGATTTTATGGAAAATAATAATAATATTGATAATAATAATAATAATAGAAATGATAATCGACCTCAATTTGGAATTATTTTGAATTTGAGAAGCTATAATCAAACTAGAGAAGAAGAAATTAGAAATGCGATTCAAAGAAGCAGAAATTATAATATTGTTAATGAAAATTTTAATATTAAATGTAATGTTAAGAAAAAGAATAATAATAAAAAAAAATTTGATGTTTTAATTGTGGATAAAATTAAAAATTTTGTGCAATTTTTGCCCAAAAAAAATTTAATTAATGAAAAAATTGTTATTAATGCCAAAGAAAGAAAAAGTTTTAATAAAAGTGTGAATAAAAGTGTACATTTAAATGCAACCAAAACAAAATTTAAGATTAATAATAATAAAGGAAGAATAAATTCGAAAAAATAATTTGAATTTATTTTATTTAATATGTTATTTTTTAGTTTTATTATTGATTATAAAATATTAATTTTACTTATTTTTAATTTTAATGAAATTTTATTTTATTTTTAATAAAAATAATAAAATTATTTTTTATTTTGATAAATTATTTTATTATTTTATTGAATTTATTAAAAATTAATGAAATTTATATTTTAATAAAAAATAATTTTATAAATAAATTTTTATATTAAAAATTATTTTCAAATAAAAATTATATAATATAAAAATTTATTTTATTATTATAAATTAAAAATAAAAAATATAATTAAATTACAATTAATAATAAAAATCAAAATTATAATATATCAAAAAAATAAAAATAAAAAAAAATAAATTCAAATAATATTAATGAAAAAAAAAACATGAAAATAAAATCATTTTAATATATAACAATATAAATATAATATAAATAAAATAACATAAATAAACATAAAAAATACCCTTTGAAAACGGAGGGGAAGGAAAAAAAAATTTCCGACAGGAGTGGGACTTGAACCCACGCAGGTTTCCCTATTAACTTAGCAGGCTAACGCCTTAACCGCTCGGCCATCCTGTCTTACAAATATTTGGATTAATTTATAGGTTTAAAATTATTTTACATATATAATAATAATAATAATTTGATAAAAATTTATTAGTTTTTTTAAAATTATTATAATAATTTTTTTATAATTTTAAATATATTAAAAAATAATAATAATAATAATAATATTTTTTTTTATCGTTTTTTTAATCAATTTCATAAATGAAAATTTACAATAAATAAATTAAAAATTTAAATTATGAATCATATTTATAATAATTTTAAATAAATGATATTTTATTTATTATTATTATTATTAATTGAATTATTATTATTTGTAATAACAAATTTCGCATTTTTCATTTCTTTATTTCTTTGATCCCAAAGCCATTTATAAACTTTATTTTCTTTTAATCCGATTTTTTCAGAAATTTTTTTAATTTGATTCTTATTCCAATGTTTATTTTCTTTATAAAAAACACTTAATAATTTAATTTGATCTAAATTTTTTCTAAATCTTCTTTTTTTCTTATTTGAAATTGTTTTGTCTGTTGCTAATGTTGAAGCAGAACATTCAAAAATTTTTTTCGGTTTGGAATTTTTTTTTGGTGTGTAAGTATAATTTTTATTATTATTACTATTGATATTATTAATATTATTACTAATATTAATAAATTTATTATTATTTTCTTTTAAATTTTTATTATTATTATTATTATCAACAAAAAATTGTTGACCTTCGTCATTCATTCCAATATTATTAAAAATTTCAAATAAATTTCTTTTCGTAAATTCATTTTTAATATTATTAACATTATTATTTTTAAAAATATTATTATTAATATTATCATTAAATTTCAAAATTATTTTTTCATTATTATTATTATTATTATTACAACTATTATTATTATTATTATTATTAAAATTAACATTTAAATTATTATTACAATTTAAGCTACTTTCAGAACTATTTTTAAATAAACTTTTATCAAATGAAGTTTTGTTAATAAAAAAAGAAGAAGATTCTCGATTAGGTTGAGCACTGCTTAAAAGTCTTTGAACAGGTAAATGACCACTTGAAAAAATATTACCGAAATATAAATTAAGGTCAAATTGATAAGGGGATGAGTTATTTACATTAGGACCTATCACCTGTTTTATAGGTGTCTTATATATTTGAGATAGATCTCTTTTTATTTGAGGAATTTCTGTCATTGGAACGAATTTTGAATAATTTGTTATTTGATTTTGATATTGAGACCACATTTTTTAATTTTTTTTCAAATATAAAAAATTTAAATTTTAAATAATTATTTTTTATTAATGTTAATAATAAATAATATAAATAAAATAGATTGGTAGAATTTATATAATTTATATAAAATTTATATTTATAATAATAATATTATTATTATATTAATTATTTATTTTTTTATTTATTATTATTATTATATAAATTAAAACAAAAATTTTTTTAAAACAAAAAATTTTTAATTTGAAATTATAGATTCATTTTCATTTATTCCTTCAATAATATTGCCTAAAATATTATTATTATGATTATGATTATTATTATTGTTATTATGATTATTAAAATCAAGAGATGCTTTAAATTTAGATTCAATTTTATTATAATTTTTAGCATCTGAAGTTTTCATTCCAATGCAATAAATAGGTTCTAATTTGATTTTTTTTCCGAATTTAAATGGTTTATTTCCTAAATAATTATAACTCGTTCTTGAACTAATTTGAGAATTAATTTCACCGTCACTGAAAATATTATTATTATTATTGTTTATATTATTATTAAAATTATAATTACTTGATGTGTTTGTATTTGATAATGCTTCAAATCGTTCTAATTCTTTTTGATTTAAAAGAAAGTTACTATTTGTATTTGTTTTAACACCCATTGAATTTAAATTAGGATTCATTTTATATGAATCTTTTTTGCCAAAAATTACACCTTTTTTTTTGAATTTGAATTTATTATTAATTTTATTATTATTATTATATTTATTATCATCTTCTTCATTATTATTATCATAATTAATATTATTATTATCATCTTCAACATCATCAAATTCATCTCCATAATTGCTAAAAATTTTTTTTTTCGCATAGATTTTAATATTTTTTCTACTTTCTCTGAGCGGAATTGGATTGTTATAATCATCTTCATCAAACAAATTATCATCTAAAAACAATTCTCTTTTTGAAATATTATTTTCTATAAAGGTTTGAATTTGATAAGGTTGAACATTTTTTAAAGACAATTTTTTTTCTTCGATTTGAAAAGGTTGAATTTTCCATTTTTCATCTTCATCAATGTATTTTGATTTATCTATTATTTTTCTATATTCATTATCTGTTAATAAATGTCTTATTATTTCTCTATATAATAAATTATCTTTATGAATTCCTTTTATATTTTCCATATAATCATTTCTATTACATAAATTATCAAATCGAAGATCTTCTATTTCATCTGATAAGAATTTTATTTGTTCTAATAATTTATTTACATTATTTTGTAAAGATTCTTCTTTTTTTTGTTTTTCTTCTTCTAATTTTAAATATTTTTCTTCCATCTCTTTCGCTTGTTTTAATTGATTTTCACGATATTCTTTAAATTTTTTTTTCTCTATTTCATGCTCTTTTTTAAGTCGTTCAAACTCTTCTTTAGTTAACTTATGTTCATTATTATCATCATATTCTTCTTCTATAGTTTCCATTTTTTCTTCTTCACTTTTTAACATTCCTTTTTCAAGTTCCGCTATTTTTTTTAATAACATATTTTTTTCATCTTCATCCATTTCTTTACTTTCTTTTTTTAATAATATTTTCTTAACAGGCATATCAACTGGAACATCAATTTGCCCACCTGCTAATTGCTCTTTTAATCTTTTAATTTCATCTTCCATTTGACGTAATAATGCGTCTTTTGGATCTTCGTTAATTTTAGGGGCGTTTTTTATTAATTTAGCCCTACTTGCGTATCTTAATGTACCCACAGTTTCTTCGTAATTATAACTCGCTGGACTTACATTCGCAAACATTACTGTTTTTGTGTTACCTCCTAAACTATCGGCTAATAATCTAGTTAATTTACTATCTTTATAAGGTATATGTTTTCTATTACTACTTAATGCGTCTATGACACTTCCTAAAGCAGTTAAACTTAGGTTTATTTTTTTTCCTTCATCGAAAGTTTTTCCCGTTGCATTAGTTTTTCCTACACGTTCCGAACCAGCTAAATCAACTAAATTTAATTTTCCTGAACGAATTTTTTTGTTGTTTCCTTCACCTTCTTGAATTTCTAAATACACTGTAAATAAACTATGACTTCTACTTGATTGATCATTCATACTCGTTGCACCTACATGTCGATTATTATTACCTTTATTTAAAGCTCTTTGAATGTCATCTGTTCCAGCTAATGTAATATATACTAAATCTTTAATAAACGTTCCTTTTTTAGGGTCTTCTCTTATATCTAATTTAACATCTGTTTTACCTAATAGATCTCTTACTTCTTCGTTATATATCTCAACAAAACTACATCGAACTAAAAACTTTTTATTACCTCCCTCATTTTTTATATATCCAAAGATATGTTCAAATGCATTTGGTATGACCCCTCTTTTTATGGGGTCATCTGTTATACCCATCATTGTATATGTTTTTCCACATCCTGTTTGACCGTAGGCGAATACTGTTCCGTTGTATCCTTGAAATATACTATCTACTATTGGAAATGCTACTTGATCGTATACCTCTCTTTGAGTACTGTCCATTGGGTATACGAAATCGAATTGGAATGTTTTCGTTTCATGTTTTTTTGAGTTTGTACAACTTACTGTATTGTTTTCTTTATCTACATCTACACATATTTCACTATTTTCTTCTAGTTCTTTTTTATTCATTGGACGAACTCGAATTGCGACTTTTACACATTCACTTTTTGATTTATTAGATTTCATTTTTAATATTTTATTTTTGTTTTATATTGTTATTAGTATAATTTTAATTTTATAATATTTTTTTAATTAATATATTTATTGTATTTTATATAATATATTAAATATAATTTAGTTTTTAAAAATATTTTTTTTATTTATAAATTAATATGAATTTATTAATATATTCATAAAATATTGGGGATTGGGGATTGGGGATTGGGGATTGGGGATTGGGGATTGGG
>JAEEGK010021212.1_pt1 | contig 13741 bp, 13 predicted proteins | sample 8958771 | NCBI WGS metagenome assembly JAEEGK01 (sample SAMN16246547, study PRJNA631951) | gut metagenome | biome: gut microbiome; feature: rumen; material: SC-attached | host: Bos | place: Iran: Karaj | collected 2018-10 | reverse complement strand
CTCTCCATGAAGTTCTCGCTGACCCGTTAGTCCCCGAAGTGTTTTGGGGGTACAAAGGGGTCAGAGCCCTTTATGCCCTTTTAGTGATTAGCATTTCTGATTTTCTCCAGCATCGCTTGACACCACGCCTGTGTGCCGGGCTTCTGATAGCGGTGGTTGCCAGTTGCTGAAGGCGTGAACAGCGTAGTAATCTCAGGAGTAAGAGTGACAATGCCACGTTCAGAGAGCGAAAACACCTTGTCGCCCTCTACGGCCTGAATGACGGCCATCGGATCCCACATCTTCTGCCCCGTGTCGCAGTCGTATTTCATGTAGACCTGCTTGATGGGGTGAATGTCCGTCCAACTGATATCGCTGATGACGGTCTCTGGCCTGTATTCGATGCCGTTGCCCACTTCCATCGGCGAGAAGACGACATCAACGCTACGAGGCCAATGTTCAAAGAGCAACTTCGCATACGTCGGATCCTGCAGGAAATTATAGTCCGACTCATCTGAGGAGGTGAATATACCGGCCATGAGGTACAGGCATTTTACCTTCTTACTCACCAGTTCTACACCCGTGAGTGGCGAGATGTCGTCAGGCTCTGATGCCAACAGTTGAACCAGCGACGAGACAAAGCCTGTCGAACAGATACTCACCGAATGGTCGGGCTGTGCCGCCAGCAAGCGTCGATAGAGTTCCCATCCGTTAGGCAGCTGGGAATAGTCGCTGAGGGTCCGCTTGAACATCAGCTCTCCTTTTTCGGTAGTGTGCTTATAGAGCTCTCTGTAATCAATAAACACCGACGGATTTTTGATGCCGCCACGCTCCACGCCAATGGGTGTGCTACCATATCCGAAGTACGTGTTCATCATGTCAGCCAGAGCAGCATAGTCCTCTCCCATACGGTTCACCATGATACCAAGCAGTTTGCAGCGTCCCTCGTCCATGTAGTGGTATAGCATCTCTATGGCGAAAAGGTCGTCCGTCGACGAACCGATATCCGTATCAAGTATCACAAGGGGTACACCATGATAGTCTTGCTGCTCAGGGGTGTCGTCCTTGTCCGACGAACATGCTGTCAGCATCAACAAACCACAAACGGCCATGGCCACAACTTTTGCCGTTTTCTTAATCCAGGGGATCGCCTTCAACACTCTAAAACTCATCGAACTGTCTTTCATTCTTCTCTTGTTTTTATTTTTTTTTCATCGTCCCGTCTCTTCCCTGCGGATTTCATCCGCAGCCCTTGTCGTTTTTTTTCTCCGTTGTCCCGTCTCTTCCCTGCGGATTCCATCCGCAGTATTCCCCCTTTTTTGTAGCCCCCTCCTTTAGGAGGGGGTTGGGGGAGGCCCCTCTCATCCTTCATCCCTCAGCCTTCAGCCCTCAGCTCTACGCTCTAACCTTGAAATAGTCGAGTAGTGATTTATATTGGTCTTGCGCTGTCAGGCAAGTATCCATTAGATACCCATTGATATGCCCCCACTCACGGAGACCGCGATAGTAGAACATCTTGAGTTCATCGGTGATGATAAAGGGAACGATATCATTAGCCAAACACTCCTTAAACATCAGCAGGCGGCCTAAACGACCGTTGCCATCTTGGAAAGGATGTATCTGCTCGAATCGGACATGAAAATCAAGGATGTTTTCCAGTGACTTTTTGCGAAGATGATGATATTTGCCAAGCAGGGCCTTCATCTGTTGATGCACCTCCTTTGGGGCAGTCGTCTCTTGTCCTCCAACCTCATTGGGCAACCGCTTGTAGTCGCCAACGACGAACCAGTCCTTCCGACAGTCCGAAGTCCCCGCCTTAAGGAACGAATGAAGTTGTTTGACGAAGCCTTCTGTCATTTTCTCCTCCGCATGGTCAATGATATAGTCAATGCAGCGGAAATGGTTGACAGTCTCTACAATATCATCCACGTTGACGACATTGTCCGTAATGCCGATGGTGTTTGTTTCAAAGATATAGCGCGTCTGTTCGTGGGTTAGTCTACTGCCTTCGATGTGATTGGAGTTGTAAGTCAAGTCAATCTGCGTACGATGATAAATGCTGCCTCTCAGCCCTGAAGCCTTTTGTTCTCTCAGCGTTGAGAGTAAAAAAGACACTTTTCCTTTTGCTGCACCGCGTTTGGGCAGGACTGCATCAACGGGGATATTCCACGTCTTTCCGGTAAGGAATGCACCATCTATCTTCCCACTCGCACAGTAGTTGCGTGCTGTGCGCTCAGAAATGCCGTACTTCTCGGCAAACTGTATGACTGATATATACTCCATGTTTTTGTCTATCGGCAAGTTTTTATTCCATTTTTCGCTGCAAATATACTACTTTTTGCCGATACCGGCAAGGATAATAAGCATTTATCTTGTTCATGTTCATATTTGTTCTATTTCATTTCCAATTATTTATCCAACGCATCAAGTTTCTTCTTGAACTCGGAAAGGTTTTCGTCGTCGAGCCAATTGAGGTGATGCATACGGCCTTGCTTGTCGAAAAGACGATAGGTGGGGTAACCTGTCAGTCCGACATACTGCTCAACGGCGTGCTGCTGGTCGGCGGGCAGGTTATAGTGAACGCAATTGGACTCCGTGAGATTATACTCGGCGATGACGTTCTTCCACGACTTTTCAGGCGAACGGTTAGCCAAATAGAGATACACGATGTCGTATCCCTCAAGTTCGGCCTTTAGTTTGTGCGACTCGCTCAACTTGCGTTTGCATGGAGAGCACCAAGTACCCCAGATGTCAAGATACACTATCTTACCCCGATAGGGCTCGACTATCTTGTCGATAATAGCCTTGCCGTCGGTGAGTCCCTCTACATCCGATGACGGATGGATGACACGATTCACTGCCTCTTCCTTTTCCTTCATCAGTTGTTTGTAGTAGTCGTTCTTCTTGGTGATGACATTCCTGAAAAACGGCTCCTTGATGAGTGCGATGTAAGGCTCCAGCTCCTCTGGTAGCGCACATCTCTCATGGTCAATATACTCGTTGAGTATCTGCGCATGGTGCAGGCTGTTGACGAGCGGGTCGGTGCAAAGCGAGTCGATGATGGCATTGGCAATACCCTGCTCACCGCCAATGAACAGTGTGTTCAGTGCCTTCTGGTAGTCAGCACTCTCTTGGATTTTATTAACCGCATCGACATACTCCAGGTATTTCTCCGCAACACCACTGATGGAGTCATTGAGCACGCTGCGGTCTTTTATCCGGGTATAAAGAGCGAAGATCTCCCTGTTCATCTGCTCAACCTGGCCGATGGCGACATGGTCCTCGTCGCTGAGACGAAGCATACCTTTCGATTCAAGCCAAGGCAGGACGGAAACCCTTCCCCGCAGCAGATTGATTCGTGGGTCGGCCCAAGTATAGCACTCGCGCTTGTATCTCAGTATCGAGGCCATTCCGCTAATGAGGTTGACGGGCAGTGAAGTGTCAACAGCAGAGTGCTCTTCTACCCACTGCATGATGTCGGCTGGCAACAAATGGGTATAGGTATCATAGTGCATCATCAGTAGTTGGGAGCAGATGTCTACGCGCTGGCTCTCGCGGATATAATCACGACAGCGTTTGCTCATGTTGGGGTGCTGAATTAGGAAGTCCTTGTTCTGAGCAAGGCATTGCTCATAGCTGTGTATCCACTTCTGTGCCATGCCCCTTACGGAGTCATCGCTCACGGGGTTATCGATGAAACCTACATAATCCATGTGTGGACTCTCTGCCTGCAACTCGTTCTGCAGTCGGGCGTCATCACCCATGATCAGCGTCTGCGACGACTTGTAGTCTTTCAGCATGAAATACTTCTCGCCTGGCGTCAGTACAAGGCCGACACCGTCAATCATCTCATTCTGACCATTTTGTATAAGTAGGGAGACTCCCTGTGTGCCAACGAGCGGGATGCTCAACTCGAAGCGGCCCAAAGAGTCGGCCTGCGTGGAATGATGACTGTAGTCGTCGGTAGCGATATTACCACAGGAAGCCTCGATGGTCAGACTGTTTTGGAGCATCTCTTTTGGGTATCTCAGCCAACCGCTTACAACGGCATTACCCTCTTTCAATTCGGTATTAAAGGAAGTCTCGTCGGCTGTTGGATAGTCGGTAATGGTGCAGGCGGTAATAGCAGAGAGCGTCAGCTTCTTGCCGTCAAAAGCAAATACGCGCTTGCCTTCCTTCTCTTTGCCGATAGAGATGGCTATCTTGTCATTGCCAGCGGACAACACAATCTTCTTGTCTGACTTCTTCTCGTACTGCAACACCTTATTATTATAAACAGCATAATCATTGAAGAGGCTGATAGCCCATTCGCCAGTTTCTACGTTGCGCCAACTGCTATTGAAGAGCGATGCCTGCTTCTTGTAGGTGGGGTCTGTTATGTCCCAAATCTTAAAGAAGTTACGGGCGTAACCTTCGACAAGGTCAAACTGCCTGACATCTTGAGGCAACGGCTGGAAATGGAGCGCCACGTCGGTCTTACCAGATTCAGGAATGGGGATATGCGTGTCAAGCGCAAGGTCTGTCTCGCCGTCTCGTGTCTTCTTTGCGCTGATGATGGGGTACGACAGTCCGTCCTCCGTCTTCAGCACGGTGCATTTCCCGAAGGAGAACTTAGCATTAGGATGGTTCTTGACGGTGATGTGCAGCACCGTCTCGTCAGGCCGGAACTCCACCTCATTGACATCAAACTGGAATCCGTGCGGTTCGTTGCGATAGCCCGGATTGTTCCAAACTTTCTGCGCCCATCCGCTGACTGCGACGAGGGCGAGTAGGATTGTGATGATGGTTTGCTTGTTCATATTCGTTTCGTTCTAATGATATTCTTTACTTCATCCATGATTTGCCGACAACGCTGTCGCGTCATCCGTATGTTGGTTCCTACGGCTATCAGGTCTTCATCGGTGGGAATACCTTTGTAATTAATAGTCGAGGCGTGCTCCCCTAACGTGTTGTTATTGGTTAGGTCGTAGGCCGGTGCAAGTGTCCACTTCCCATTACGGCAGATGAAACTGAAATTGCGGGCGTGATCATCGTAGTTTTCTGCATATACATTGAATGCCATACGGCGGAACTGCTGCTCTACCGCTTCTGACGACTGTGTAAGGAAGCCAGTCAGTTGCAAAAGGCTGTGATAGTCCATCTTAGGGGGAGAAATCGGCTCATTCAGCAGCGCACTGGCTGTTGCCACGTGTAGCCGAATGCCGTCCATTCCCGACGTTCCGTCGCCTACCCGTAGCCTTTCAATGTCAAACCGTCGTGTGGCGAAGTATTTCCCATCTACCAGTTTGAAGTCGGGCACGTCAATGCCGCATCTCCGAGCCATGTCGTTGTAATGAAACTCTATCTCCCCCATGTTCTTAGGATCGTAGGTGTGGCGGAACTTCACCAGCCAGTGTCCTTCGGTGTCTGTATAGAGGCACTTGGGTCGAACGCCGCCGGAGTTGCCACTTCGGAAATAAAGTTCGTTGACATGTAAATCTGTTTCCTCCGACAGCACATCGAGTGCCGTTTTCTGCATCTCGTCCAATGTCAACTGCGATTCTTCCTGCTGCAACTTCGTCTCAGGCACATAGCATAATGCCCCCATTCCAGAACTGCCGACAATACTGAGCCACTGCACAGGCGTCATGTTCTTACAATCTATGCCAGACCTGCTGAGTATCTTTCGCAACAAGTATTCACCATAACCACCAGGCAGACTGTCTTCGAAAATGCCAAAGTTCCCTTTGAACGGCATATAGTCTGCCGTGAAGAGACCAGCCTTCAGAGGTAACTTCAGGGGTGATATGGAGAAGCCATCGGCAAGCCAGTTCTTGTCATACTCAAACTGACAAACCGACCTGCTGCCCATGGAAAGCGTACCCACCTTTCGGCCGTGGTACATCACGCTGACAGACTGTATATTCCTCATCATACGCCACGCTTCCTTGTTCGGTTCTTATTAATTTCCAACAACTCCTCCATCGTATCGTATTTCGGTTCGGCCAATAGTTGCATGATTTCTTCTGAATAGCCCAATGCCTTGGCTAACTTGACATACGACTCTAAGGAAATGGAGTGTTTCAGTTCAAAGCGTTGAATGGACGATGCTGGCACTCCACTCATTTCTGCAAGACTCTTCGTCGAGAGTTTCTTCTCCAATCGTCTCGCCTTCAGGTTCTCTGCTAACCGCTGCATGGTTATCTGTAATGGATAGGGGTCGAATATGTAACTCTTCTGCATCATATATTATGTATAAAATCTAATTTTATCGAATTACGCATCAAATATTAGGTGCAAAGTTACGAATAATTCTCCAAGCTACCAAATAATCTGTTACTTTTCTTTCTGTTGATACCATATCTATTGGCCTTCCAATGAATGTGCTATTCGGGCGGCTCTCACCCTGCCCCTACGACGAGGGCGAGCAGGATGGTGATGATGGTTTGCTTGTTCATAAAATATTTCTTTATTATTGTACTTGTTTTCGTTTTTATTTCGTACCTTTGTCGCCGAAATCAATTAAACGGTATGGACTATGACATTCTTGAATCAGTTTCACAAGGAAGCGACGGAGCGCAAGATGCGGAAAATAGCCGAATCGCAGCAATCGCCGATGAACTCCGTCGACGCAGCAAACTATATGAAGCGCAACATGGAGATGGCCAGCCACATGTAAGCCCTTTCGAAATCGAACAGCGCATCACCGAATCGTTTGCCAAGGAGCACGGTCTGTGGATACCAATAGATGCCGTGTTCGATTTGGGAACACCGGGACCGAGTGGGAACGAGAATGACACATACGTTTCTAATGACATAATCTACAAGGTCAATAATCTTTTAAACAGCGGTAGTATCCTTCGGCTTTTAGATAAGGTTAGGATGCACAATGAGATATTCCCTGACACTTACTATCGACTCCATGCCTTTACGGGTTTCGACGGTCGGACCGTTATGCCTATTCTGAAGCAAGATCTCGTAAAGAATGCCGAACCTGCGCCACAGATATCCATCGACACGTATATGGCAGCCCTTGGCTTCAACCATGAGAATGCTGTTGGTCGCTATTCCAACGGTACCTTTATCGTCTGGGACTTGATTCCCCGCAATGTCCTTGTTGACCGCGACGGCGACATCTTTGTAGTTGATGCGGAAATTAAACGCATCTGATGTTCCCGCTACAGCGACGAGGGCGAGCAGGATGGTGATGATGGTTCTTGCCTTGCAAGCGACCATAGGTCGAGCGTGCTTCATATTCATTTTGCTTTTCATCTAAATCATATATTCGGCTAACATAGATAACCATTATTTTCCCTTATTATGCGGAACCTTGAAATAATCGAGTAGTGATTCGAGTTTCGCTTTCAGTTCGTCAACGCTGTTGGGCACGGCAATGATGGTGCCGTTTCGGTCGATGAGGAACAGTTTGCTTCGGCGGCTTGCTCCATAGCGTGCCACGCCTGATACTCCTTGCCTGTGGATTGGATGTCGAATTTGTCTCCGTCGAGCCGGATGGTCACGGTCGCGCTGTCCTCCACGAAGAACTCTCCTGTGCGGAGGGTCATGCCCTTCTCCATCACCTCGCCGAAGTCCACGATGTGCCATCGCTCTATCTGTGCGTCCTCCACGTCGCACTCAAAGCGTCCGTTCTTCAACACGGGTCGTAACGTACTGTTCTTCGGGTCTTCGCCGTCGCGGTATATCCTCAGTTCAATGGGCGTTGTCCTTTCGGCCACCGTGCCAATGACGTGACACTTCACTTGCCCCTGCCCCGTCATTGCGACGATGGCGAGCAGAATGGTGATGATGGTTTCCTTTTTCATTGTTCGTTACGTTTTATTCATCGTTTGAAGTCTTACCGCTTCTTCATCCAAGTGACGATGATTTCAAGGACTTCTGGCGCAAAGGTTTCTTCAATGTCCTTATACTCTGACGGATTGCCTGTGTTGCAGTGCTGGAACAGGTGGTTAACACCCTCTATGGCGTGGATTTCCTTTTGACCTGCAAGCCCGTTCCTAAGAGCATTCAGGTTCTCTTCGCCGTTCACCTGGCGGTCTTTCGTTCCGTTCAATGCCAGCACGGGGCAGGTTATTTTGCCCAGACGGTCAGACAGGTCCAACGCAAGGAAATGTCGCATATAGGGCGTGCTGCTCTGTGCTTGCGCCAGCTGGAGGTTCTTCTCCAATTCAGCGGGCAGGCCATGGCTGGCCAGCTCAGGATTCCTCCCGGCTTTCAGTTCGTCGAACAGGCTTTCGAGAGCCGTGCAATAGCGGTCTATCACGTCTTGCGAATATTCTGACTGCTGGAGCGTCCAACGGTTTTGCTCCATCAGCGTCTTTTCAGCCGATACGACCATCCCTGCCAGACTTATCACGAAGTCCACCTTGCCTTCTACTGCCAGCATCAGACCGATGGTGCCACCCTCGCTATGCCCAAGGATGCCTACACGCTTGAACTGCTTGCGCAGGAACTCCACTCCTGCCAGCGCGTCGTTCTTGAAATCTTCTGTAGTTACGTTCACAAGGTCGCCCGTCGATTCGCCAAAGCCGCGATCGTCATAGCGCAGCGTGGCTATTCCCTGACGTGCCAATGCGTCGGCGATGACGGCAAAGGGCTTGTGCTCAAAGAATTCCTCGTCCCTGTTTTGCAGACCGCTACCCGTAACCATCAGCAGCACAGGGGTCTGGCTGGAAGCGTTTTCGGGCATGACAAGAGTGCCCTTCAATACGGCATCGCCATTGTTGAAACTCACCTCCTGCGTCTGGTATGGATAGGGCGGTGCTGGGGTCTGCGGTCGATTGCGCTTCATGGAGCCGGGCTTCAGGGTCAGCGGGAACGACTGCCCATGTTGCTTGAACGTTCCCATGACAGAATCGCCCATGTTAACGCCCTCATAGATGGCATTGATAGAGGGAACAGCAACCTTAATGCCAGTTTCTGTGCGTTCCAATTTGGCCGGAACCCCCTTTATGCCCTGGTCAGGAGAGTCCAGCGTACAGTCCTCTCCGTCAAAATGGAACACAAGCGTAAGTTCATTCCCAAATACATTCAGTTTTCCCGTCCATGTACCTTTTATCCCACTTTCTTGCGCTCTGGCGGCAATAGATGCGAGACAAATCAATGAAAATAAAATCAGTTTCTTCATATTGTTTCTTTGTTTATTCGAAGTTCTTTAGCTCTGCGAGGTTATGCTCTATCTCCACCATTGTATTCTTATGTTTCTTCCATCCGAAGTAGGCACATGATGCTCCTGCGAGTACGCCGAGACTGATAAAGAATAGTCCGAGTGGCGAAGCAGTATGTTCATAGAAAACCGTGGCACAGATGCCAAAGACGCCCAGAGGTACACCAATCACAGACTCATAGAAATAACAACGCTTGTAGTTGACCAGATTGCAGAGTTGCTCGGCAGGTGTCTTCATGACATTGAAGCGAGAAAGCACAGCCAGTCGGCAGATTACCATTACTACGCCAAGAAGACAGACTGCCTCTAAGATGTAGAACGATGTGTCGTGGACGATTCCTTTGATATGTAGCAACGGTACGATGGCGGCTGCGATAAATAATGTGTAGAAGAAATTGAATATTCCACTTTTGTAAAGCTTCTCGTAGGTAGTCTTATTCTTGCCCTTGATGATTTCTTCCAAGGCACGCTTGTTATACACCTCACTTTTCGAGAGTCGCTCGTCGAGCATATTCCACTTTTGTTTCAAATCTTGTAGTTCCATAATTGTTTTCTGATTTTAATGAGTTGTTAATGATTGGACATTTCCCTTAGTTTCGCCTTGACGCGGTTGATGCGCACTCCCACGTTCGAGACGGAGATACTGAGGATTTCCGCTATCTCTTCATAGCTCTTATCGTCAAGCCACAGCAGAATCAGCGCGCGTTCCAATTCGCCGAGCTGGCTTATGAGCTGATAGAGTTCTTGCAGTTGTTCCCTTTCCGATTCCTCGGGGAAGAGGTCGGCCATCGACATAGTAAGGCTCACGGTCTCTGGTCGCCTGGTGTTGCGGCGCAGGCGTGAGATGCAGGTGTTCATGCTGATGCGATACACCCATGTCGATGGTTTGCTCTCGCTTCGGAATCGCGGAAAAGCCGTCCAGAGATTCAGCACCACCTCTTGATAGAGGTCGCTGATGGTCTCGTCGTCAGTGGCATACATGAAGCAGACTTTATATATCACCTGCTTGTAGCTGTCCACCAAGCTAAGAAACCTTTGTTCTAATTCGCTTTTGTTCATTTTTAGATCATTGTTTTCGTTTGACTCTTTATCTCATTAGTCGCACGATAATCAGAAAACTTACACAAGGGGAACTGTTTTTATTTAATCTTTGATATCGCACTAATGCAAAATCTGCTGGCAAAGGTACTTCAAATAATTGAGAAATAGTATAAAACCTCCTTACCTTTTTATATTATTAGGAGAAATGCGATTTGTTTGTCCAACCCGCCAGCGAATCGCCTTTGACCGTCTCAGACCGTGCAGTTTATTTGGCTAAAAATAGTTAATATTGGCGTAAGCGTTTGATAATTAGTTGCGAACAAAGTTTTCAACGAGGACGAGTATTAAAGCCTTGCCATTCAGGAGGCACAATGTCGGCTCTCCATCAATTATTATCTCTTTTTATTCGTAGGCATATACCAGGCCGTACTTCTCATGCAGTTTTCGAAGAGAGCCGTCGGACTTCATCTGGCGGATGACATTGTTCACTATCTGCATGAGATCCTCCTGCCCCTTCTGCATGAGGACACCGATTTCACCATGCGTAAAGGGGGCGTTCAATAATGGGGCTGCAAGTCGGGTGTCGGTCTGTACATAGTAAGGAGCCTCTGTAATTTCCGTTATCATCACGTCGGCTTTACCTTCGGCAACAAGTGTCGGTATTTCCTCGTTCTTTTGGTAAACGACAATATTTGCGTGAGTCAGGTTCTCGTTGGCAAACTTTTCATTCAGTCCACCAGAATTCACCATTACAGTCACTTCGGGCTTGTCTATGTCGGCCAATGATTTGTAGCGGTCTGCCTCCGAAGCCCTGCAAAGGATGGTCTTGCCGTTAGCCAGATAGCCGTCGCTCATTAGCATCGTTTCCCGTCTGGTATCTGTTATAGTAATCCCACCAATGGCAAGGTCGAATATCTGAGGCTCTGTAAGTACGTCGGCTGTCAATGTTGGCCATGAGGTCTTTTTGAATTCTATATCTACTCCTAATCTTCTTGCTATTTCGTTTGCGACATCAATATCAAAGCCCCAATATGTTCCATCGGGTTCACAGAATGATAACGGTCTGTAGTCACCGGTAGTACCGAAGAGGATTGTGCCTCGATCCAGAATCTCTGCTACCTTATCGGCAATAGTTGTTATGTCGCTCTGCTCTGTAGCATAGTCCTCATTTGAAGAGCACGAGGCAAAATTGGCCGTTCTTTGCTGGGGCAAAGCGACCAAAGGTCGAGCGCCGCTAATGGTCAGGACTGCTATCAGAAACCAGGTCTTTAATCTTTCCAATCTTATCATTGTTTCTGTACTGTATTTGAAATCGGCTGCAAAATTACTCAATTTTTATTTGAAAATTGCCGAAATAACATACATTCACTTGCAAAAGGGCAGATTTAAACCGATTTTTAGTAATTATGTACTGAATTAAAACGCAGTCAACATGACAATGCCTGGTTTTGGGATTATGACTTGAAAAACTTCATGACGACGCAGTTGACACCATTGCGATAGTTGTAGTCGATATGGTCGCAGAGCTTGTTGACGAGGAGAAGGCTGAGCGCATTGCCTGTCATCATGGAGTCGGGATTGAGGGAGAGTTCGCGGACAGGGTTGAATGACTTGCCACGCGCCTTCAAGAAGAACTGTATGCCGCGCGACTGTGTGCCCTCATCGTCCATGATCTCCATCATGCGTACATCGAAGAAATGACGGCAGGACTCGCCCTCCTGGGTCTTCAAGCCAATGAGGCTGTTCATGATCTCTTCGGCGCAGACGGCAATACGATTGGACAGTTCTCTCGACAGTTCACAGATATCGAGATACTTCAGGATGTCGAGGAAAGCAGAACGTGTCTCCTGCTCATCGTAGTTCAAGGAGTAGTCGAGATAAGGAGCATCGATGGTCTTGGGAGCGAGTGTGAAACGATCGACCATGGGATTGCGGCGAGAGATCATCCAGGCCGTTGCAAGACAGGCGGCAAGGGCGATGACGACACCCACGGTGAAGAACCACCAGAATAGCCCTGGGAAGTAGTGCTCCATAACCCACTGCGTGGCCAGGATGAACGGCGGCTCGGAAAGGATGACGCCTATCGACAGCCGAACCCGATTCTGGGTGACATAGACAGAGCAATAGTAAAACAGGAGGGCAAACGGCAGCAGAGCGGTGCTGAGAATCGTGATGGGCTGGCGGGCGAAGTCTATCAGACGATCATCGGCTCCGAAACAGCTAAGCAGCAACTCGGGCGACAATCCCATCACCAGACTGATGATGCCCATACAACCTACGACGATGAGCAGGCTGCGGCTGATGACCATGCGATAGCCGCGAAGGTCGTTCTCGCCCAGGAAGGTCATGCCGAGCGACTGCATGGAGAAGATGACACCCATCGTAACCAGTGAACCGACCGACAGCATCTGCATGAACACGCTGACCACGACGAGACCGTCGGCTCCGTAGAGGCGCTGGGCGGCTGCATTGACGCCAGAGAAGATGATGACTGAGACGAACGAGCCTGTAGCGTCGGAAAGTCCAAGTTTGCCACAATGCCAGGTAAGCGAGGGGAACCAGGAGCGGAGCACTGACTTGAGGGCGAAGATGCGCCATTGGCGACGCACCTCAGGAACGACCATCACCAACGACAGCAGATAGCTGCAGATAGTGGCATAGACGGCTCCCTGAAGACCCCATCCGCAGACAACGATGAACAGCATGTCGAACAACAGATTGATTATCATCTGGACGATGGTGACTCTGACCACCAGACGGGCCTTGCCTATCAGTTGCAGGAACACGGTATAGCTATTCTGGATGGCGAACGCCACACCGATGAACGCTGCTACGGGCAGATAGTCGAGAGCCAGCGGATAGAGGCGCGCATTGTCGGTATATAGTCCTACCAGCGACGGGGCAAACAGCGAAATGGGCAAGGCTGCAGCCAGCGAGAAGAACATGCCGCCTGCCAGGTTAACCATGAACGTGCGATTCACCTGCGGGTAGTCTTGCTCGCCAAAAGCGCGTGAACCAGCCACCATCGATCCCTCTGCCAGCAGCATGGGGACCATCGTTACCAAGATGAGCAACGGAGCAAACAGGTTGATGACGGCCATCGCATCGGTGCTGACGTAATTGCCCACGATCACAGCGTCGATGAAGACATTGGCCTGCAGGATGAGCGAATTACAAACGCTGGCAATGATAAAGGTTGTCAACTCTGCGTATGCGAGATACGGTTTTCTTATATGATTTGTGTTCATAACTCTATGTTGCTTTTTTATTTTCTGATGGCAAAGGTAGGGAATAAAAAGACTCATGCCAAGAAAAAACAAACCTTTCTACCTGACTTGTTGCGACACGAGGCGACAGATGCGCCAAATAACGACAGGAGGCCCCTTTTTTAGTCGTTATCCAGAAAATAGCACTATTTTTGAAAAAAATACAACTCACGAAGTGGTTTTCTCCTCATATTTTTGTAAATTTGCACCATAAATAATCATTGATGACAAATATGAAAAGAAAATTAGTAGCAACACTTTTGGGATTGTTTGTTGTATTCTCTGCATTTGC
>JAEEGK010021211.1_pt1 | contig 13742 bp, 10 predicted proteins | sample 8958771 | NCBI WGS metagenome assembly JAEEGK01 (sample SAMN16246547, study PRJNA631951) | gut metagenome | biome: gut microbiome; feature: rumen; material: SC-attached | host: Bos | place: Iran: Karaj | collected 2018-10 | reverse complement strand
GACAAGTCCTGCGTACCCGTTCATGGTGACCGGGTCACCGTGTCCGCCGAGATCGGAAATCCCCATCTCTGGAACGGCAGGCAGGATCCCTATCTCTACAAGACGGTCACCGTCCTGAAAAGGAACGGCAAGGAGATCGACCGTGTCGAGGAAAACATCGGTCTGCGCTATTTCAGCGTCGATCCCGAGAAGGGCTTCTTCTTGAACGGCAAGCATTTGAAGCTCCACGGCGTGTGCCGCCACCAGGACTGGGCGGACATAGCCGTTGCGCTGAAGGAGGAGAATCATCTAGCCGACTTCGACTTCTTCGACGAGATGGGCGTCGATGCGCTTAGGCTGGCGCACTATCCGCAGGCGAAGCGAATGTTCCAGGAGGCGGACAAGCGCGGTTATATTGTCTGGGAAGAAATCCCTTTCGTCGGCGGCTATGTCAATGATGAAGGCTTCCACGAAAACCTCAGGCAGCAGCTTCGTGAGATGATCATCCAAAACTACAACCATCCTTCCATCTGCTTCTGGGGGATATTCAACGAGATCCACGGCAGCTTCGACGCCATCGTCAGCGAGCTTGACGCTATTGCGCACGAAGTGGATCCGTTCCGCCTTACCGTCTCGGCAACCGACCAGGAAGGGAGTTACAATCTTATCACAGACGGCATCGGCTGGAACAAGTATTACGGATGGTATACCGATTCCGTGGCGGATTTCGGCCCGTTCATGGATGAGTGGCACGCGCGTCATCCGCAGACGCTGCTCGCGATCAGCGAGTACGGAGGCGGTGCCAGCGTGCATCACCATGTGGCTAAGTACGACCATGACGAGAAGGCGGCGGGTTTCGCCGATCCCTTCCATCCCGAAGAACGGCAGGTCTGGATCCACCGCAATGACTGGAAGGCTATCGCCGAGCGCGACTTCGTCTGGGGTTCGTTCGTATGGAACATGTTCGACTTCGCTTCGTCGATCCGCCGCGAGGGCGACACCCGCGGTCAGAACGACAAGGGACTCGTGACCCGCGACCGCAAGGAGCGCAAGGATGCGTTCTATTTCTACAAGGCAAACTGGAACAAGTCCGTGAATACCGTTCACCTCTGTTCCAAGAGATATACGGAACGTGAGGATAAGCTCACCGACGTCATCGTATTTACTACGGCTCCTTCCGCGAAGCTCTATGTGAACGGCAAACTTGTCGGCAACCAGAAGACGGACGCCTATGCGACCATCATCTGGAAGGATGTGGCGTTGGCGGACGGAGCGAATGAAGTGGTGGTCAAGACCGCACACGGCGACGATTCCGCCGTGTGGAACGTCAGATAATCATTTCCTGACACTCATGTCCACCGGTTCAGGCATGCCGTACACGTATGCCCGGTCGGTGAACTGCCAGTATGTCCACCCCATGAAAAAGGGGAGAGGAGTATCGTAGTGGGCTATCCAGATGGGGTAGCCTTTCTTTATTTCGTCGCTGATGATGTCGCGGGCGAAAGAATCCGATGTATAGACTATGGGTTTGCGACCATAGTGTTTCTCGACCGTCTTCAGCCATTGCAACGCCCTTTCATTCAGTAGTTTGTATGTGCATCCGCGGTGGATGGTCTCGAGATCCAGTACGGGCGGCAGGTCCGAATGACGCAGCTGGCCGACCGTCTCGATGAAGTGCCGCGCCTGGGCTGCGCCGTCGCGCGACGTGCGGAAGAAATGGTAGGCGCCGCGCTGGATGTCGCGCTTCCCGGCCTCCGTCCAGTTGGATTTGAACTGCGGATCCTTCATCGATACGCCTTCAGTCGCCTTGATGAATACGAACTTGACAGGGTAAACCTTACGGGCCTGTTCGATGTCCTTGACCGTGCGCCCGGAGCGGTCCACCATCACGCGGAGCGAATCCCACAGGATCGGACCGGCATTGTTGTGGGAGATGTCGATGCCGAGGGCGGAGAAGGTCACCGGCGGCAGGGGAGCGCCGCCCTCGCCGGAGTGGCGGGAGTGCCGCAGCAGCGGCAGTCCCACCGCTATCGCGAGGGCCAGCACCGCCGCCGCCACTGCCGCCGCGGCCGGCACTTTCACCTTCCGCTTCCTTTTGCGCGCCTGCGCCCTGTGCTTCCGCACAGAAGTGTGCGCTTTCTTTCTGACGATGTTTCCTTGCTCCATCATTATGCTGCAAATATACGAATCCTTTTTTTTTATATATTTGCAGCCGCATATGGGAATTCGGAGGAATATAGCGGCGCTTCTGCTGTCGGCAGTTTTTCTGCCGACGCTGCTTCTGGCGCCTCTGCACCGCCACACGTCCGTGGCGGACGGCGTCGCCGCTACTGCCAAAGTCGCTTGCGCCGGTTGTGAATCCCACATACCCCATAGCCATCTGAACGATGTAGCCCATTCACACGAGTGCCTGGTCTGCCAGTTCCTGACCGTTGTATGGGTGCCTTCGGATGGGGAAGCGCCAGTCATCCATGCCGGTGATTTCACCGGCTTGTGCGCTGTTCCTTCCTGCCCTCTTGTCTCCGTCTCAGTCTCCGTCCCGTCAGGGAGGGCCCCTCCCACCGTTTTCTGCTGATCCCAAGCCTTCACGGCTGCAAACGGTCATCCGTTGCGATGCTCTAAACGAGCGTCCTACGATGCTCCGTATTATGATGATTACAGAAAACGAACTGAAACCCGATGATAAAAATACTTTTTGTCGCGGGCATGCTGGGTATAGGTGTGTCCGCAATTGCCCAGGAAGACACGACTGACGTGTTCTTCCGCCACCTGAAACTGAACGAAGCAGTTGTCACCGGAGTGACCGGTGAAAGCAAACTGGGTGAAACCCCGTCACCCATAACGGTCCTTGACGTCACCGCATTGCGCGGCAAGGCTTCTTCCAATATCATAGATGCTCTGGCTTCCGAGCCGGGCGTGAGCCAAGTGACCACCGGAGCCGGCATATCGAAGCCCGTGATCAGGGGGCTTGGATACAACCGCGTTGTGGTCATATCGGACGGTCTCCGCCAGGAGGGACAGCAATGGGGTGACGAACACGGCGTGGAGATTGACGCCAACGAAGTGCATTCGGTGGAGATCATAAAGGGTCCCGCCAGCCTGATGTATGGCTCGGACGCCCTGGCCGGCGTCCTCATCTTCCATGCGGACCCCAATCCCGCTCCCGATTCATTCTCCGCCAGACTCAGCACCGAGTATCAAAGCACCAGCGGCCTTGCCGCATATAGTCTATACCACGGCGGCAACCGTAACGGCGTGGTCTGGAACCTTCGTTTCAGCGACAAATACGCTCATGCATACAGCAACGCCGCGGATGGTCCGGTCCCCGGCTCACAGTTCCGCGAACGGGCGTTTACAGGAATGACCGGTTTTAACCGCAAGTGGGGCTTCTCCCGTTTGACTCTCGGATACTATCACCTCACTCCGGGGATGATCGAAGGCTATGAGGATGGTGTTCTCGAAGGCCCTTCCGGCTATGGCATGGAACTCCCTTTCCAGCAGGTCAACCATTATAAGATTTTGTCTGACAATACTTTCCTTATTGGTGAGGGTCGTGTCAAGATGCTTCTCGGCTTTCAACAGAACCGTCGCCGGGAGTACGAGGAAGAGATGGATGAGGCCGAACTTGACTTCAGACTTAATACCGTCAACTACGACCTGAAGTATATTTCCGGTGAGACTGACGGATGGAAAGTCTCGACCGGAGTAAACGGAATGTGGCAGGAAAGCGACAACCTTGGCGAGGAGGTCCTGATTCCCGCCTACAGGCTGCTGGATGCCGGCCTCTTTGTCACCGCGTCCAAGTCGCTTGAGAAACTTCACTTCTCCGGTGGTATCAGAGGTGATATCCGCCGCCTGCACAGTCTGCCTCTGGCCGGCATCTTTGAGGACTTCAGCCGAAACTTCCATGGCCTGACAGGCAGTGCCGGAATCGTTTATTCTCCGATTCCGGCGCTGAACCTGCGGGCCAACGTGGCCCGCGGCTTCCGCGCTCCCAACCTGAGCGAACTCGCTTCGAACGGCGTGCACGAGGGTACCGTCCGCTATGAACGCGGCAACAGCTCCCTTATGCCCGAGTTCAGTTTCCAGGGGGACATGGGATTGGATTTCTCCTCGGAGCACTTCTCCCTGGTTGCCGCCGTTTTCTGCAACCGTATCGACAATTATATCTATGCCGCCCGCACTGGTGAAGTCGCTGACGGATACCAGGTATATCGCTACGAGGCGGCCGACGCCCTTCTGTACGGTACAGAAGTCTCCATCGACTGCCATCCAGTCCATCGCCTTCACCTGGGCGCGGACTGGTCGTACGTCCGCGGAACATCAGACGGACGCGACCTGCCGCTTATGCCTGCTCCGAGACTCGCAGGCGAAGTCAAATGGGAGATAACGCATAGCGGACGCGTCCTGAACAACTGCTACGTCGCCCTGCGTGCTGAACACCGTTTCGCGCAGGAGCATTTCCTCCCCGGCACTGAAACGGCTACGGAGGCATACTCCCTTCTTGGCGCTTCGGCGGTAACGGACCTGCTCATCAACGGCCGCCGTGCCGCTACGTTGAGCCTCATCGCCGACAACCTTACCGATGTCGTCTATTTCGACCATCTAAGCCGCTTGAAGTATGTGGGTGTTCACAACCCGGGGCGGAATGTGACGGTCAAGTTGGAAATACCCATCCTGTAGCGTCGGAATTCGATCGGGCAATAATATGGATATTGAATAATAATTCTTAAATTTGTTGAGTTCGACAAATATCAAAACCATATACGTTATGAAGAAAACCATCCTTGCCGCCATGGCACTCCTTTCCGGAGCATTCGTGGCTTCCGCACAGCAGCCGGCTGCGCAGGCTGCGCCCGAGCTTCAGTTCACGACCGTTAAGGAACTCCCCATCACTTCAGTGAAGAACCAAGCAAGCAGCGGTACCTGCTGGGCATTCTCGACCATCAGCTTCCTTGAGTCCGAGGCCATCCGCATCAATAACATAAAGGACCCCGCCAAGTACCCGGATTTCTCCGTGTTCTTCGTGGTCAGCCACTCTTATGCAGAAAGGGCCGACAAGTATGTCCGTCTTGACGGCAACCTCACTTTCGGCGCCGGTTCCGAGGCTGACGATGTTCTCCACGTCGTCAGGGACCACGGCCTCGTTCCTCTCAACGAGATGACCGGAATGAACTACGGCACGGCGCTTCCGGCTCAGTCCGAGCTCGACGCCGTCCTCAAGGCCTATGTCCAGGCTGTCGCCAAGGTGCCCAACCGCACTCTTACCACTGCCTGGAAGAACGGTTTCCAGGGTATCCTCGACGCCTATCTCGGCAAGTGTCCCGAGACCTTCGTCGTGGACGGAAAGCAGTACACCCCCGCTTCCTACCGTGACGCCATGAAGATCAATCCTGACGACTACGTGACCATCACTTCGTTCACGCATCACCCGTTCTACACCAAGTTCGCCATCGAGGTCTGTGACAACTGGCGCTGGGACGAAGCATACAATGTCCCTATCGAGGAGTTCATGCAGGTGCTTGACTATGCCCTCGATCATGGCTACACCGCCGCCTGGGGCACCGACGTCAGCGAGGCCGGCTTCAACCGCCAGGGTCTCGGCCTCCTGCTCGAGACTGCCGCCAATCCCGCCCCCGGCTCCGATCAGGAACGTTGGGTTGGCCGTGCGACCTCTTCCCAGCCTGTTCCGGACAACCTCAAGGAGATTAACCCCACCCAGGAGTACCGTCAGCTCGAGTTCGACAAGAAAAGCACGACCGACGATCACGGAATGCACATCTACGGCACCGCCAAGGACCAGTACGGCCGCAAGTTCTACCTCGTGAAGAATTCCTGGGGAGAGACCGGCGCCTATAAGGGTATCTGGTATGCTTCCGAGGCCTTCGTCGCCGGCAAGAGCATCGACCTTGTCGTCCACAAGGACGCCGTCCCCGCTGCCATCAAGGCAAAGCTTGGCATCAAGTAATGACTCTGCGCAAGTACATACCCAATACCATCACCTCCTTGAACCTCCTATGCGGGGTCTTGGGGGTGATGTTCACTTTCAACGGACGCCCGGACATCGCTTTCTACATGATGCTAGCGGCGGCCGTTTTCGACTTTCTGGACGGCCTGGCCGCCAGGGCATTGAATGCATACTCGGACATAGGGAAGGAGCTTGACTCGCTGTGCGACGTCGTGAGTTTCGGCGTACTTCCGGCGCTGATGCTGTACCGGACCATGGCCGACCTGTCGGACGCCGGCATATTCTGCTGCCTGCCCTTGATCCTTGCGGTGTTCTCTGCTCTCAGGCTCGCCAAGTTCAATGTAGATGAACGCCAGCACGGCAGCTTCCTCGGGCTGCCTACTCCGGCAGCCGCGATGATCTGCGGTGCGCTGTGCTGCTTCGTGTTCTGCGAACCCTCGTCAGCGCCGGCGCGCTGGTGCTCCACCGTATGGGTGCTTCCTCTCCTCGCGTGCGTCCTTTCGACGCTCCTGGTGAGTGAAGTGCCGATGTTCGCGATGAAGTTCGGAAAGGGGATGGAAGTCAGCCGCGCCACGCGCGTGCGACGCATCGCTTTCTTCTGCGTCGCACTGGCCGGCGCGGCCGTCACCGCTATCTTCGGCCTTCACTGGTCGCTTGCGGTGCTGGTCGCGTTCGTGGGGTATGTGCTGATAAACCTTATCTGAAGAATTCGCAGGATTCCTTCTCTCCTGCAATCCATACCGAATCACCTGCCCGGAAGCGGAAATCCGCTTTCGGGTTTGTTATGAACTCGTTGTCCCTCAATACGCTCAGCACCATGCAGCCGCTTTCGCGCATGGAGAGGTCCTTCAGGACCTTGTCCGACAAGTAGGACGACTCAGTGACCCGGATGATCTCCACTACGAAATCCTTGTCGTCTCCCGAAGAACTCAGGCGTACGGAGCGGGGATCCACCACTTCGTGCTCCATCATTTGGGCGAAGTCCCTGATCTGCGCGCTCGTGCCTACGGCGATGAGGCGGTCGTATGGATAGACGTATTCGTCGCCGCTGGGGATAAGGATGGAGCGTGAACCTCGGACGATCTTGACTATGTTCACTCCCGTAGTACTGCGGAAAGGCATGTCGCGGAGCTTGCGCCCGACATACTCAGAGTTGGGAGAGACATAGAATGAATCGAGATGCACGTCGTATCCGGAGAGTTTGTCCTTGATGGTGGTCGTGACCGGGGCGTTGCGCCGCACTTCCATCTCCCTGGCGTTGAGGTTCGAGATGAAACGGTCTTCCAGTCCTGACATCTTGATATAGCGCGGCAACACCCGCAGGAGTGTAAGCGTCGCCGCCACGATCAGAAGGACGGCCCACCAGGTGAGATCGAACTTGCTGGAGATGAATACGAGGATGAAACTCACTGCGATCAGCAGTCTCAGTATCATCAGCGAGAGCAGGGGCCATTTGTTGCTGTCCTTCTGCTGCAGGAGTTTATGGACGTGTCCCTGCAGTTCACGCCTCTGGACGGCGAGCCCATACAGGAAAGGCGCCATGGCCACGAGGGTGATCACCACTCCGGTCCATTTGACCAGCGTGGGATCCAGCCCGTTCATGACTTTCTGCAGGAATCCGTCCAGGAAGGAATGGGAACCTATGAGGACGGCTATCAGGATGATGCTGTAGAGGACTATGCGGGTGGCGTATGAGGTGAGGAACTTCTTCCATTCGCTCTTCTCGGCCTTGGAACCGCCCTCGGACTCCTCGTCGGAAGTATTGATCCTGGAAAGGATCTTTGCGGGAAGCTTGCGGTGCAGCCAGAGGCTGGCCGGGTCGGCGGCCTTGATCATGAACGGCGTGCCGAAAGTAGTGAGGACCGATACGGAAATGATTACGGGATAGATGAAATCCCTCATAACTCCGAGCGAAACGCCCAGGCTCGCGAGGATGAATCCGAATTCGCCGAGCTGCGCGAGGCTGAATCCGGTATGGACCGCAGTGTCGAGGCTCTTGCCGGCGAGAAGGGCGCCGATGGTGATGAAAGTGAGGATGCCGGCGACAGCGAGGAGTGCGATTACGAGGATTGTGCCCCAGTGGGCGCCGATGACGGCGGGGTCTATCATCATGCCGACTGACACGAAGAAGATGGCTCCGAAGAGGTCCTTGATGCCGGATACGAGGTGTTCGATGTGCTCTCCTTCGATGGTCTCGGCGAGGATGGATCCCATCACGAAGGCGCCTAGGGCGGAGGAGAATCCTACGGCAGTAGCCAGCGACACCATTCCGAAGCAGAGGCCGATGGAAATGATGAGCAGGATCTCGTCATTCATATATTTGCCCGCTTTCTTCAGCAAAGTGGGGATGACGTAGATGCCGACCAGGAACCAGAGGATGATGAAGAACGCGAGCTTGGCGAGGTTCCACACCATTTCGCTGCCGGAGAACTGGTTGGACACCGCCAGGGTGGAGAGGAGAACCATCAGGACCACGGCGATGAGATCCTGGACGATGAGGCTTCCGAAGACCAGAGGGGCGAAAGGCTTCTTCTTCAGCCCCATGTCGTTGAAGGCCTTGATGATGACGCTCGACGAGGACATGGACATCATGCCTCCGAGGAAAAGACTCTCCATGGTAGTCCATCCCAGGGCGGAGCCGAGCATCAGGCCGACCATGAACATACCGATGCAGTTGGTCCCGGCCGTTATGAGGGCGGTGCTGCCGACCTTGAGCAACTTCTTGAAACTGAACTCGAGTCCCAACGCGAAGAGCAGGAAGATGATGCCGATCTCGGACCATTGTTCCACGGACTCTACGCTGGAGATGGCGGGAAGCAGGCCAAGGTGCGGACTCACGAGGAAGCCCGCGATGATGTATCCGAGGATGGGGGGCTGCTTGAGTGCCCTCGATATGACGGTGAAAATGCCGGCCGCGATCAGGATGACCGCGAGGTCGGCCACAAGATTGAGTTCAGATCCCATATTGGAAACAAATTTAAGAAATAAATCCTTATCTTCGTGCACCGATGAGAGCAAGGCCGACCATATTGTATATCCATGGCATGGGAGGGGGAGCGGACAGCCGCATTCCTTCAATCCTGTCCGAATGTCTGAGCCATTCCGCGCGTATCGTCGTCCGTACCTATGACTTCGATCCGGAGATTGCTGCGAAACAGATATCCTCATGGATAGAGGAGCTTCGGCCCGTCGCTCTGGCGGGTGAGTCGCTGGGCGCGAACCACGCCCTCGCGATGCATTACCGGTATGGTCTTCCGACCGTGCTTGTGTCTCCGGCGCTGAATGCGCCGGCCGTACTGGGCGCGCTGGCGCCCGTTACGCTCGTTCCCGGCGTCCCGGCCCTGCTGGGCCGCATCTACAGGCCGCGGCCCGGAGAGCGCCAGCCTCTCTCCTTCCGCTTTTCCCTGCTCCGCAAATGGAAACGGCTCCGGCGTGAGTTGTCCTTCTACCTCCAGTCGAAGGATGCTGCGGTTCCGGGCGCGGAACCGGTGTTCGCGTACTTCGGGACGCATGACCATTACCGCAGGAGCGGCATCGTGTCCCTCCGCAAATGGCGCAAGTTCTTCGGGGAGGGGACTTATGCCCTTTACGACGGCAGCCACTTCATGGAGGAGACATACGTCAGGACCCTTCTGGCAGACCGCCTGAGGGGCCTGGCAGAAGGGTCCTGCTGAAAGTCTGTACAGGGACCTAGAAGCCTATGATGAGGCGAAGGTCTACACCCATGAACATAAGGCTCTTGGTATTGAAGTCGACATCGCTTTCGTAGGCAGATGCTATCGAAGACGTGGTGATGTTCTTGGTGTAATGCTGGAACGGCAGGCCGAAACTGAAGGAGATGGATTTGTTGACGGCGATGCCGACCTGGGGCTCTACGAAGAATCCCTTGGCGTTGCAGTGCTCGAAATTCTTGATCACGTTCTTGGCGCCGCTTTGCTTGCCGGAGTTGTAGGCTGAAATGCCGAAACGGTAGCCCAGATCGCACTGGAAGAAGAAAGTGCTCTGGGAGAAGCCGGTGTCGCCCAGGAGATAGCGGCCGCGCAGGAAGAGCGGGACTGTCAGCTCTCCGTGATAGTCGAACTCGTTCTTGTTGTTGAGCTTGCCCTGAAGGGCGAGGGCGTGGTAGTAGTCGAGACCGCCTCCGACACCGAACTGGAACTCGGGAGAGAAACGGTACAGGAAGGAGAGGTCGACTCCGCCTATGCCCTTGGAACCACGGCCGACGCCTTCTCCGATATGGAGGTCGAGATAGGAGGCGACGGTGCCAACGTTGTCATAGTTGCTGCCGCCGCGGTCGTCGGAATACCTTTGTGCGTATGAGTTTGAGAAGGATAGGCAGCATACAGCTGCAGCCAGGAGGATTCTGATATTCATTTTCATGATCGTATTTTTTACAAAAATAGCATTTTTTCACGTCAATCCAAATCATTGGAACCCTTTCCTTATGTTGGGAATGAGGCAGAAATGTCTTAACTTTGCATTTAAATGACTACCGTATGAAAACTGTCATCACCTTCCTTTCGATCTCCGCAGCCGTGCTCCTGACCGCCCTCCTGGCGGGCGGGTGCCGCGAGACCGCGGGTCCGGGCCGCAGGACCGTACCGTTCGTCGAGCGCACCATCAGCGGAAGGGGGCGGGACTGGGCCCTGGTTTCCGGCTTCAATCCTTCCGATTCCAGGGGCACCATCGCCCTGGTGGGTTCCGCAGAGCGCAACCGCCTGCTGGCCGGGCGTTTCCTTACGGGCGACGACTTCGACAACATCGACGGTCGCCTCGTCCCTGACGAACTCCCTGATTTCTCGGGCGAGAGGATAGACATCATCTCCGACCTGGCCAATCTCCCATACGAGTCATTCCTGGGCGGGAACGAAGACAGTTTGCGGACGGTCACCGTACGCAATCTCCTGTCAGCCCTCGATACAGCTTTGAGCCTCGGGGCTTTCGACAACGAGAAACTGGAGCGCAAGGAGAAATCAAAGGTCGTCATATTCACCTCTCCGCTGTCTGCGGAGTATGGCGCATTCGACATCGACACCCTCGTACGGACCGCCGGAAAGTCCATTCCTGTCATTTTCCCGTCCCGTCTCATATTCGGTAGGCAACTTGACCGCAACATACCCCATCTGCACGTGGCCGTCGTCACTGACAGCGTCACGGCGCGCTCCGGCGCTTACCAGCACGTCTTCGACGAGATGGCGGCGGAGCGCGGGCAGCTTGGCTGCGGCTGCGTGGCCTTCCCGGCCGACTCGCTCTCCTATGCAGGAGACCTCCTGGACGGGTATCGCGCCGCAGGCGGCAACATGCCGCTGTCGGCAGTCGTCATCGACGACCCGACAGTGGACATCAACGCCGTGCGCGATTCTTTCGACTGGATAATGCGCGTGCAGAGCGAGGCCAACCTCGGTTACCGCAAACTCATAGCCGACGGTTTCGTCGTCATCGATGCCCTGAGGGCGGTCACAGACGAGTGTTACCGCATCCTCCGGGGTACCAACAATTTCACTCACGACATCGCCTATCCTCATTCAAAGGATTTTGTCACGATCCGGTCCACCACCGGGGGCGGCTACAACCTCGTGGAACAGTATTGACATGTACAAGATCACAGTTTCTGCCGAAGATATAGAGCGACTGGAGATGGTATCCTTCCCCGGGCAGATCATCGTCATCGACAAGCCCGGCGAGATGCTGGAGATGGCGGTGGCCTATCTCCGCCGGCAGAAGATCATCGGTTTCGACACTGAGTCACGTCCCTGTTTCTCGGCCGACCAGCCGCATTACGGAGTGTCTCTCCTGCAGCTTTCCGGCGCCAAGAGGGCTTACCTTTTCCGTGTCAAGAAATGCGGAATGCCCAAGTCGCTGTGCCGCGTGCTGGCGAGCCCCCGCATCGTCAAGGTAGGCGCAGCCGTCCATGACGATCTGAGGGGGCTGAAGCGCCTGCACGGCTTCGAGCCGGAGGGTTTCGTGGACCTTCAGAAGATAGGCTGGGAGTACGGCATCAGGGACAAGGCAGTCAAGAAACTTGCTGCCAACATATTGGGTATCAGGATTTCCAAGACCCAGCAGCTCTCTAACTGGGAGGCCGACAAGCTGAGTGAAGCCCAGCAGAAGTACGCCGCTACGGATGCGTGGGTGTGCCGTGAGATGTATCTCAGGCTGCTGCAGTCCGAGAAACATCCGCTCACCCCCGAGCAGATGCTCCCCACTCCTCCTAAAACAGAATCCAATGATCAAGGTCATACTGAAGAAAGGTAGGGAAGAGTCCCTGCTCCGTTTCCATCCCTGGGTGTTTTCCGGCGCCATCGCACAGGTCGCCGGCAACCCCGCCGAGGGGGATATAGTCGCAGTGCATGCCTCCGACGGAGGCTTCCTGGCCTGCGGACACTACCAGATAGGTTCCATAGCTGTACGGGTGCTGAGTTTCGACCGCTCGGCGCTCGCGCCGGACTTCTACGAAGTCAGGCTCGCGCGGGCGCTGGAGGCGCGGCGCGCCGTCGGGCTGGCTGCCGGAGGCAGCATCCCCGCCGACGCAGCGCCGCGCACCGACTGCTACCGCCTGGTCCATGGCGAAGGCGACGGCCTGCCCGGCCTCGTCATCGACTTCTACGACGGAGTCTGTGTCCTCCAGGCGCATTCCGTCGGAATGTTCCGTGCCAAGCACCAGATTTGTGAGGCGCTGAAGGCCGTCTACGGCGACAGCCTCAAGGCCGTGTATGACAAGAGTTCCGGTACGGCCCCTTTCAAGGCCGGTCTCGACCTGATCGACGGTTATCTGTACCGTGCCGAGGGTTTCTCGGACGATGAACAGACCGTTCTTGAGAACGGCCACAAGTTCATCGTCAACTGGACGGAGGGTCAGAAGACCGGCTTCTTCCTGGACCAGCGCGAGAACCGCGCCCTGGTCGGCCGCTACGCTGCCGGACGCAATGTCCTCAACCTTTTCTGCTATACCGGCGGATTCTCCATCTACGCGCTGGCCGCAGGCGCGGCGCACGTCGACTCCGTCGACAGCTCCGCCAAGGCCATGCTTATGGTCGACCGCAACGTAGCCCTCAATGGCTTCGACACTTCCCGTCATACCGGCTATACCACCGATGCCATCGATTTCCTGAAGAATGCCCCTGAGGGCAAGTACGATCTGATGATCGTGGATCCTCCGGCATTTGCCAAGCATCGCGGCGTCCTGAAAAACGCCCTGCGCGCCTACCAGAGGCTGAATGCCGCCGCCATCGCCAAGGTGGCTCCGGGCGGCCTCGTCTTCACATACAGTTGCTCGCAGGTCGTCGATAAGGAGTCTTTCGCCCTGGCTGTCTTTTCCGCTGCCGCCTCCGTCGGCCGCAGCGTCCGCATCCTCGACAGGCTCAACCAGCCTGCCGACCATCCCGTCAGCATCTATCACCCCGAGGGCGAATACCTCAAGGGGCTTCTCCTATATGTAGAGTAATATCCTGAAATGAAAGAAACCAATATCGGCCTTTTCAATGAGAGCTTTCCTCCTGTAATGGACGGAGTTGCCGTATGTGTTGAGAACTATGCCCATTGGATGCAGGAAAAGGTCGGGGGAGTCGCCGTCGTCACACCCCGCAATCCTGGAGCAGACTACAGCGACAAGGCCTATGAAGTGCTGGACTACTTATCCGTTCCGGTTCCTTTCAGGGCGCCTTATGTGACAGGCATCTCCGAGATAGATCCGGTATTTCTCAAACAATTGCTGCAGAGGCGTTTCAAGATAGTTCACGCACATAGCCCCTTCGTCGCGGGCAAGACTGCCGCACGGGTTGCCCGCTTGCAGAAG
>JAEEGK010021209.1_pt1 | contig 13742 bp, 10 predicted proteins | sample 8958771 | NCBI WGS metagenome assembly JAEEGK01 (sample SAMN16246547, study PRJNA631951) | gut metagenome | biome: gut microbiome; feature: rumen; material: SC-attached | host: Bos | place: Iran: Karaj | collected 2018-10 | reverse complement strand
CCACCGTGCCGCCGAGGATGTCCGCGACGCTGCTGCGCCAGCCGCAGTGCGCGGCGGCGACGACGCCCGCCGCCGGGTCGCAGAGCAGGACCGGCACGCAGTCTGCCGTGAAGATGGTAAGCGTGAGTCCCGTCTGATTTGCAACAAGCGCGTCCGCCTCGTAGGGGACGGGGGAAAACAGCTCATGCCGGTCCGCCTCGGAAACGACGCGCACCGCGCTGCCGTGCACCTGCCGCGAGAAGACCAGCGAGGAGAGCTCCACGCCGAGCGAAAGGCAGATGCGGCGGTAGTTCTCGCGCACGCGCTCCGGATCGTCGCCGCGGGTTTCGCCCAGATTCAGGCTTTCGAAGACGCCCTCCGACACGCCGCCGAAGCGGGTCGTGAAGGCGTGGCGGCAGGGGAGCAGCGGGGAAGTGAGATAGACGGGGCCGTCCTCCCGGCGTTCGATAAAGGCCTGCATGTCAGGCGTCTCTGCCGCAGCAGTTTTTGTATTTCATCGGCAGCCCGTTCGGGCGAAGCTTGCCGCAGGGGCAGGGGTCGTTCGGGCCGATCTTGATCTTCTTGACCACGGGCTGACGCTTCACGGACTTGTCTCCCGCGCCGCCGGTAGCCGTCACGGTGGCGACCTTTTTGCGCTCCATATCCTTGTCGCTGCGGATGCGGAAGGCGAACAGGCGGCGGACGGTCTCCTCCTTGATGGCGTTGATCATACCCTCGAACATCTCGTAGCCCTCGCGCTTGTACTCCACGACGGGGTCCACCTGTCCGTAGGAGCGCAGGCTGATCCCCTGGCGCAGATCGGACATGGCGTCGATGTTGTCCATCCAGTATTCATCCACGACGCGAAGCAGGATCACGCGCTCCATCTCCCGCATGACGGGGCTGGTGTAGGCGGCCTCTTTTTCGGCGTAGGCGTCCTTCATCAGGGTGAGCAGACGGTCCTTGACGTCCTGCTTCACCATCCGGTTGATCTCGTCCTCGGTTGGGACCCACGCGCCGGCGGCAAAATACTTGTTCTCGAAGTGGGCGATCAGCTCCTTGAGCTGCGAGCCGTCCTCCACGAAGTTGTTCTGACCGAAGCTGTTTTCGACCTCGGAATCCACCACGTAGGCCATCATGGATTCGACGTTCTTTTCCAGATCGTCGCCGTTCAGGACCTGCTCGCGCTGCTCGTAGATGACCTTGCGCTGGGTGTTCATCACGTTGTCGTATTCCAGCACGTTCTTTCGGGCCTGATAGTTGCGGCTTTCGACGGTCTTCTGCGCGTTCTCGATCGCGCCGGACAGGATCTTGGCGTCGATCGGGGTATCCTCGTCCACGCCGAGGGTCTCCATCATGCCCATCAGCCGTTCGGAGCCGAACAGACGCATGACGTCGTCCTCCATAGACAGATAGAAGCGGCTGGCGCCGGGGTCGCCCTGACGGCCGGAACGACCGCGGAGCTGGTTGTCGATACGCCTGGATTCGTGGCGCTCGGTGCCCACGATGAACAGGCCGCCCACCGCGCGGACCTTCTCCGCCTCGGCGTCGGTGATCTGCTTATAGCTGTGATAGAGGGCTTCATAGTCCGCACGGACGGCCAGGATGGTCGGGTCCGTGGTCTCGGAGTAGGCGTTTGCCTCCTGAAGAAGCTCCTCGGTCATATCCTCGCGCTTGCGAAGATCCGCAAGGGCCATGTACTCGGGGTTGCCGCCCAGGACGATATCGGTACCGCGTCCGGCCATGTTGGTGGCAATGGTGACGGCCCCGAATTTACCGGCCTGCGCGACGATCTCCGCTTCCTTTTCATGGAACTTGGCGTTCAGAACGACGTGCTTGATGCCCTCCCGCTTGAGCATGCGGGAGAGCAGCTCGGATTTCTCGATGGAGATGGTGCCGACCAGGACCGGCTGGCCCTTCTCGTGGCATTCCTTGATCTGCCGGATGACGGCCCGGAGCTTGCCCGCCTCGGTCTTATAGACGACGTCGGGATAGTCCTTGCGGATGACGGGCTTGTTCGTGGGGATCTCAACGACGTCCAGCGCGTAGATGCCGTTGAATTCCTCCTGCTCGGTCATCGCCGTGCCGGTCATGCCGGAGAGCTTCGCGTAAAGACGGAAGAAGTTCTGGAAGGTAATGGTGGCAAGCGTCTTGCTCTCCTTGGCGACCTCCACGCCCTCCTTGGCCTCGATTGCCTGGTGCAGGCCCTCGTTGTAGCGGCGGCCGTACATCAGACGGCCGGTGGCCTCGTCCACGATGATGACCTCGCCGTCCTTGACCACGTAGTCCACGTCCCGCTTCATAATACCGCGGGCGCGCATGGCCTGATTGATGTGGTGGGAAAGGGTGGAGTTTTCGACGTCCGCCAGGTTCTCCACGCCGAAATACTGCTCGGCCTTCTTGATGCCGACTGCAGTGAGCTGGACGGAGCGGTCCTTTTCATCCACGTAGTAATCGCAGTCGTCGTCGTCATGGCTCTGCTTGTCGTCGGTGGTCGCATAGACCTTGCGGCGCAGGCGGGAGACGAAGGCGTCCGCCATCGAATAGAGGTTGGAGCTGTCGTCACCCTGACCGGAGATGATCAGCGGGGTACGGGCCTCGTCGATCAGGATGGAGTCCACCTCGTCAACGATCGCAAAGCTGTGACCGCGCTGGACCTGATCGCGCTTGTAGATCGCCATGTTGTCGCGCAGGTAGTCAAAGCCAAGCTCGTTGTTCGTACAGTAGGTAATGTCCGCCTGATAGGCCGCGCGGCGTTCCTCGGCGGACTTATCATGGATGATGAGTCCGACCTTGAGACCCATGAAGCGATAGACCTTGCCCATCCACTCGGAGTCGCGCTTCGCCAGATAGTCGTTGACCGTGACGATATGGACGCCCTCGCCGGAGAGGGCGTTCAGATAGGCCGGCAGGATGGCGACCAGGGTCTTGCCTTCGCCGGTCTTCATCTCGGCGATTCTGCCCTGGTGGAGGATCAGGCCGCCGATCAACTGGACCCGATAGGGCTTCATGCCCAGCACGCGCCAGGCAGCTTCGCGGACGGCGGCAAAGGCGTCCGGAAGAACGTCGTCGAGCGTCTTGCCCCCCGCCAGAAGGGTCCGGAATTCCTCAGTCTTGCCGCGCAGATCGTCGTCGGAAAGGGCCTGGTAGACGGGCTCCAGGGCTTCGATTTTATCTACGATGGGCTTCAGGCGCTTGACCTCCCGCTCGGAGGTGGTGCCGAATAGCTTGGTAATCAGTCCCATAGCATGTCCTTTCTGTGCGGGGCGATGCGCCCCGTCGGAGTCTTCATCAGAAATCTGATTTATTATATCACACTGTTTCGCATAAAAAAAGTCTTTTTTCGTTATTTTCCGAACTTTCAGCGCATTTGCGCCCGGAGCAGCCGGGTGATTCGCTCCAGCGTGCTTCGGGAATCGCGCCCCATGCGGGAAAAGGTCTCCGACCAGTCGGAGAAGTCGCCTGCGAGGGCGGCAAAGGACCGCGCCGCCTCCTGCTGACGCAGGCTCGCCGTCCGCAGGGCCTCGGGCAGATCCCGCGGGAGCGGCTCCGGCTTCGGCTGGAGCCGGAGTCTGCGTCCGGTCAGCAGATAATGCACCGCCGTCAGCTCGCGGGCACGGTCGTCGCTCTCCCCTGCCATGCGCATCAGCAGCGCACGCCCGGGGCCGGAAAGCCTTCTCGACAGCTGCCGGAGCTGGGCAGCGTTGCGCTTCTGGTCCAAAATCAACTGCTCCAGGCGCTCGGGAAGCAGGGCCGTCTCCGCGTTCATGGCTCCGGGGCCGCGCACACGGCTCCAGATCGCCTGTTCTGTTTCACGGGTCATACAGTCGCACCACCTTTCACGGCAGTCTATGCAAACCGGCGTGAGACTGTGAAAACCGGCGCGCCCGAAGGGGTGCGCCGGTGAAAAGCGCGAAGCGCTACGTGCTGTTTACGGGGATACGGACGTAATAGAAGAAGCCGCTGCGGTAGATCGTCAGGCGGATCGTGCCGGTGGAGCTTGCCGCATCCAGAGCGGCTTCGTATTCCGAAAGGGTCTGGACGGTGACGCCGTTGACCGCAGTGATCACGTCATTGACCGCCAGAGAGCCGTACAGGGAAGAATTGACGCTGATATCCGTGATCCAGAGGCTGCCGGGGAAGCGGTAATAGCTGACCATGGCGGCGGAGATCTCCTCCACCCGCAGGCCGATCCGGTCATAGGAATCACTGCGAACCGTCAGCTCGTCAACCAGACGCTGCAGATCGGCCGAGCAGAGGGCGAAGCAGGGGTCAGACCGGCCGCTCAGAAAATACTGGGCAATCGGCGTGGTGAGACCGACCAGTCCGCCGCGGTCGTCGAAGATCGGGATGCCCCCGCCCTCGCTCTGGCGCTCTGCGGAAGTCAGCAAGAGCTGATACCGCTCGCCGTTCACCTCCTGGCTTTGGACCGCAGAGATCATACCCTCACTCAGGACGTTCGGTACGGCGCTGCCAAAGGGATTGCTGATCAGATAGACCGGCTGCCCGACCGATCCCTCGTCCGAGGAGAAGGTAACGGGCGTCAAGCCGTTTGCCTCGGCCTTGAGCAGGGTCAGTCCGGTCACGCGGTCCGTCTCCACGCGGCGGGCCGATGCGGTGGAGCCGTCGGAAAAGATCACGTTATATTCCGTCGCCCCGCCAAGCTCGGCAGCCGCGGTGAGCAGATAGCCGTCCTCGGACAGCACGACGCCGGTCAGACTGACGGTCCCGTAATAGGTGGGCACCTCCAGACAGACGACGGAGGGCGAAACGGCCTGATAGAGGTCTGCGGCGCTGTCCGTTCGGGCCTCGGAGCCGCCCTGCGAGAGATGAAGCTGAATGGAATTGTCCGGATCGGGCCGGAACGTCTGGGTTCCGCCCGCGCTCCCGGAAACCGGCAGATCGCGGACGACGCCGCTGCCGTCGGAGGAATTCCGTTCCGGCAGACGCAGGCTCCAGCCGTTCTCGCTGCGCTCCAGGCGGACGTTCAGAACCGTGGCTGCCACGGCGAAGGAGCAAACGACGATCACCGTCAGGCCAAAGAGGACCCACAGCCACACGTAATTGCGCTTGGGCTTCGGCCGTACGGCGGTTCCGTAGCTGTTTTCGGGCGCGGCCTGCGCCGGATCAGCCGGAATCTCCAGAACCTCCGCCTCCATAGGCGTACTTCTGTCTTGCAAGGGGATTCACCACGCTTCGTTTTGGTTTTGGATCAGGACTTGGCCGTCTTCGGCATTGTGAAGGTGAATTCCGTCACGCCGTCGCGGCTCGTCACGTAGATGTCTTCCTCGTGGGCGAGGATGATGGTTTTCACGATATAGAGACCCAGGCCCCAACCGTCGCGGTCCACGGATCGGCTCTTGTCGGTTTTGTGGAAGCGGTCAAAAACCAGGGGAAGCTCCTCAGCCGGGATCGTCGGCCCGGTGTTTGAGACGGAGACCAGATACTTTCCGCCCTTTGCCTCCTTCACGCGCAGACCGAGGGTGCCTTTTTCGGGGCAGAATTTGACCGCGTTGTCGATCAGGTTATACACGACCTGGGTGATTGCGTCCGGATCGGCCATGGAAATCGCGCCGGCGTCGGGCAGGTCCGTCTCGACGTTCAGAGACTTGCCGTTGATCTTCTGCTCAAAGCTCAGAAGGACCTCGCCCACGACCTGACAGAGATCGAAGCTCCGCTTCCGCTCGGCCGGGATGCCCTTATCCTGGATGCGCGAGACCTCAAGCATGCTCCGCACCAGACGGGACAGGCGCTTGACCTCCCCGGAGATGATCTCCATATACTTCCGCTGCTGCTCCGGCGGAATCGTTCCGTCGAGCATTCCGTCCATATAGCCGGAGATCGTGGTCATCGGCGTTTTGAGCTCGTGACTGACGTTCGCCACAAATTCTTCACGCTTGCGCTCGGACTGAGCCAGGGCCTGCGACATATTGTTGAAGGCCACAGCCAGCTCGTTGAGCTCGGCGGTATCCGTGCTTGAGGTCGGGACCCGGACGTCCATCTGCCCGTGCGCCATTCGGCGGGCGGCTGTCGTCATCAGCTTGATGGGCTTTGTCTGCCGCTGGACAATCCACCAGACGATCGGGATGGAGAGCAGTATGACCATGAGCATGACGATCAGGTTGAGCTTGAAGCTCACACTCATCCGGTTGAGGATCCGCTCAGTCGGAACCGAGGCGATCACGTATTCGGTGCGCCCGCCGCTGTCCGTCACGAGCTTCACCGCCGCCATGCGCGTATCGTCGTAGCATTCCAGAAGAGCCTTGGCCGAAAAGCCGGTATCTGAGGACTTGGCCAGATCCAGAAAGGCGGTCGGAAGCTGACTGCCCAGATGCTCGCAGGATTGCAGCCCGCAGGAGCAGGCGGTGATCACGCCGTTTTCATCGCAGACGATCGTATCCTTGCCGGTGGCGCGCGCCGTATAATTGAGCTGGATGCGGACCTGCTGGTTGTTCCGGGCGGTTGAAGCCGGCAGGAAGCTCAGAACGCCGGACTCGGCCTCCACCACGCTGGAGAGCTCGCTCCGGGCCAGATCCAACGAAGCGCGGTAGTAGATGAACTGCGTCGCGCCGGAGAGAATGATCATGGTCAGGAAAATGAGACAGAGCGTCAGAACGATCTGGCTCGAAAAGCTCCGCTTCACGGCTTATACCACCTCGAACTTATAGCCGACGCCCCAGACGGTCTTGAGCGACCACTGGTCGGAAACGCCCTCCAGCTTTTCGCGCAGACGCTTGATGTGGACGTCCACGGTACGGGTATCGCCAAAGTAGTCGAAGCCCCAGACCTCGTCCAACAGCTTATTGCGCTGGTAGACGCGGTTCGGCGTAGAGGCCAGATGGTAGAGCAGCTCCATCTCCTTCGGCGGGGTCGGGATCTTTTTCCCGTCCACGGTCAGCTCGAAGGAGTCCATATCAATGATGAGCTTATCGAAGACCAGACGCTTGCTGTCCTTTTCGGGCTCCGTCCCGCTGCGGCGAAGCACGGCCTCGATCCGGGCCAGGACCTCGCGCATTTCAAAGGGCTTGGTGATGTAGTCGTCCGCACCGTGCTTGAGACCGGTGACCTTGTCGTCAAGCTCTCCCTTCGCGGTGAGCATGATGATGGGCGTCTTGGCCTCAGAGCGAATGGTCCGGCAGACTGCCCAGCCGTCCATGACGGGCAGCATCAGGTCAAGCAGAACCAGATCGGGGCGGAACTTGCGGAACTGCTCCACGCCCTGACCGCCGTCCGAAGCAATCTGCACCTCGTATTTTTCCTTTTCCAGATACAGCCGAAGCAGGTCGGCAATGTTGGCGTCGTCTTCCACGATCAAAATCTTGGTTGCCACGGTGATTACTCCCTTCTTTTCACGGTATGTCTTTTTCTATTTTATTATAGCGTGAGATTTCCCAAATCGGTGAATTTTTTGTAAAAGTTGCCCGTATAATTCATGAACGCGCGATCCGGGCCGCGTTTTTTTCGGCAGGGGCTTGTTTCCCGGCAAAAAATGGATTATAATAATCGCAAGTCGAAGACGGAAGGATTCTGTACTTCCGCATCCTGCGAAAGGCATGAGGTCAAATGGATTTTAGAGTTTTGGCCGTAGGAGACGTCTGCGGGGACGCCGGCGTCCGGCTTTTGACGAAGTCATTGCGGCGGCTCAAGAAGGACTGCGCGGCGGATTTCTGCGTCGTCAACGGCGAGAACGCTGCTGTTGTGGGCATTCTGCCCCGGCAGGCCGAGGCGATTCTGGACGCCGGCGCGGACGTGATCACCCTCGGCAACCACAGCTACAACCGCAAGGAGATCGCCCGGTTTCTGGACGACAACCGCTACATTCTGCGCCCCGCGAACGACTCCCCCCTCTACCCCGGACGCGGCGTCGGGGTCTACGATTCCAAGGTCGGACCGATCACGGTGATGAATCTGATCGGGCGGTGCAATATGGCGTTCGGCCCGGACAATCCTTTTTTGTTGGCCGAGAAGCTGTTGAAGCAAATCGAAACGAAGATCGTCCTGCTGGATTTCCACGCCGAGGCCAGCTCCGAGAAGCTGGCGATGGGCTGGCATCTGGACGGAAGGGTCTCGGCGGTCTGGGGAACGCACACCCACGTGCCGACGGCGGACGACATGATCCTGCCAAAGGGAACCGGCTACGTGAGCGATCTGGGCATGACCGGCCCGATCTTCTCCATTCTCGGCATCCGGCCGGAGCAGTCCGTGGCGACCTTCCGCGGCGGGCTGAACAGCCGCTATGAGACCGCGCCCGGCCCCTGCAAATTAGAAGGCGTACTTTTCACTTTGGATTCCGTGACCGGGCGCTGCACCGGTACAGAAAGGATTTGGTATCATGATACGGATTCTGCACGCGGCTGACCTCCATCTGGACAGTCCCTTTGCAGCGATGCGGCCCGATCAGGCGGCTGACCGGCGCGAAGAACAGCGCGAGGTCCTGACCCGGCTGATCCGGGAATGCAACGAGCGGGAGTGCGATCTTCTGCTGCTCGCCGGAGATCTCTTTGACTCGGACGAGGTCTACCGCGACACAACGGACCTGCTCTGCAGGCTGCTCGGTCAATGCCGGGCGCGGGTCTTCATTGCCCCGGGCAACCACGACTGCTACACGCCTTCCTCGGTCTACGCGACCGTAAACTGGCCGGAAAACGTCCACGTTTTCCAAAGCGAGCAGGTGGAGGCGGTCCGGCTGGAAGGCGTGACCGTTTACGGCGCCGCCTTCACGGGGCCGCATGCAACGGGCCTGATGCGCGGCTTCTGCGCGGAGGCGGACGGGAACCGCTCGGTCATGGTCATCCACGGCGAGCTCTCGGACCGCGACGGGCTTTACAACTCAATCTCCGTTGCTGACGTTGCAGGCTCCAATCTGGACTATCTGGCCCTGGGCCACGTCCACGAGGACAGTCTTCGCAGCGTCGGAGGCACCACCGTCGGCATTCCCGGCTGCGCAATGGGCCGCGGCTTTGACGAGACCGGCGAGAAGGGCGCTTTCTACGTGGAGGTGGACGGCTCCGGCTGCCGGGTCCTGCCGGTTCCGCTCGGCGCGAAGCAGTATCTTCGTCTGAGCGTTGACGTTCAAAACGACGTTTTCTCCGAGATCGAAGCTGCGATTCCCGCGAACGCGGCGCAGACGATCTGCCGCCTGACCTTGACGGGAGAATGTCAGACCCCGGATCTGAACGCCCTGCAGCGCGCCTTCGGCGGTCGGTTTGACACTCTGGAGCTCGTGGACAAGACCCTCCCGCCCAAAGACGTCTGGGAAGATTGCGGAGCGGACAGTCTGAAGGGCATCTTCCTCCAGCGGATGCTGGAGATCTACGAAAAGGCCGAGGATGAGGATCGCCGTACCGTGGCGCTTGCTGCAAAGCTCGGACGCGATCTTCTGGAAGGACGGGAGGTGCGCGCAGAATGAAGCTGAAATCCATGCAGGCGACCTTTGGACGGCTGGATCGCAAGAAGCTCGACTTGCAGCCGGGGCTGAACGTGATCAGCGGCGGCAACGAGACCGGAAAATCGACCTGGGCGGAGTTTTTGACCGCGATGCTCTACGGCGTGGATACCCGCGCGCGCGGCAAGGGCGCGGAGCTTCCGGTAAAGACCAAGTACGAGCCTTGGAACGGAAACCCGATGGAGGGCCGGATCGAGGTCGAATGGCAGGGCCGGAGCGTCGTTCTGGAACGGTCCTCGGCGCTGACCCCGCTCGGCACCCTTCGCGCCTCGGATGCGGCGACCGGACTGCCTGTCCCGGAGCTGACCGCCGCGTCCTGCGGCGAAGCCCTCACAGGCGTTACGGAGCCGGTATTCCAGCGAAGCGCCCTTCTGCGTCAGCGCGGGGCGGCGATCTCCTCGGACCCGGAGCTTGAAAAGCGCTTGAGCGGCCTGGTTACGGCAGGCAGCGAGGATTACGCCTACGGCGAGGTCGCAGACAAACTCAAGAAGCTGCAAAACGCCCTCCAATACAACCAGAGCGGGATCCTGCCCCGGCTGCGGAGCGAGATTGAGGAAATCGATCAGACGCTCGACGAAGCAGCCGATCTGCGCAAACGGCAGAACAACCTGCTGGGCGAGATCCGGACCCGTCAGGCGGTGGAGGCGGAGCTGGCAAAGATCCACGCGGCCCTGGAGCGCCGGGAGCGAGCGCGTCTGCGCCGTGTCGCAGCGGACAGCCGCCAGCGGCTTTCAGAGGCACAATCGGAACGGGAAACGCTGGCCGCTGCCTGTGAAAAGCTCCCCGACGCCGAAACGCTGGAGTCGCTGCAGGCTAAGGTGCGGCAGCTCGAAAAGACCGTCCAGACCGCGAAGATGGAGGATTCCATGTCACCCGTCGAGTTCCCGGACGAGCCTGAACGCAATCCTTTCCGGCACTATATCCACATGACGCCGGATGAGATCAAAACGGAGGACGAATGCTTTGAAGCCTCCCTCCGTCAGGTGCGCGAGGCTGAGACGATGCCGAAGCTCTGGAAGCTGTCGCTGCGCTCTCTCGCAGGCATGCTGCTCGGTTTTCTTCCGATCCTCTGCGGCTATTACTTCCGCGACCGTTTGAACGAGCTGCACCCCGCCCTGTTCTGGGTTCTGTTCGGCCTTGGCTGCGCGGTCATTCTCGGCGTTACGATCTGGCATTACCGGACGGCGAACCGAATCACCCGCGCCAAAAAGGCGGCGTTTGAAATCCTGCAGAAATTCGGCTGCGAGAGCGCCGATCAGCTTCACGCCCGCGCGGCGGAGCTGCGCCGGGAGATCGACGGCTATCGTGCCGCAAGGGCTGACGCGGAGGAAACTGCCGCCGGCAGAAAGCTCCGGGACGATGAGTTGCGTGAAAAAACGGACGTTCTGCTGGGCGAGCTGGCCCTGCGCGGCGCAGTCTGCCCGACCCTGGAGGACGCAGAGGCCTGGATTCAGGACGGCTTACGGTCCCGACAGGATCTGGAGCGCGCCACCCGGACCGAACGCCAGCGCGCGGAGCAGTATTCCCTCCTGAAGGAACACGAGGGCGAAGGCGAGGCCGAGGAGGAGCCGAACGAGGAGCTAAACGCCTACGATCCCGCCATGATCCGCGACCGGCTGAGCCGGAGCCGCGAGGCGATCATCCCGCTCCGCTCCGAGGCCGACCGGCTGGCAGGCTCCCTCCAGCAGCTCGGTGATCCCCTGCGGCTGGAGGCGGAACGCGAAGAAAAGCAGGTGCGGCTGGCACGGCTGGATCAGCGTTACGCCGCCATGCAGCTTGCACGCAAGGAGCTTGCACGCGCCGACGAGACCCTGCGCGAGCGCTTTGCGCCCCTGCTCTGCAAAAAGGCGGGCGAGCTTTTCTATCGTCTGACCGAAGGAAAGTATGACCGCGTGACCCTGGATCGGGCGATGCGCGTGACCGTTCATCCCACCGGCAGCACGACCGATCGCTCCCTGAGCTATCTGAGCGGCGGCACAGTGGATCAGCTCTACCTGGCCCTGCGGCTGGCGATCTGCGATCTACTTCTGCCCGACTGTCCGATCATTCTGGACGACGCTCTGGTCTACTTTGACGACGAGCGCCTGCGGGTCGCGCTGGAGGTTCTGCGCGAGCTCGGCAGGCAGCGTCAGATCCTGCTGTTCACCTGCACAGACCGCGAAAAGCGCATGCTGGACGCGAGCAGATAGATCCCCTCACAATTTGAAACCGGACGGTTTTCTGTCGGCATGGCAGAAAACCGTCCGGTTTTGGGTTCAGGCCGTCTCGCGGTCGTCCTGCCCAAGCGCCAGCTTCAGGCGGGAAAGCAGGCTTTCGCCGGGCGGCGTCAGAGGCAGGCGGCAGGTCCCGACGTCCAGGCCGGAGAGGGCCAGCGCAGCCTTGATGGGAATGGGGCTGACCTCCGAGAAAAGGGCCTCGATCAGATCCTGCTGGTCCATCTGAAGCTGGAGTGCACGGGCGTACTCACCGCGCAGGGCTGCGTCCACGAGCGCCTTGACGGCCTCCGGCCGCAGATTGCTCAGAACGGACACCGCCCCGATTGCGCCGCAGACCATAAAGGGCAGAATCCGGTCGTCGCTGCCGCAGTAGATCGGGAAATCGGGACCGCAGAGCGCCCGAAGCCGGAGCAGACGGCTGACGTCCGGGTTAGCCTCCTTGATGCCGGCAACCGTCGGAAGCTCCGCCAGTCTTGCCACGGTTTCCGGGGAAATGTCCACGCAGGTCCGGGACGGCACGTTGTAGAGCAGAACCGGCAGGCTCGTAGCGGCGGCGATCGCGCCGTAATGGGCAAGCAGACCTTCCTGGGTACAGCGGTTATAGTAGGGCGTGACGCTGAGCAGGGCGTCCACGCCGAGGGCCGCCGCAGCGCGCGCAGTCTCCACGGCCTTGGCGGTATTGTTCCCGCCGGTCCCGGCGATCAGTCTGGTCTTGCCGCCGCAATAGCGGACGCAGTGGGCGATGATGGCAAGGGTCTCCGGCTGATCCAGGGTCGCGGCCTCTCCGGTGGTGCCGCAGATGACCAGGGCCTCGATCCCGGCGGCAAGCTGGGTATCGAGCAGGCGATCCAGGGTTTCGTAGTCGATCCCACCGTTGCGGAAGGGCGTGACGAGGGCGGTACAGGCGCCGCGAAATACAGGCTTTTTCATAATGACATTACCTCCGTTTCCGGAACAGCATATTCAGGAAACGGGGTCATTATGCGGCTTGACGAATCGCGGGAATCCATGTATAATAGTCAAAACAAAAAATGGCGGCTTGCCGCCGAAAGAGGATACTGATTTGAAAACCCATGATTTTTACTATGAGCTTCCGCCGGAGCTGATCGCGCAGACGCCGCTTCAGAAGCGCGACAGCTCCCGACTGCTGGTTCTCGGCCGGGAGAGCGGACAGATCGAGCACAGGCATTTTTACGACGTGATCGACTATCTCAAGCCCGGCGACACGCTGGTTCTGAACGATTCCCGCGTCCTTCCGGCCCGCCTGATGGGCCACCGCGTTCCCAGCGGCGGGGCTGTGGAGGTCCTTTTGCTCAAGGATACCGGCGGCGACGTCTGGGAATGCCTGACGCGCCCGGGCCGGAAGACCCCGGTCGGCACGCAGCTCTGCTTCGGCGACGGACAGCTCACCGCCGAGGTCGTGGAGGCCCTGGACGACGGCAAGAAAAAGGTCCGCTTCCGCTACGAGGGCATCTTCCTGGAGGTCCTGAGCCAGCTTGGCAAGATGCCCCTGCCCCCCTATATCAAGGAGGAGCTGGAGGATCAGGGACGGTATCAGACCGTCTATTCCCGTGTCAACGGCTCCGCCGCCGCGCCGACCGCCGGTCTGCACTTCACGCCGGAGCTGCGCGATAAGATCCGCGAAAAAGGGATCGCCGTCGCGCCGGTGCTTCTCCACGTCGGGCTCGGGACCTTCCGTCCGGTGAGGGAGGAGCGGATCGCGGAGCACGAGATGCACTCGGAATACCTTCGGGTGACGCAGGAGACGGCGGGTCTCGTGAACCGCCGGAGAGCCGCGGGCGGGCGCGTGATCGCCGTGGGGACGACGTCCTGCCGGGTGCTCGAATCGGCGGCGGACGAGGACGGACGGCTCCGCGCGGTCGACACGGACACGGGGATCTTCATCTATCCCGGCTACCGGTTCCGCATCGTCGACGCGCTCATCACGAACTTCCATCTGCCGGAGAGCACGCTGCTCATGCTGGTCTCCGCGCTCGCGGACCGGGAGACGATCCTGCGGGCTTACCGCACGGCGGTGGAGATGGGATACCGGTTTTTCTCCTTCGGCGACGCGATGTTCATCAAATGAATCCCGGGAGGGG
>JAEEGK010021208.1_pt1 | contig 13742 bp, 9 predicted proteins | sample 8958771 | NCBI WGS metagenome assembly JAEEGK01 (sample SAMN16246547, study PRJNA631951) | gut metagenome | biome: gut microbiome; feature: rumen; material: SC-attached | host: Bos | place: Iran: Karaj | collected 2018-10 | reverse complement strand
ATCCCCAATCCCCAGGAATCTTTTAATAAGGTTATTAAGGATATTAGAGTTAAATATATTTTTTATTAGTTTATTATTTTTAATTTATTTTTTTAATGATTGTATTTTAATTTTTATATATTTTTATTGTCATTCTTTTAATGAACTTATGAATTCTATTATTTCTTTATTTTTCTTTTGGCAATTTTCACTTTTATCAAAATCAAATTGTCTTCTTTTTATTATTAATAATTTTTTTAATTTTGAATTATAATCAACAATTAAATTTAATTCTCTAATTTGTTTATATAAAGTTTTGTATAATTCTTTCTGAGAATTGGATATAGGAGTAATTATTAAATTTCCTTCTGAATTAATCCAAATATCTTTTATTAATTTATCATATTTTCCTATTATATCATCATAAGTTTTATTCATTTCCTTTGAAACTTTATCTACTACTTTTCTTATTTCATCTTCATTCATTAATTTAATTATTCAATTTAAAAAAAAAAACAGAAAATTCTTGAATTATATGATTATTTTTTATCATAATTTTATTGAAATAATTTTTTATGAAATATATATTAATAATAATATAGATAAAAAAGAAATAATCACTTTAATTTAGTTTTTTAATAATAAAAAATAATTTTTAATTCTTCTTTTCCTTAGTGGAATAAAAAATCAGTGAAATAAAAAAATCCCAAAATTAAAACTTAAATTTCTTGAACTTATTTTTTCATGATATTTTTTAAATATATAATATAATCTATTGAATATTAACTATTAAATAAATATAATATTATAATAGCTTTATCAACCAATTAAAATTTTTTAAAATATTTTTGATATTTTAAACTATCTTTATTTTCTTTATTCTATTTTTAAGTATCCAATTCTTTCCATATATTGTTTCCATTATTATTGTAGTGCTTCATTTAATATTCCTTTTAATGAATTTTTTATTCAATTCTGAAATTTTTCTTCTCTATTTATTATTATTTATATTCTTTGTTCTCAAATTTTTTTAATCATCAAATTTAAGATATTTAATTTTATAAATCATATTTCTTCAATATCAATATTTAATTTATCAATCATAAAAATATTTGAGAGTTATTACAAAAAGAATTTCAATAAATTCCTCAAAATCTACATTTAAATTCATAATTCAATTTTATAAAAATAGTTTAACATATATTTAGATATATCAACATAAGACATTATAACTAAAGTTTCAAATTGGAAATAAATTGAATCAAAACCAAAACCTGTAGATTATTTTTTGTAAAAATTAATATATTTTATGAGATTCTATTAGTTCCTTTATCTTATAATTGATTAATCAAGATATTTTTCTATAATTATATAAATATATTCATAAAAGTTTTTAATAATGAATCAATTAAATCTTTCAAAGAAAAATAATTGTAAATGAATTGGAAATAAATTCTTTTAAAACATTGAATATGAAAAAAAATAATAATGATTTAAATACCATAAATATTTTTTTATATTCAATTTAAAATATATGTTTTTTTTTTATTTTAGATATATTTTATTCTTTAATTTATATTTCATCTTGAAAAAATAAATAAATGTTTTTTAACAATAGCGCTGGATTTATTCCAGCTAAATAAAAAAAGGAAAAGTTAATATATTTCATTAAAAATATTTTAAATGAAATATTTATTTTTTGGGTATTTATTTTAAAGCAATATAATCATATTCTAAGAAATTATTTTGATTAAAATTGTTTTCACAAGGTAAAAACATTTTAAAAGGTTCATTTCCAAATATTTTAAATAAGTTTTCTTTCCAATTATCATTATAATAAGGACAATCTTTTAAATTATTATAGTAAAGTTCCATTTCAATACTAGTTAATCCAATTTTCACATGACTAAAATTAACATAAAAAACAACAAACACACATAATCCAAATAATAAAGAAAAACAAAAAGTAAATACAGATAAAGAATTATTATAATTTCTTAATAAAATCCTTAATAAATTTCCATGAAATGTTTTTGTATATATTAAATTTTTATTTTGATTTAATCCAAGAATAAAAAATTTAAAAGTAAAAATTGAAGAAATTAAACAACTAAGAAAAGAATAAATTAAAAATAAATTAAAATATTTTTCATTTTTTTCTCCTACACAATTTAAAATCCAAGGACAATGATGATCCATTTTTAAATTACAAACACCACAAATTTTACAGTGATGTGCTCTTTGAGGCCTGTTAAAATCACATTTTCCACAATGATTATTTAAATTATTATTATTAATATTTTGATAATCAATTGAATTATCTATAAACATTGATTTAGAATGACATATTATTGTCATTAAACTTGTAAAATAAAATATCATTGATATTATTATATGAATAAAGGAATTATTGTCATTATTGAAAATATATAATTTTGTCATTCCATATAATATTGTTATAAAAATTACATAAAATGTTATTAGGATTATATAATGAAAAAATGGAGGTTTCTTTTTGGATATTTGAAGGAGATTTTGTTTGTTACTTATTAAAGGAGTTTCTGAATTATTTTCCATTTTTTTTATTTATTTTAAATGTTTTTATTATTTTTTTATATTTAACATTAATTAACAATTTATTTATTTATTGTTAATTAAGATTTTATTTATATATTTTAACTTTATTTAATAATGATATATAATCCATAAAATTCATTATTATTTAAATTAAAAAAAAATGTTTCCTAGTAATTCACAAAATAAACTTCAAAATAATCAAATCAAAGATATCAAATTAAATTTAAAATTGGATAAAAATTATGTAAATGAATCAAATACAGAAAGAAATACAATAAATTTTAATTACAATAATTTTTCAAGGCATTCTGGAAATAACGAAGGAAAAACAGAAAAATATAATTATTCTCAATATTATTCAGTACCTTTTAACAAAAATAATAATAATTATCCTTCAAATGTTTTGAAAAATAACTGTTCAGACATTAAAGCATATAATATTGAAACACCTTACAAAAATTCTAATGATAGAAATTATAATTATTCAGATAGAAAAACTTATCAGATAACAGAAAAAAAAATTAAAGTTCCTCCTTCTTATAATAGAAATACTTATACTTATAAAAGAGAAAGCAATCGTCCTGATTTAAATTTAAACTTAGGGGAATTAAATTTAAATATTGATCAACCACCAAATTTTAATCAATTTGAGAATAAAAGGATAACTAAACCTTATAGGAGAGTTAAAATAAATCCAAATATTAATAATAATAATCAATTTTCAAGTTTAATAGATGGAAATATAAGTGTATTAGAAAATTATAATAGTGTTGGTTATAATGATATAAATTTAAATTTAAATTATGAAAATGTAAATAATCAAAATAATTCTTTTGATTATTATTCTCCTAAGTCTCAATCACCTGCTTATAGAAAAAAAAATGCAATTAGTTATAATAATTATAAAATTATTGAAAGTATAAATAATTTAAATGTTGATAATTCAAAAAAAAATAATTTTAGTTTGTTTAGAGAAAGAGAACCAGAAATTTATGGTATATATGCTAAAAAAATTCAAAGTTTATTTCGTGGTTTTATAAGTAGAAAAAGATTCATAAAAGGAATTAAAATCTCAAATGCAATAAATTTAGCAAATAATGTTATTACTAATCATTCAAATAAAAATATATTTGAAATGTTATTAAAACTAAAAAATGATATTAATCAAAATAAGAATAAAAATAATAATAAACCGGTTTATAGAAAAAAATCAAATATTTCAAATAAAAAAAATGAATCATTTTTAAAAAAAAGGAAAAACTCAAACTCTGGAGAAATAATTTTAGTTGATGAAAATCCTGAAATAAATTATCAAGAACAATTAAGAAAATATGAATTAGAAATTAGTATATTAAAAGAAGAAAATAATAAATTGAGAAATCAACAATTAAAAGATTTAAATAATTCTGATATTTATAATAATAGTTCAAATAATATTAAAGTGATTAGAATTGAAAATTCCTTATTAAATAATAGTAATGATGATATTTTAAATTCTTCTTTTGGAAATGAAAATCCAAATGAAATAAAAAAATTAAAAAATATTTATTTAAAACAATTATTTTGGAAAAAAGAAACAATGAATCAAAAGATTTTATTTAAATATTATGAAAGATGGAATCTTATTATTCAAAAAGAAAAACAAATAATTAATAAAAAAGAGAAAATTCTCTCTAAGTTTATTAGAAGTAAAGACAATTATATTTTTTTATTTATGAAAGAACAATTCAAAAAATTTTTATTCAATGGAATCATGATAGAAAATATATTATTAAGAAAAGAACAAAAAAAAGAATTTATGGAAAAAGTAGAAAATGAAGAAAAAGATGAAGATATTAAAAAAAGGAAATTTTTAAGATTTTTAATTTCTAGTAAAATTAGAGCAACTAATAATATTTTAAATCAGCAATTTAGAAAATTTTATTTTAATGGTTTATATAATCAAATGAAAAATGAAAAAGATATTGATATAAGAAAATCAATGAATATTGATAAAAATATGCTACATAGAGTAATAAAAAATAATAGTAATAATAATTCTTTTTTAAGTAATGAAAACAATGATAATGAAGAAAAAGATATTAAAGAAATTTCAAATAAAGAAGATAATCAGAAAATATTTAAAAAAATTATTTTTCAAAAAAATAGAAAAGATAAAGAATTTTTACATAAATGTTTTATCAAATTTTATTATAGAGGAATATATAGAGAATTGGTTTATAAAAAAAATGTCTCTTCATCATCAAATTCATCCTCAGTTATATCAAATTCAAATATTACAAATTCTACTACTTTTAATTCAAATATCTTAAATTCAAATATTATTAATCCTAATAGTGAAATAAATAATGAAAATAATAAAGAAATAATAAAAGAAGAAGAAAAAATAGAAGAAATTGAAAAGATAGAAAAGAAAGATGAAATAATAATAGAAATGAAAGAAAAAGAAATTGAAGATAACAATTATAAACAAAGATTAGAAAAAGCAAGAAATTTACGTAAATTTTTAGTAAATAAAGAAAAAGAAAAGAAAGAAAAATTCAGGAATTACTTTTATAGATTTTATAAGGCAGGAATTGTAAGATTAATGATATTAGAAGGTAGAAAAAAAAAAGAAAAAAGAAAATTAGCAAAATCTGTGCCTACAACATTGAATCCTTTATATAATATACTTCAAGAAAATAATCAAAATATTACTCCATCAACAACTCAAAGTTTATTAAATTCAATTGAAATAAAATCACAAGAATTAAAATTATTAAAATTAGAAAATATATTTTATAAAACAAATAGAAAAAGAAAAGCTCTGTTAAAAAGTACAATTAAAAATTGGAATATAAAATCAAAGTTATTAAAAATAAAAAGAGCCCCTTCAGGTATTAAAAAAAAAAAATCAAAATCAAAAAATAAAAATATTCCTTCAAAAAGTCCTGAAGATTCTAAAATTATTAATCCTTCAAAAAAAATGTCTAATAAAATTAAAAGTAAACAAATTAAAACTAATAATATAATTCCAAAGAGCAGATCTCAAGTTAATATTATGAAAAGAGAGAATGAGAATGATGATATTGAAAAATTTATTAAAATTATTAATGATGTATTATTAATTCATTATAAAATCATTTTTTATAAATATTTAAAAGATTTATAATAGAAGAAGGGAAATTAGTTTTTATTAAATTGATTAAAGATTATTTAAATAAATATAGAGATTATATATTTATATTTTTTTAAATAAATTGTTTTATTTTATTTATTTCATTTAAACTCCTTTTTTTGAATTATTAAATTTGAAAAAATCTTTATTATATATTATTTATATATTAAATTATTATTTGTTAAAAATATTTTAGAAAAATTTGTAAACTATTTTTAAATATTTTTCACTTTTTTTGATTAAATATTTTAATAAATTATAGACAGAGTTAAACAAAAGTTTATATAAATTATCTTTAAATTCCTTTTTATAAACTTAATTAAGAGGATTTAAATTTTACTAAATCTTTTTATAAAATAAAAGATTAAAAAAGATGATATTTCAAGATTCTTTTATTTTTTTCTTAGGAAATATTAAATAAGAAATAAAAAATGTCAGATGATTCAATATTATTTGATGCTTTAGGAGCCTTAATTAAGGGAAATTTATATAAAAAGAAAACGGGAAATTCAAATCCTTTAGATTTTGAAAAATATGTAAATTTCTCAATGTCTAAAGCATGTATTTCTCAAGATTATAGTGACACATCTACAAATGTATATCAATACACAGGAAATGAAAAAAAAAAATTAACTATTCAATCATTATCAGGTTCAACTTTTGAAATGAATATAGATCCCAATCAATCAATTAGAGATTTAAAAAAATCAATAGAATCAAAAATAGGAGAATCAATAGATAATCAAAATTTAATATATTTTGGTCAACTATTATCAAATGATGCAACAATAGGACAATATATATTCAATAAAAAAAATAATCCGAAAAATCTTCCTACAATTCATTATATAACAAAATTGAAATCAAATGGAGATTATCATATACCAGATAATTTCTTAGACCCATATTATGATTATGATTTTAGAGATATAGATGACACAGGGAAAAAATTTATGAGAGGAGGATTAGAATATAAAAGACCATGTGGCTGGATTAGATTTGCTTTGAAAGTAAATGGTAAATATGATAATGATGATTGGTTAGATTCAAATGGAACTTCTGTAAATGATTCTGAATGGGCTGTTAGTTATCATGGTACTTTACTTACTAATACTGATTCTATTGTAAAATATGGTTTGGAAATTGGGAAAAAATACGATTTTGGTATTGGAATTTATTGTACTCCTAATATTGAAACAGCAGAGAAATATTCTAAAATTTGTAAAAGTGAAAAAACTGGGAAAAAATATATTATTGTTTTTCAAAATAGAGTAAGACCTAGTGCTATTCATAAAGCTTCAGAAGTTGGAGGTCCTGATGATTATTGGTTTGTTCCTGATGGGAAGGATATAAGACCTTATTCTATTTGTGTTAAAATTATTCAATAATTTTATAATTTCATCTAAAATTAATTTTTAATGTTAAATGATTAATTTATTTTTATTTTTTTTTATTATTTTTTATTTGAAAGAATAAAAATGAAAAAATTATTATTTTTTGGATTTATTTTCCAAATTATTACACAAACTAATTCTGAAGAACAGGAAATAATACCTGAAAAATTTGTTTATTCTATAAATAATGAACCTGTATTTAATTCACATTCATTTTATACAAAAACAATAAATATCCAAACAATAATTCATATACAAATCAAAGTTGATACGAATATAAATTTTAAATTTTATGAAAATAAAAATTTAATAAAAGACATAGAAAGTGATTTTTTTGATTATTATTATACTTTATTACCTGAAAATCAATATTATATAAATTTAACCACAATAAGCCACTATCAGATTTCTTTTTCTTATCAATATTTATTTAATTTTAGAAATGAATATTTTCAAAACATAAATTTAGGTAATGATAAAATAATTCATTTTATATCATCTAGCATAAATCCTTTTATTCAACCAATGATTAATATTTTCCAGGATGAAATTTTAGAATATGAAATAATCAAAAAACCAAAAAATTATAATTATAATATTTATTATAAATTAATTGAAAACACAAGTTTAAAAGAAATAGAAAAAAATTGTGATTTCGATGTTTCAAAATATAATAAATTTCTGATTCAAAATAATAAAATTTCATTTATTAATAGAAAAAAATATTCAAATAGGGATTTTCTAATTATTTTAATAGAAATAATGAAAGTTTCAGAAATTCCTACTTATGATAATTTAATTGTACGACGAAATATTCTTCAAGCTCCTTTAAAAGATGATTTTGATATTATTTTAGATACTAATGAAACAAAAGAATTTTCTTCTAAAAATAATTTAATTCCTTTTTTTATTAGTTCTACTGTTATAAATTCTATTAAATTTAATAGTTATCAAAATAAATATGTTCCTAATTTAAATGATCAATTATATTTTTATCCATATTTTATGTATAATTCCCTTAAATTAGATAATAATAAAGTCAGTGAAAATACTTTTTCTTTAAGATTTTTAACCAAAGAAACTAAGGTTTTTTGTGAAAAAATTGAAAAAAAGAATTTCATTCAAAAAATAAGTACAAAGAATAATTCAAATCAAATTTTTTTTCTTCAAGATTATCCAGATGATAAAAATGAAGATTTAAAATTAATTTTATATCCAACAATTATATATGGAAATGTTTCTATTTATTTTAAACAATTTTCAACTGATTTAAATTATATATTAAATGATAATGAAGAATTAATATTAAATTATCCAGTTATTATCGAATCAAAAAATATTATAATGATAAAATCAAATGAAAATTCTTCAGTATATTTAAATTATTTATATGAAAGTGATAAAAATATTATTAAAAGTGAACAAGGCAAATCATATTTACTAAAATTATCATCTTATCCAAGAAAAAATATTATTATTAAATGTAAAGAAGTAATACCATTTATGATAGAAATAATTCAATCATCTTCAAATAATAGACAAATTATTATTTCAAATAATGGAACAGATGATAGAATTAATGGAACATATAAAAATAATAAAACATATCAAAATTTAGAAATTAAATTAAGTAATGATACAGGAGAAGATTATATTTTTCTTTTATTAAAATTTGGTTTGAATCAGTCAAGCTATAATTATATTGAAAAAGAAACTTATAATTTACTTTTAAAAAAAAAAATTACTGTTATTTTATATAATTCTCTTTATCCAAATTTATTTGTAAAAATAAAGAATGTTAAAAAATATTTAACATCAATTTGTATGTATGAAGATTTTTTAGAAAAAGAATATATTTATTCTCCCCAAAATATATCTTATTGTTTTGAAATTGACAAATTAAATTTTAAAGAATTAGAATTTCAAAAACCAAAAAATAAAATATTTAATAAAACAAATTATTATATTGTATTATTTCATAATGAATCAGAAATTAAAATCGATTATTTCTTTATTCACAATTCATCATCATTGTTTTTTTATGTAATAATAATTTTAGTTCTAATTATATGTGTAGTAATTATATTTATAAGAAAAAAAAATAAATTAGAATTAACTCCGATAAAAGGTTCTTTATATGAATTAATTAATACTGAAAAATGAAAAATATATTATTTAAAATAATATTGTCAATATAAATATAATTTTATAAATCTATTAAATTTTATAACAAAATTAAAATACTAAAATATTTTATAATTATTATAATATATATATTGAAAATAATATATAAAAAATCTTGAAATTATTTTCATATCTTTTTTTTTAATCTCTAATTTAGAGAAAAATTAATTTATTCATCATTGGTAAAAGCAATAAAAAATTTAATTAAGAAATATATAAAGCAATAGTTCATTTTAAATTCAAATATTTTGTTTAATTTTAATATTAATTTATAAAATTAAAAGAATTTTAACTATTTAAAAAAATTATAATAATATATAACAATTTTAAACTTCTCTAATCATAAATTAATTAATCAAAACTCATTTTAGTATTGTAGGAATTATAATTTAAAAAATATACAATTTATTCAAAAAAAAATTTTATTTTAAATTATCAAAAAAAAACAATATTTAATTTAATTTGTAATAAAAGCTTATATTATAAATAAATATATTATTAAATGAAAAGTTTAAATTAATTCCTTATAAAATGAAACAATGAAAATAAGATTTTTTTGATAAAACATCGAATGGAGCTTTCATTTGTTTTGAATTATTGGAAGTAAAAAAACTATTATTTAATATCATACTATCTTTTTTTCTTTTAGTAATTCTGATTGATTTTTTTATTTGATTATATTCATTTGAATCTTCTTTTTTGAAAAATAAAGTCTCTTTTCTAATTTCTAAAAAGAAGGCCATTGAAATTATGTAATTTTATTGAATATTTTAAATTGTTTAATGGAAAGTTATTTTTGAATTATTATTAAAAATTACATTTTACAATAGATTTGGCCCAATCCCCAATAATCAAAATTTCTTTAATATATAATATTTCTTTTATATTTATTATATTTAATAATAACTCAACTCATTTTAATAACTTTATGATATTGTTAAAATATTTATTTTTCCATCATGGTCATTGCCTATTAAACAATCTCCTAGCGTAGGATGATTAAATTTATAAATGGTCAAAATTCCCCAACCAGAAAATTTACCATCTAATTCCTTAACCATAGTCCCTTCGTCGATATTAAATAGTCTAATAGAATAAATATAGCCAACCAAAATATATTTCTCATTCCATAAACAAAAAGAAAAATTATGCTCAGTTTTTTCATAAGAAAATTTTTTAACAAGTTTTTCTGAATCATAATCAAATATTTTTAAATAACCATCTTGATAATGAGCTCCAATTACTCTTTTTTTATCATATATAGATATAACTTCAACCCAATGATAACCATTATCATTATTTTCTCCATATTTATGTATTATCTCTCCATTTTCAATATCTCTAATTCCTATTTTTCCTTCATTTCCGTGAATTATATAATATTTAAAATTTTCATAATATTTATTTAAATAACCATTTTCATGAGTAAAAGTTTTAATATTTTCTCCTTGTTTATTCCATATTTTCAATTCTTGATCTGCTGAAGTTATTATATAATAATCATTTTGTATTCTGTCATTAAAAAATATCATTTCACATAAAATATAAATTGTTTCACTAAAGTGATTTATTGTTAATAAGTTTTTCAAGGAAAATAATTCCCATAATTTAATTGATTTATCTTGTGAAGAAGATAAAATAAAATCTTGTTTATTTAATTCATAATAATAATGCTTAATATTTACTATTTTATCACTATGTGGATTATTTATTGTTAGATTTTCATTTAACTTTTTATTTGTTATATTATAAAATTCAATTGAATAATTTTTGGAATTATTTCCATAAACCACTAAATATTCGTCAAAAATAGATTTAAATACATCAAAAGAATGAGTCACTGTCCATCTTGCACAACTACAATTTTTGGTAATTTCAGTGTTGAAAGTTAATTTTCGGGGATCTGAATTAAAAAAAAATTGTTTATTCATTTGATTTTCAAATTTTTTTTGGTTTTTTTCTATCATTGAATAAAGTAATTCATTTTTATTAATATCATTATTTTCATTTTTTATTAATTTATTTTCTATGATATTTATTTTGTTGTTTTTAATTTTTATAGCATTATTTATATTTTTTATATAATTAGAATGTATTTTTGATAAAGTAAATTCTATTTTTATTTCATTTTCATTTATTGAAAGAATGAGGTTAATAATATGTTTATTAATTGTTATAATATTTTTTTCTAAAATATTTGTTAAATATTCAATTAATTGTTCTATTTTGTTATTATGTGAATAAAATATTTTATTTATTTGAACAATTTCTTCAAGTGAAAAATTACAAATATAATTAATTTTATTATTATTATTTTCTTCTATTATTAATAAAGTCACTGAATCTTTTTCATTAATTAAATAAATATTAAATTCGTCTTTTGTTTTTTCAACCATTATTTTATTGAAAATAAATAAAAAATAAATATTATTTTAATAAAGGTAATTTTAAATTAAAATTCTAATATTATTTAATTAATTATTAATAATTAATATAGGGATTGGGTCAATCTCTAATCCTAAATATCCCACCTTTTTATCTTATATAATTGCAATAATAAATTTATCAGTAACCCCATTATAAATAATTATATTGAACTAATATATTTATTAAATTATTAATTGTTTTTCATTTAAATTTCAATTTAATAAAATAGTTATTTTTAATGGAATATAAACCAAATGATCCTCAATTATTTTCAAATAATTTTCATTACCAACAAAATAGAAATAATAATATAAATCCAAATTTTGAATATAATCAATCATTACAATATAATAAACAACAAATACCTAAAAATCAAAGTGATATAGAAAAAGAAAAACAACTTTTAGAATTAAAACGCCAAAAAATAAGACAACAAGAATTTGAAGAATATCAAAATTTAATTCAAGAAAAACAAAATTTTGAAAATCCAAAAAGGTTCCAACAAATTCCACAAGAATATCAAAAAGAGAATTTTAATGATATTAATTATAATAATACAAATGATTTAAATAATAATAATCCAATTGATTATAGACAAATGAATAATTTAAATAATAACAATCCAATTGATTATAGAAATATGTATAATTTAAATAATAACAATCCAATTGATTATAGAAATATGTATAATTTAAATAATAATAATCCAATTGATCCCAGAAATATGAATGATTTAAATAATAATAATCCAATTGATTATAGACAAATGAATGATTTAAATAATAATAATCCAATTGATTATAGACAAATGAATGATTTAAATAATGACAATCTAATTGATTATAGACAAATGAATGATTTAAATAATAACAATCCAATTGATTATAGACAAATGAATGATTTAAATTACAATAATCCAATTAATTATAGAAATATGAATAATTTAAATTATCCAATTGATTATAGAAATATGAATGATTTAAATAATAATAATCCAATTGATTATAGAAATAATTATAATGATAGTAGCATAAACAATATAAATAATATTAATTTAAATAATTTAAAATCAGCAAACAAATTATATGAACAAGGTAAAATGAATCAAAGAGGTTTAAGTCATGGATATAATATTTTAACAGGAGAAATTTTTGATAAAAATTTACCAAAAAAAGAAGAAGTAACTTTCAATTATTTAAATCCAAATCAAAATAATGGAATAAATAATAACAAAGATATTTCCCCTCCAAGAAAACAAGAAAACTTTCAAAATAACATAAATGAAAAGCAAGAAGAAAATATTCCATTATATAAACAATATCCTGCTGGATTTAATCCAAAAAGACATCCAGATATGTTTAATAAAAAGCAAAATAACCAAAATTATCAAAATATAATTTTTAATAATAATGATAATAGTAATTATGAAATAAATCAATATTATAATAAATATAATAATATAAATACAGATTATACACAAAATCAACAAAATATTAAAAATTTGAAAGATGATCCTTTTGATAATTCTTTAATTGCAAAAGCGAAAAGACAAAAAGAATATAAAGAATCTTTAGATGCTCAAATTAATAGGAAAAAAGAATATGAAAGAAATATTGATAATTTAAATTATCATAATAGTTATAATAGAAAAAAAAATGATGATATAGATTTTAATCCTTATACTCATAAAACTTATTCTATTGGAGATAAGTCAAGTTTAGAATCTAATCCTATTATTAATCCGGTTAATCATTATCAATTTGGAGAAAGAAGAAGAATGAGTGGAAGATTACAAAAAAATGGAAATAATATTATTGGATAACAATTATGGAAAATATTATAATTTTAAATTTTTTAATATCAATTTTTTAATCTGTTTTTTTATAAGATTTTTTATTATTATTGAAAAGTCGAAAAAAATACAATTTATTATAAAAGATTAATATAATTGATTTAACTATTCTTAGATTTTTGAATTTTTTTAAATAATTTTTTCAAAATAAATTGAATATAATATAATAATT
>JAEEGK010021204.1_pt1 | contig 13744 bp, 7 predicted proteins | sample 8958771 | NCBI WGS metagenome assembly JAEEGK01 (sample SAMN16246547, study PRJNA631951) | gut metagenome | biome: gut microbiome; feature: rumen; material: SC-attached | host: Bos | place: Iran: Karaj | collected 2018-10 | reverse complement strand
ACTGCACCTACAATTGTTGACTTTTTTTTTTTTTAGATATGGATAAATGTTTAATTTTTTTTTTTTGATTATTATATATTTTTTTTATTTGAATTTTTATTTTTTTTTTTTTAGGATTATTTAGTTTTTTTTTATTTAGATATTTTATTTTTTTTTTTTTTTAATATTTAAAAATGGTTGTTTGAGTTAGTTGTTATATGTTTGTCCCTGTTTTCATTATGGTTATTTTTGATAAAATACAAAGATTCTTTAAAAAATGCTTTAAAAAGAAACCTATTAATAAAACAATTCCAGAACAAAAAGATAAAAAAAATGAAAATAATGAAAGGAATGAAACGTCTAAATTAGTTGAAAATGGGATAAATGAAGAAAAAAATAAAATAGAATAGTTATAAATTTAATAAATATATAAAAGATATATAAAAAAAATATGTGATGTTTATATTTTAAATCCTTTCTCAAAATATAAACTGAAAATATTTTTATATATCTTATTAAATAATAATAAATAATATTAAATATAACAATAATAAATATATTAATATAAAAAATTTAAATTAAAATAAGTAAAAATAAGAAAATGACAAGTGAAAAAGAAAAAAACCAAGAAATAACATATAATCAATCAATCAGTCAAGAATTATTTATAAATAAAGATGAAATAATAGATTTTATTTGTCCTTTATGTAAAGGTGTATTATATGAACCAATTCAAGATTCTTGTGAACATGTTTTTTGTCACTCATGTTATAATCAATATAAAGAAAATAATATAAATTGTCCAATTTCAAATAAAAAATTTATAGATGAAAAAACAACAAATTTACCATTAATTTCATCAATAATAAATAAATTGAATGTTTATTGTATAAATAGAAATAAAGATTGTAATTGGAGAGGAAAATTATCAGAGTTAAAATCACATATTAATAATGATTGTCCTAAAGAAATAGTTATTTGTATTTATGAAGGTTGTAATGAAAAAATGAGTAGAGAAGATTTACAATATCATATAATTTTTTGTAATTGGAGAACTGAAGAATGTTTACAATGTCATCAATTAATTGCGCATATATTAAAAGAAGAACATGATGATATTTGTCCTAAAAAAATTATTAAATGTGAACAATGTAATATGGAAATTATGAGAGAATTACTTGATGCTCATAAAAAAAATATTTGTGAATGTACTTTTGTTAATTGTATTTTTAAAGATTTTGGTTGTAATGAATATTTGATGAGAAAAGAATTTAAAAATAGATTGATTGATGATTTACCTAAACATTTAGATTTAATTTGTCAATTTTTCAAAAAAGAAAAAGAAAATCTTGATAAAATTATAAATGAAAAAGAAAAAAAAGAAAATGAATTAAAAGAAGAAATTGATAAGTTAAAACAAGAAATAATAAAAATAAAAAATCAACCTGTTTATTTAAATCAAAAAAGAAAAAGAGAAATAGAAAAAGAAAAAGAAAATGAAAAAGAAAATATTATTAATTATTATGATTTAAATAATTTACCAAAAGAAATAACAATAAATAATGGAAAAGCTAAATTAAATACAGAAAAAAATAATCAATATTTTTTTTGTTTTGCAGATGAAAAATTTGATATTAATTTAAATGGAATTAAAACAGAATATAATTGGAGAATATTATTAGGTAATTCATCAAAATGGATTGCATTTGGTGTTTGTGATAAATTACAAGTATTTTTAAATGATGGAAAATTATTTAAAAAAAGAGATAATAATTTTAATAATGGTTCATTTATTATTTCTTCTAATGGTTATATGTTTAATTGTAATAATAATCAAGAAAATGTACAAAAAATTGATTTTCCTTTATATGATGATAGTCATGAATTTAATTTAAAGTATAATGTTATAAAAAAAGAATTAATTATTTATTCATCTATTGATACTTTAGCTACTTTTACTAAAGTTGAACCTTTTAATAATTATAATAAATTAACTCCTGTGATAATATTTATGCATTGTAATGATTCAGCAATGTTTATTTTTAATTAATATTTATATTAAATTATTTATTACATTTTAAATTAATATAAAATTATATAAAAAAAAAAATAAAAAATCTTTAAATTATTTTATATATTCATAATTAAAGATTTACTGTAAAAAATATAATAATTGAAAAAAAATAATATACTAAATTAACTTGAATCAATATCTATTCCAATAATATTATTATTTTGTTTTTTACCTTCATCAATATCCATATTATCATCTAAATCAACTTTTATAGAAATACTAGTGTTTATATGTCCCATATTATTATTTGTAAGTTTCAATCTTTTAATAGGTACAATCATTAATTTATAATATTCCTCTAATTGAATACCATTATTATATAATTCAGAACCTTTTGCATTAAAAGTTTTACAATTAGAAAACATTAATAAAACATCATTATTAAAACTTGAAAAATTTTGATATAAATTATCTTGAATATTATTTTTAATTGTTGATAAATCAATTGGTCTCTCAATAACTTTCATATATTGATTATATAAATTACCTAAAGAAACTTTATTTAATTCATAAGAAAAAGGTGCTGATAAAGGATGATTTAATAATTTATCAATTATATCTTCAATAACTTCATTTAAACTTTTTGATTCAGTATTTATTTCACAATTTAAAACTGCATAATTATCATTTTTATATTTATTTTGATATTTTCTAATTAAATTCATTTGAGTATTTGAAACAGTATTAATTTGAGAATGTGTTTCAATTGAACTTGCATCATTTGAGTAAATATCATCTTCATTATTTGAATTATTTTTTTCTTCATGAATAAAACTATATAACCAATCTTCATCTGCATATTTTTTTCCTGAATAATTTGCCCAATTATTATTTAAAACATGCATAAAATTAACATTTGCAAAATTATTATTTCCTGCACCAGATAAAGAAATTTGTTTTTTGAAAGTGTTTGAATATATTTTCTCCATTAATATTTTACAATCAATTCTTTGATAACATTGAGGTGAATATAAAATATCTTTTAAACATTTTAATAAAATAATTTTTTCATTTGGATTATTAAATGAAAAATCTATTGTATTAAATAAAAAAGATAAAGCTCTAATTTTTGATATTATTTCTAAATTCATTTCTACTGAAATTTTAACTGATTTTAATGTATTATTAAAATTTTCACCAAGTACAAAATGTCTTAATCTATCTGTAAAATCTATATAACTTTTACTTTTATAAAACATTAGAAATAATTGAAAATAGTTTAAAAAAACATTTAATTCATAATTTTCACATTCTGAATTAATATAATAATTAATTTCTGATAATATTTCATTAATAATACTTTTAAATTCATTTTTATTTGAATAAAAATCATTTCTAATCATTAAATTTAAAAATGCTAAAATAGAAGAAATTATTGTAATTTCATTAAAACTTCTTTTTAATTTTTCAACTCTTAAATTTTTTAATATTTTCTTAAATAATATTAATGAATTTTCTTGTAAATTTAATTTAGAACAACCAATTAAAATCTCACTCATAATATAACAATCATCAAATCCAGTTATAGTATTTAATTCATTACTTACTAAAATTGATAAGAATTTTTCTATAATTTTATTTTGAATTTGACTATTTGTAACTAAACCTAAAATAATAAATTGTGAAAAAAAATCTTCTCTATATTTACCTAAATATTTTATTATTTCTTTCATAACATAATAAGTTTCATAATTTAAAGCAGTTTTATTTTTTAAAATATCATTATAACAATCATCTAAATAATCAATAAGAAATTGATATTCATTTTCATTATTTAATTTTAAAATTATTTTAATATAAATTTGTAAAGCATATTGTCTAATTTTATAATAAACAGTATTACTTTCAATAAGTGTTTTTAATATACATAAACTTTTTTGATAATTTTCTTTATCTTTACCAATATTATCTAAACTTTCAATTTGACCAACAATATCAGCATCTCTAAAAATTTTAATATATTCATATAAAATATCTTGTTGTTTAATTTTATTAATTCTTAAAGAAGTTAATTCAGGATCAACTCTAATCCATAAAATAGAATTTTGAGTAAAAATTTTTTCAATATCTTCATTAGGATAAATTTTAGAAATTGATGTATTAGTAATTAAATCTTGAATAAAATCTTGTTCTCTTTTTTTTAAAGGCATTTTTCTAATTTTTGATATTAAAGGAAAAGTTTGAACATAATTTTCTTTTTCATTTTCTAATTTTATTTTATGTATATCTCTCATAATTTCAATTCCATTTGTTTGAATAATACTTAAATTAAATAATATATCAAAATATCTATTTGCTTTAGTTCTAAAATCTATTATTTCTACATTTTTATTTAATTTATTAATTGTATCATAATCAATTTCTTTTAATTTAAAAAAAGGATTTGAGTCATAATATTTTTTTGCGATTTGATCTTGATGTATTTCAATTTCAATTGAATTTGTTTTTTGATTATATTTATATTTTAAATCAATTTCTAACATTCCAGTTTTATAAACATATAAATTCATAAAAGGTTTTAAATTATTACCACAATTTTTTTTAAATATTTTAATAAGACCTTCTGTTGATAAATTATATCCTTTTATACTTCTTTCATTTATTATATTTTTTAAAGCTTTTTGAACAAAAATTTTCTCAATTTGAGCTTCAAGTAAATGAAAAATAATTTGACTTTTTAAATATGAAACATTATCAAGTTGAACTTCCATTGGATGTGAAAAATTATTAGTATATAAAGGATGAGTTTCTTTACCTTCTTTACATATTTTTTTAAATTTTAATATCAATTTATAAACTTTTCCTTTAATATATGAATTTCCATAAGCTTTTCCAATAAATAAATTACTTAACCAATTTTCTAATCCACTAATTAACCAAAAATCTGCAAAAGTACTTTCTGTTATTAATCCTCCTATATAATTTGTAATGAAAATTTTACTTAAATTTCTTAATTGAATTTTCATCATTTCTGGAATTTGAGGATTATATAAATATTTTTCTGGGATTATATATAATGATGGAAATTTTATTATATTAAAATAATTTTCATCTTTTCCTTTAATAAATTTTTTAAAATTTAAATTTGTTGTATTGAAAGATAAATATGGAATAAATACTATTAATGTTGGTATATATAAATTTGATTTAGTACTTGTTTCATTTATATCAAAAAATTCATCATAGAAATTATATAAGGTACTAATTAATTTATTAGATATTAAATTTTTTTCAATTCTTTCTTTTTTATTTTCATTTGCTACAATTAAAAAACTTTTATTACTATTATCTGAAATTCTTGTAAAAATTTTTTCATTAAGTACAATAAAACCAATATTTCTAGCAGTAATTGGTTCAAGTGAATAATTGACAATTAATTTTTTATTATTTTTTCCTTGAACAATTTTTATCATTTTACAAGAAGAATAGCCCATATAATCATTAGGAATAAATAAATATAATCTCCAATAAACTTGTACTTTTAAATCGTAAATACAAGGAACCCAATTTGAAGTATTACAATAAAAATTTGGAGTATAACAAATTTTATGTTCTGTATCAATTCTTTCTTCATAAAAAGATTGAAAAACAATTCCGATATTATTTTCCATTAATTCATATTCTATTTTTAATTTTATTTTATTTGAATCATTTAATGATTTCAATGGGATTTTTATTATTATATTTCCTGCATTTCTAATTTCCCATTCAACTCTATTCACATTTCTAAAAGATTCTATTTCTTCAATATTTTGATATAAATCTTCTAAATATGATTTTGTATAATAAGGATTTGTATTTTTAAAGGTTAAATTTAGAATTTCATCATCTTTTTTTATTATATATACTGATTTTATATATATATTTTCTGCATTTAATTTAAGAATATAATCCTGATTCTGTATATTATTTATTTCTTTTGGGATAAAAGTTAATTTTGTTAAACCTATTATACTTGTTTTTTCTAAATCAATATCTATATCAACTCTTTGTTTTGTTTGCTTGTAATATTTTAAAAAATCTTCTGATTGGTTTTGTGAATTATCCATTTATTTTTTTTTTCTTTATTTCTTAAATTTAAGATAAATTTTTTTAAATATTATTTATATATTAAAAAATAGATATTTATAAAAAAATAATAATTATAATTTACATATTTAAAGTAAAATAAATCATAATAAATCATTTGTTTCACCTCATTTACAAAAACTTAAAAGAATAATTAAAAATTCATTGTTTAATTAACATCATATTATGATAATTAACTATTTGTTTTTTTTAAATTGATTTGAGGAATATTCATTAAACTGTCTCTCATAGGTTTTAAAAATTTCATAGATAAATTTTTCAATAAATTAATATCTTCATTTCTTGTTTTTTTCTTATTATTATTTAAAATTTTAGAATTACTAATTAATTTATTAACATAATATGTTTTTCCAATATTTTTCTTTTCTTGACTTCTAATATTTTTATTATTAAAATCAGTAGTTTGTAAACCAAACATTGGTTCATCACTAGACGTTTGATATTGACTTAAACTTTGTTTTTTTACAATAATTTTTTTCCTTATTTTTGAAGGAGGAAATCCTCTTCCATTAGGAAATTTAGGAACTGATATTTTTGGTTTATTATCTTTATTTCCATCTGTCATCATTAAAAAATTATTAAAATTAAAATCATCATTTTTATCATTTTCTAATTCAATCACCTTTTTTTTCAAAGAATTGTTTGTTGTAATTAATTCATTTATTTTTTCTTCTAATTTAAATATTTTTTCCTCTGATTGATTTTTCATATTTTCAATTATTTGTTGATTAGATTTAATTAATTGTTGAATAATAATATTATTATTAATATTAGTATTATTATTATTTATTTCTTCTTTTTGTTTAAATTCATTTTTTTTTTCTTTTGATTTTTTACTTAAACTTTTTTCAGTAATTTCATTACTTGATTTAATTTTATCTAAAGTAAAACTTGATTTTGAACCAAAAGAATTATTAGAACTACTACTTGAAATATCATTCATTTGAATTATTATTGTATTATTACTTTCTGTTTTTTTTAAAGCATTCTTTAAATTTAATATATTATTAGTCGACAATATCCTTCTATTCTGATGTTTAAAATCTGATCCTTTTGATTTTTTTTCATATCTTTTTCTTGGAGTTCCAATTTCACTTCTATTTGGTTTTCCATTATAATGTTCTAAGGAATTATTTGATGATTTTAAATTCCGAACTTTATGAGAAATAGCTGAATCTAAATTACTACTACTATTTTTTTGTGATTTTTTCATTTCTTTCTTTGAATTTTTTAAAGAATATATTATATCATTTGCTAAATTATTTATTTCAGAAGGAGAAAATGATTTTTCTGAATTTAAAGTTTTATTAAAACGATTATTTTTTAAAAATTCAGCTATATTTAAACATGCTGTTTTAACTTGAGAATATTCTCTTCTATGAGTTCTAAAAATATGATTTGTTTGATTAATTTGATTTTTTAAATCTCTTGAATTTATATCTAATTCTTTTTCCATATCAGTTTTAAAAATATTAAATTCTTCCATTAAAGAATCTTTTATTTTATTTATTTGTGAATTATAATCAACTTGAATATTTGGAATTTTCTCTTTAACTATATTGATATCTGAATCTACGTTATTTTTTAATTCTTTTAATTTCATATCTATATAATTTACATTTGTGACAAAAAAACTATCAACTAATTTAGATAAATTAGTTATTTTTGTTTCAGTTTCTTTTTTAAAATCTTTAAACATAATTTCTTCTTTTTGTTTAAAAATTTCAAATTGATTTAATTTTGTAATTGCATGTTCTAAGAATTCTTTTAAATTTTTATATTTACAATATTCACCAATATGACCAGAAACTATTAAATTATTTAAATATATTTTATCATATTTAAAACAAGCATTATCTAAATCTTTTCTTATAGAACCTATTCTAACATCATTATCAATTATATGTTCGTTATGATTTAAAATTGATTTTTCAATTCCATCAATTTTATCAGTTTGAACTTTAATAATACTTATTTGTTCAAAAGTATGATTAGTCTTATCTAATATTATTCTTATTTTATTTTCTAATTCTTTCATACTTGAAGTTATTTTATTATCAAAAAATAGTAATTTTTTTTCATAAATTTCATTAATATGAGTTAATTCTCTTGATAGTAAATCATGAATAAAAGGAACTAAAACACTTTTTTGGTTTTGACTAAATTCTGTGTCCAATCGAAAATAAAAAGAATTTTTTTCATGAGAAATTTTTGGGGAAAGAGGACTTGAAGACATATAAATTTTTAAATTTTTATTTATAAATAATATATATATTTTAATAAATAAAAAAGTAAGATTAAATAATTCATATAAAATAACTTATTTTCACTTTTTTCTTTTTCTTTATTTTTTTCAATCTCATTTTTACAATATTATTATTTTTTTCACAATATTAAAAATTCTTCAAATACTATTTACACAAAACAAATAGTACCTTATTTTTTATCGACGGTAGGATAATATATTTTATTGAAAAAATCCAATTGAACGTGATTTATAAGGATATTATTCTGATAGTAATACAAATTCCCTTAAAAAAATGAGATAAACACTTAAAATATAAAGAATTAAATTTTTTTTTAAATAAAAAATAATTGAAAATTCTGGACAATAAAAGAATTTTTATCTCAATGTAAAAAAGAAGAGAAAGTAGAAATTAAAAAAAGAAACTTAAATATATTATAATTATGAAAAAGCCTTTTTTTTGATTTATTCAGAATATATTGAAAGAATTAATTATTATTAAATGAACATTCATTATATTTGAAATTAATAATAGTAAAATAAAGAATATTAAAATGTATTTGTAAGTTGAGTGAATTAAATATAAGAAATTGATTTAATATTGACAAAATTAAACTAGAAAAAACAATATATTCAATGACAATAAAATATTATCTTCAAAAATTGAAAAAATTATTTTTTTTAAATAAAAACTATTTGATCCATTTTCATTATACTTAATTTCCAAAATTTGAATAAAAAATGTTTAAATTTTGAATTTTGAAAAATTAAAAAAAATAAATTTCTTATTATTTTTTATTTAAAAAATTTATCTATTCAAAATTGATTATTTAATGTCAAAAATTGTCCTCCTCTTCTTTATTTTATATTGTTCTTTAATAAATATTTCATTAGAAACTGCAATAGCTATTGATTTTGGAAGTGAATTCATAACAACAAGTTTAATTAAATCTAGAAAGCCAATAGAATTAATAGAAAATCCAATGTCTCAAACAAAAACAAATCAATATTTATCAATATCTAATCATGAAAGAGTATTTGGATATAATGCAAAAATAAAAATAACAAAAAATTCTCAAACAGTATTTCATAATATGCAAGAATTTATAGGTAAATCACCAAATTCAACAAAAATTGAAAATTATTTAAAAACATATTTTCAAAGTTATGAAATATTATCAGATAAAGAAACACAACAAATAAGATTTAAAGTAAATTATGCAGATAATGAATATTTATTATCATCAGAAGAAATAATAGCAATGATGTTAAAATATATAAAAATTTATTCTGAAAAATATTCAAAATCTGATATTACTGAATGTGTAATAACAATACCATCATTTTATAATTATAAACAAAGGCAAAGTTTAATTTCTGCAGTTGAATTAAGTGGAATGAGATTATTAAGATTTATTCATGATAATACTGCAGCAGCTATAAAATATTTTAATGATAAAAGATATGCTAAAGAAGAACAATATTTTATGTTTTATAATATGGGGGCTTCATTTACTCAAGTTTCTCTTTTTTCTATTAGATCAACTTATGAAGGTAGTAAAAATGATATGACTGAAAATCAATATATTAAAGTTATTGATGAAGAAATAAATGAAAATTTAGGAGGAAGAAATTTTGATTATAATTTAGCTAAATTAATTTATAAAAAATTTATGAAAAAACAATATAATAAAGATTTAAATAATGAAGAATTAAATAATATTAATAAAGATATTATTCAAAGAATTTTACCATATGCTTTAAAATATAAAGAAATGCTTTCTGCAAATAAGGAAATTCCAATTAAAGTATTAGGAATAGAAAAAGGAAATGAATATGAAGATTTATTAACAAGAGATGAATTTATAGAAATATCAACACCAGATTTTGAAAAAGTATATGAACCAATTAAATTAATATTAGAAAGAAATTCAATAAAATTAGAAAGAATATCTCAAATTGAATTTATTGGAGGTGGACATAGAATACCAAAAATAAAAGAAATTATTGGACAATTTATTCCAGAAAATAAAATGGGTGTACATACAAATGGTGATGATGTTATATCATTAGGAGCTGGAATTTATACTAGTAATATATTAGGTATGAATACTTCAATTAAAGGAATGAAAAAAAAAATATTTTTAGAAAATAATGGTTATGCAATTGATACTAAAATTGAAATTGTTAATGTAAATTTAAAAAAAAATCAAAAATTCTGTGATGATGATTTAAAGGATTTAGCTTTAAATGAATGTATTAGAAAAATTAATAAAAGTGCAATTATTATAAAAAAATTTAGTGAATTACCAGTTGAAAAATCTGTAAGTTTTTCTCATGATAGTGATTTTGAAGTAAATTTATATCAAAATGGAGAAAAAATATTGAATGTATTAATAAATAAAATTAATAATGATGCTTTACCAGAATTAAAAAAAAAAAATCCAACTTTATTAGATAAACTTTCAGATATAAGATTTAAAGTAATAGTTTCAATGGATAAATTTGGAATGATAACAATAAAACCACATATATTATATAATGTAAATACTTATTATACTTTAGTTAAACCAAGTGGAGGAGGAAAAATTGATATTAGATATATTAGTAAAGTTCCTGAAAAATTAGAAGAAAGTGAAATTGAGAAATTAATTGAAGAAATAAATAAAAGTAAAGATTATTCAAAAGATGACAAAACAAAATATACTAAAATTTTAAAAAGCGGTGATGTAAATAATAAAACTAAAATTGATAAAAGAACTAAATATTTATATATTAAAGATGATAATTATCATCATGTTACACCACTTCCTTTTACAAAGGAACAAATTAATAAAGCTAAAATTATTTTAAAAACATTTGATGATTTTGAAAAAAAAAATTTAAAATTTGTTGAAAAAAAAAATACTTTAGAAAACTTTATTTATAGTAAAAGAGAATGGTTAAATAATAAAAATGAAAATAAAAAATATGCAAAAGAAGAAGAATTAAAAGAATTTGAAGAGAAATTAAATAATTTAAAATTATGGTATGATACTAATGCAGAAAATTCTGATTTAAATTCAATAGAAGAAAAAATAAAAGAAGCAAGAGAATCATATAAAATTTTTTCAAAAAGAATAGAAAAAGAAAAAAAAAGGAATAATTCAATAAAATATTTTAATAGTGAATTAACAAGTGTTTTAAGACAAGGAAAAAATTGGATTTCTGAAAAGCCTTGGATAGAATCATATTATAATACAACTTTCACAGATTATGTGAATGAATTAAAAAAGTGGATTGATAAAATTGAAGAAGAACAAAATAAATTAAATGAATATGAAGAACCTATTTTTAATAAAGAGGAAATGGATAAAAAATTAGAAGAATTAAGAGCAGAAGCAAAAAAAATGAAAAATATTCAACGACCAATTGTAACTGAAAAATCTGATTTATAAGTTATTTAATTAAATAATCAATCTTAATTATACAATATTTTCTTTAAATTAATATTTTTATATAAATAAATAATGTCATCTTTATCAACTATTCATTTTGATTTAGAAAGTCCACCAACTTCTTATAGAAGTGTTAGTTTAAATGTAAAAAAAAATAGATATGCTAGTCCGGATATGAAAGTTTTAATATCAAAATATAAAAAGAAAAAAATTAGGAAAAAAATAAAAGAACTAATTCCTGATATACAATCTAATTTTAAAACTATAAATATTTCAAATAAAAAAATAATTGAAGATAATAAAAAAGAATTTCCAAATATAAATACATTTTCATCACCAAATGTATTAGATGTTTCACCAAAAACAAGAAATAATGCAAAAACTATAAATTTAAAATTAAATAATAACTTTTTTCGTTCTGGTTATAAAACAAAAAATTATTCTATTAAACCACCATATAGAAATTTTATAAAAGAATATTTAAATGAATTAACAGCTAAAAAAGGTCAAGCTGATTCAATATATAAAGCTTTAAGTTTTAAAAAATTTCGTTATCTTAATAATTTAAATGAATATATTCATAGAACTGAAGGTCCAAAAAGAAAAATAATGTTAGGCTTAAGTCCTTTTCCAATGAAAAATAAAAATTTAGATCTAAAAATTTCAGACCCAAATAATAATATTATTACATTATATAATAAATGCTTTCATTCACCTGCTATTGGAGAAAGATATGAAAGACATATGAAAGAATTATTAAGATTAAAAAGTGTTATGAAAAATATTAAAGAAAAATATCCTGGTAAAAAAGATAAATATTCATTTAGAATGTTGTCTAATTATTTATCTCAAAATGGTATATTTGATAAAAAATATTATACTGAAAATTATTTAAGCAATTTTAGAGATTTTTTAGAAATTGATTTTGATGTAAATCCACAAATATCATACAAAATTTTTTTACATGAAATTTTAAATGGAGATTATGATAAATATGTTTTAAATCCAATGGATTCTAATAATTCTTCTTTAATTTATTATGAAACTCATCATCCAGAAACAGAAAGATTGGATAGTGATTATATACATCATAAAACAAATAGTGAAAAATTCAAAAAAAATTAGTAATTCAAGGAACATTTATTTGTTTTATATATATATATTAATTATTATTTGATTATGTAATTGTATGAAATAATAATTAATTACTTATTATTTCTATATTAAAATGAGTTTTTTTAGGATAAAATGAATAAAAATTTAAAGAAAAATTATATATGAATAAAAAATAAAATTATAAACCTAAAAAATTTTAATTTAAATAAAATAAAAATGTCAAAATTCTTTCAAATAATAATAATATCATGTCTGATAATATTAATCACAAGTGTAAAAATGGAAAAAACAAAGAAAAAAAAACAAAAAAATTTGTAATAAGCTTTCAAGACCAATAAGAGAAATAGTAGATATGAAATCAGTAATAGCAACAATTCAAGAAGCAATTAATAATAAAACTTTATTAGATTCAATTGATGAAAATTTAAGTGAAGAAACAGAAGCCTTATATAAATTATATAATGAATCTCTTGCAAATTTCACTAAAAGAGTTGCAATTTTAGATAATTCTGTTCCTTCTTCTTTATTAGATCAATGTAAAGCTCTTTATGATACTATTGATCAATCAAATGAATCTTTAGATAATTTTAAAAATTTAACTAAAACTACTCTTAAAACTCTTAAGCAACTCTTTAAAGGAGATTTTTAAATAAATTTATTATATTAAAAATAAAATTTGATTATATATTCTTTTATTTTTTATATTTTATAAAATTATTTAATATTCGTTTTAAAAGTATTATTCTTCTATTTTTTTTTGAGTTGATTTTATAAATTGGGGATTGGGGATTGGGGATTGGGGAT
>JAEEGK010021197.1_pt1 | contig 13750 bp, 12 predicted proteins | sample 8958771 | NCBI WGS metagenome assembly JAEEGK01 (sample SAMN16246547, study PRJNA631951) | gut metagenome | biome: gut microbiome; feature: rumen; material: SC-attached | host: Bos | place: Iran: Karaj | collected 2018-10 | reverse complement strand
TGCATAAAGAACCTTTGGATCTGGCTGGTTGCGGCAGTAAAAGGAAGTTCTGCCAGCTTTTTCGCAAACTCCTTAAAATCATTCCGGGGGCAGATGTAGAGGCAGCCGTCAAGTCCGGCTGTTATGACAAAGCTGTCGCCGAGCTCCTCCCTGAACCTGGCAGGAAGGAACAATCTGTTCTTGGGATCTATAGTGTGATTAAACTGACCCATGAACATTTGTCAATTCCTCCACTTCAAACCTATTTGGTACACTTTTCTCCACTTTTGCTCCACCGGTATGATTATAATACACCCATAGCACGTAAAAATCAAGGAAATTTTGTGTAAAACAGACACAAATTAAAAAATAGACTGCTATTTGTATTAATTTTTTTGAATCTGCTAGATAATGTATCGAAAATGTGTTCGTTTACAATAAATTGTATCAAATGTTTGTTCGTTTCGTGCATTTGTTCGATGTTAATTTGGTTTTTTTATAGGTTCGTCAAAAGCCTTCCCGCATAATGCCGGAGTCTTTTTGTACGTCGATATTTCTTGACTGCGCGTAGCTTCTGCCACAAACGGATCCGAACCGAAAAAAATCCCCCACCTTCGTTTAACAGAAAGGTGAGGGCTATCTTATATTTTTATATTGCATTCTTATGCAATTTTGATATTTACATCTCCCGAAGTCGTTTCTATTTCGCAAACATCGGTTCCTTCGTCTCTCGGTACATCGATATCTCCCGAACTTGTATCTACCGTGAAGATTTTTCCGCTGATGAAGGTTCCGTTCACATCACCGGAAGATGTTTCAATATGCAATCTGTGTGCATCGAATTTTTCAAATACCAGATCTCCCGAAGTGCTGTCCCCTCTGAATGTATCCGTTGTTGTTTTTGAAATACCCGTTTCTCCCGACGAAGAATTACGTTCAAAATGTCCTTTAACCGTTGTTCCGGTGATTTTCGCATCTCCCGAGGACGTATCGGATTTAAGGCTTCCGAATGTTGAATCGATAACGGTGTGATCTCCCGAAGCGCTGCTCATGACAGCAGCTCCGTTTATTTCAACATTCTCGGCATACACATTGCCGGATGCCGTTGAAACTTCAAAGGTTTCTGCTTTTGTTCCGAGCGTCTTAACATCTCCCGATGCGGTCGATACCTTCATATTACCGAAGCCGAAGCCGCTCTCTATATATACATCTCCCGATGCGGTATCAATGTTAAGATCCTTATCAGATTTCCCGCTGTTCAGATATACTTTAATATATGTTTCTTCGGTGCCGAAACTGAACATTTTGAAGTTTTCGTTGTCTGATCTGACATAAAGGATATTATCCCTTACATCAACCGTAATTTTTTTATCCTCATCAACATGCGCTTCCACACGATTTTCTCCGTCTGTTTTTATGAATGTTACATCTTCGGAAGCTACATCTACGCTGATACCGTCAAAATCTCCGACAATCCGGAACGACCTGTCTGCATATTTTGTGTTTGAAAGGTTTTTCAGGCTGAAATCATCATCGCTGCCTGCGCAATTGGTAACAAACGATATTCCCGCCATAAGAAGGCCGACTATCATGCAGAAGCCTCCTGCAATAAGAGCGATTTTATAAGTTTTCTTCATCTTTATCTCCTCTTGATACGGTTTCTTTTTCATTTTTATACTTTGCATATTATGCCATTATTTCTTAATAAACAGATTTTTTATCCCAATACAAACGGACTTTGTCATCCTTACCATAAATTTGGTAAATACGATACATCCGACAAAAAGCATCGCCGCAGCTCCCGCGAGGAATATCCCGGTACCTGCGCAGAACAATCCGCTGAACCACGAGAATCCCATAAAACCATATATAAAGCATCCGATTGCCGATACGGCAAAAGCAAGATCAACCGCATATAATGCAAGAACCAGCGACCACATAACCGCGTAAATCGAGAAAATCACCGCTATCGCTGCGATCCCCAGCGAGAACCAGATCGGGAATCCGAGTATTATGAGAAGGATCTCCCAGCCCTTAAGAGTTCTCCGGGGTTTGATCCTCTGCTTTACCAGCACAGACAACGGAATGTCCTCCATGATATTTGCAGCAATTTCCCCGGGATTTCCGATCTTCCCGACCGCATCTTCCTCCGAATAACCTTCTTCCATAAGGTCACTGATCATTTCGTCATAAAAAGTGATCCTTTCTTCTCTTTCCTGCTCGGGACAACTCTCGAGTCCGTTGCGCAGTTCTGCTAAAAATTCACTTTTGGTCATTTCTTTTTCCTTCCTGGAATATTGTATCCACACATTTACTCTTTATTGCTCAGATCTTCGGATTCAAGTCTGAAAAGTCCTTTTTTGTTGTCTTCGGGTCCGAAACCGAATCTGTTAACCCCCGGACCGTCAAAGCCGGTATCAAACGGGTCCGGCGGCTCATTCTTTTCTCCGATCCGTGACGGCACTGATTCAACTGTAGAGAAATCGCTATCGGTACTGTCGATTCCTGATGTTTCCCTTGTAATAAAACGATAAATGGATTCTATCTCTTTCCAATCATCCTTAAATTCTTCTATCCTGTTTTTTCCCTCCGGGGTGATCCGGTAATACTTTCTGAGTCTTCCGCCATGTTCAGCCGACCAAACCGTAAGAAGCTTACCTGACTCAAGTCTTTTCAGTATTGTATATAAGGTCGACTCAGACATTTCCAAATACGGACTCATGTCTTTGATTATCTTATAGCCGTAGGAATCCTCATTTCTGATAGCCGCGAGGACACAAACCTCAAGCAGTCCTCTTTTCAACTGGATATCCATATCATGCCTCCTCTCGCGTTATACTTTTTGTCACGTTATACTTCCTTTGACGCTATACATCGTATCACGTAGTATATCGTAATGTCAAGTATTTTTTAACATAGTTTGTTATACGCATAAAAATAGACCTTCGTACAGTTCCCGTACGAAGGTCCAAGTCTCATTCATTCGAATCCGTTTTCTTTTCGTTTGTCTGTTCAGTCGGCGTTTCGGATTCCTCCGCTTCTTTATTGGCTGCCTCTGCCTCAGCGCTCTCAGCTTCGGCAATATCACTTACTACTTCAGCCACTCTGGTAACCGCCTTCTTTCCTTTCTTCCCGGTATTGTTCTTTTCATCATAGACCTTAAAGAAAGAAATATAGTCGAAAGAAGCAATCTTACCCTTCGCGGCTCTGATCCGGAAAAGTATAATAAGCGCTATGGCAGCAACAAACAGAACAAGCGATAACGCCTGAGATACAGCGATACCGGTATTCCATATAAAAAGCTGATCCGTGCGCACTCCTTCGATAAAGAAGCGTCCAAGGCCATAACCGGCAAGGTAGATGAGGACGATCTCACCGTTGAATTTCTTCTTCGGAAGATAGATGAGGATTCCGATCAGGAGAGCAAGGTTCCAGAGCGATTCGTAAAGGAAGGTCGGCTGAACCTGGATGTAGGAGTGGCCGTCTGCTCCGAGAACGATGTTGTTTCGGATCTCCATGATGCTGGCGAGAGCCTTTTCTTTACCTTCGTACATGTTCCTCAAGATCTCATCCGAAACAACTCCGGGCTTAAAAACAGAGGCAAGAGATCTGTCCGTACCATCGATCCTCATACCCATAAAGCTGTCGGTGTAATTGCCGAAACATTCTCTGTTAAAGAAGTTACCCCATCTGCCGATTATCTGTCCGAGGAGGAGTCCGGAAATGCCCGTATCGGCAAAAAGCCCGTAACTGAACTTCTTAACCTTACAGAAAACAAATACTGTAAGAAGTGCCGCGATCACTCCGCCGTAGATCGCGAGTCCGCCCTGCCTTAAGTTGAAGATCGACCAAAAGTCGTGCGCGTAATTCTCCCACTCAAAGATAACGGAATAGAGACGCGCGCCGATCACCCCAAGGGGGATTGCAATGATCGCGAAGTCAAGATAAAAGTCAGGATTCTGACCCGTACGCTTTGCCTGACTGCGCGCTATAAGAATACCGCTGAGCATTCCGATACCGATGATCATCCCGTAAAAAGCGATATCAAATCCGAATACCGTTATGCCTCTGGGTACATTTTCAAGTGTTATCCCGAGATTCGGGAATGAAATGGCTGTACTGTTTCCCCAGAACATGTTTCCTCCTAAAAGAATGCATCAATTCTTTAAAATCCGTATTTTATTACTTACAACGGATTTGATAAAAAACTGCTGTCCGACCCAAACTCTGATCTGACTATTATCACACATTGAACCTGAAAAGGATCACATCGCCGTCCTGTACGACATATTCCTTTCCTTCGGAACGAACAAGTCCTTTTTCACGAGCCGCATTATACGAGCCGCACTCGATGAGCTTGTCATAGCTGACAACCTCGGCTCTTATGAAACCGCGTTCGAAATCAGAGTGGATCTTACCCGCTGCCTGAGGTGCCTTGGTTCCTTTCTTAATGGTCCATGCTCTTGTCTCCTTAGGACCTGCCGTAAGGAAACTCATAAGTCCAAGGAGATCGTAGCTTGCAGCGATAAGCTTTTCAAGGCCCGAGCTCTCGGCTCCGAGGTCGTTTAAGAATTCCTTCTTCTCTTCTTCGCTGAGTTCCGCAAGCTCCTGCTCGATCTGAGCCGAGATCACGAACACACCGCATCCTGACTTCGAGGCGAATTCTCTTACCTTCTGAACGTGAGGATTGCTCGCTCCGTCGTCGGCAAGATCCTCTTCCGAAACATTTGCCGCAAAGATGACGGGCTTCGAAGTGAGCAGGCAGAAGCTTGTGAGAAGCTCCGCTTCCTCCTCGTTTTCGGGCTCATAAGCGCGCGCGGGCTGACCGTTTTCGAGGAGATCCTTAAGCTTTCTCAACAGATCCACTTCCTTGGCTAGTGCCTTATTGGCGGTAGCCGCCTTGGCTCCCTTCGCGATCCTCTTCTCGATCACTTCGAGGTCTGCAAAGGTAAGCTCGAGATCTATCGTCTCGATATCACGAACGGGATCGACGCTTCCGTCGACATGAATGATATTTCCGTCCTCAAAGCATCTTACGACATGAACGATCGCATCCGTTTCCCTGATGTGTGAAAGGAACTGGTTTCCGAGTCCCTCACCCTTCGATGCTCCCTTAACAAGTCCGGCGATATCAACGAACTCTATCACCGCATGCACGGTAGACTGCGAGTCGTACATCTTTGTGAGAACATCAAGTCTCTCGTCCGGCACGGCAACGACTCCGACGTTGGGGTCAATGGTACAGAACGGATAATTTGCCGACTCGGCTCCTGCCTTTGTAAGCGAATTAAAAAGTGTGCTCTTTCCTACATTGGGCAGTCCGACGATTCCAAGTTTCATATGTCTTTATATCTCCTATCCGATTTATCACATTAAAACGACTCTGACGAGCCGAATAATATCTTATCACGTCAGAGCCAAATTGTAAAAATATTTATTGGTACAGTCTATGCTCTATGTTTGGGAACAAACTCAAGTTTCAAACACATACCCAAGCCATCAGCTATTCGCTTCATCATAGATAGGCTGGGGTTTCGTGTTCCATTCTCGATACGACTGATATCAGCTTGTGTAATACCGGTCCTTTCAGAAAGCTCCTTTTGGGTAATGTGTTGACTATTACGTGCATCTATCATTGCCTGAATAATATCATATTCAGGCTGAAGAGCATCGTACTCTGCTTTTACTTCAGGATCCTGTAACGCTTTTTCTTTATAATCTCTGTAATTGCTCATTTTACAAACCTGCTTTCATAATCTGCCTTGTACTTCTTTGCCAATTCCAAGGCACCTCTAGGTGTCTTGCGGGATTTTTTAATTATCCCATTTGTCAGTACCGCTTTTTTCCCAATAACAAAAAAATAAAATACTCTGGTTATATTTGAGCCTAAGATAGTTCTAAGTTCAAATATACCTTCTCCCATAGCAGAGGAATCTGGCTCTCTAAGCATTGGTCCATTAGCTTCTAGCAAATCAATTGTTCTTAAGGCCTTTGCTTTCATTTTGGGTTCTAAAGAATCCAAAAAATCCTGTACAGGACATCTTCCATCCTCAGTATCATAAAACTCTATAATATACATTCTCTACACCTATATGATATGTTGTATTCGACATATTGTCAAGAATAGATTTACAGGAACCTATTCAAGCTGCTGCCATGCTACTTGCATTTCTGACGCTACTATTCAGGCGATGTCTTTCTTTCATTCTTTACCTTATAAGCAATCAAACGAAGAAGGTACTCCGGCATAACACGTCGTCCAAGTTCCCACTCTTGCATAGTTCTATAAGGAATGCCAAGCCAATCAGAAAAATCCTTACGGTTCATACCCGACTGCTCTCTGATCATTTTAAAAGCATAAGCCATCTTACGACGCTCTGCCTCGGTATCATACTTAGAGATTATTTCAATCTCAATCTCAATTCCTTCCACATTGTATATCTCAGTCTTCATGGGGTGCTCTCCCTTGCTTATGTTGTCAGTGCGTGTATTATGCTGCTATTTTAATGTAGTCATTGACTACATGTCAAGAGAAAAATAGTGGCCGGAATAATTCCCGACCACTATTTTTTCTGACTTTCTTGCTTTTGTTAGAAAACAACCTTTCAGATTCTCTCTGCTTCATGTTTGACGGTTTTTACAAAGAATAAAAAGTAGATAATATGTGCTGTCCAAACCACAGCCAATATGATGCATGGTATCCAGATCTCCTTACGCGACATGAAAAAGAATCCAAGTCCCATAAGGATCGTAACTGTTGTCAGAATGCAGGCCTTTGTTGATGCCGGCATACCCTTCTTTTGTACGAACGATTCCAGATGTTTCTTATAGAGCTTTGTTCCCTTAAACCAATTATTAAGCTTATCGGAGCTTCTTGCAAAACAATATGCTGTCACCAGGAAAAATGGCGTGGTAGGCAGTATCGGAAGTACCACTCCGACTGTTCCAAGCGCCAGACATATGCAGCCAACTACTATGAATATGATCTTCTTAACACTCATTTTCTCGTTCAATTCTCCTTTTTCTTTTTACTTTCAATCACATGTCTTAATGCCATAATTGGATGGTTTAGAATCATCCTCGTTTGCTTTCTGTTTTGTTTATAGATGTTTTGCTCAAGAGATTCGCCCACCTTTCATGGTAAGAACACTGTCAGCGATCCTTGTGGTTGACTCTCTGTGAGAAACAAGCATAACTGTCTTTTCCTTTGCTTCTTCTTTCAGGGATTTAAGGATCACCGCTTCGTTCAGGCTGTCGAGATTACTCGTCGGTTCGTCGAGAAGCATAAACGGCGAGTTGTGTAGGAATGCTCTGGCGAGCCCGATCCGCTGCCTTTCGCCACCGGAAAGCGTGCTTCCAAGTTCTCCTACTTCCGTTTCATACCCTTTGGGAAGTGTCATGATAAAGCTATGAACGGATGCTTTTTTGCATGCTTCCATCACTTCCTCATCGCTCGCATCAAGTTTTCCGATACGGACATTATTCGCGATCGTATCCTTAAATAACAGAGTTTCCTGGGTCATGTAGCTTTCCATATCGCGCAGATCAGAAGTATTTATCTCACCTATATTTCTTTCGGAAATGTCAATTTCACCCTTTCCCACATTCCAGAATCTCATCAATAGTTTCAGGAGAGTTGACTTGCCGCATCCGCTCTTTCCAACGATACCTATGATCTTCTCCTTTGGAATCTCCAGTGAAACGCCGTTTAGGACATTTTCCCCGGCATAAGCAAAGGTAATATTCTTTACTTGTGCTCCGGTAAACACTGCATGAGTCTTTCCTGTGATCTCTTCTGTCTCCGGCTCTTCGTCAATAATTTCAAGAACTCTTGCTCCCGAAGCCACCGTACTCTGAAGCGTTGTACCGAGCGCAGCAAGCGCGGTAACAGGGCCAAACGAAGACATAAGTGCGATCATAGGGATCAAAAATCCGTCAAATCCTATTTGACCGCTCCGATAAAGCAGTATACATACAAGCAACATAGTGATATCAGAGATAAGGATCAGCATGTTTGCGATCGCCATATTTGTACCGGTAAGCTTGCTGAGTATGCTCTGCCTTTCAGATAAAGCATTTGTTTTAACGCTTATTTCTTTAAGTCTTTTTTCTCCATACGAATATTGAAGCGTATCGTCGATTTCTCTGATGCTTTCCAACATGTGTGCCGAAAGCTGCCCCGACTGAGCACGAAGTTCATCTCCTGTAGTTCCGCTCCTCTTAGAGATGATCATAGGAAGAACCACTCCCACCAGAAGGAATGAAATCATTGCTACACCCCCCAGCAACGGATGAAAGCTTCCGATAAACAGACACATAACCGTCTCAGAAACGACGGCAATACAAATCGGTGATATCGTGTGTGCATAAAACACTTCCAGTAGTTCCACGTCTGACGTTATAAGAGATATCAGATCTCCTTTGTCCCTGCCCTCGAGTTTTGCCGGGCAGAGCCTTCTGAGTGCCTTAAAAACGCGGTCTCTGATGATTGCAAGCAATGTAAATGCTATGTAGTGATTGGTTCTTTGCTCCGAGAAACGCAGTACCGCCCTTAATACCGCAAAGGAAATAAGCAAAAAGACCAGTGTTCCCCATGACAGTTTCGTTTGTATCCCAATTCCCATCAGTATTGCTTCACCACCAAGTATCGGGATAAACTCTGCCGCGAGGAACCCGAGAGTCCCGAGTACTACTGCAAGAATCATAAAGCCGCTGAGGGGTTTGACCAGTTTTAACATTCTGAAAAGGATAAGCGTTTTGTTTTGTTTTTTCATACTAAAGAGCCTCCTTTTCCGTATTCCTCAAGCTCTTTTTGTGTGCTCCATAATCGTCTGTACACAAAGTCTGATTCAAGCAGTTCTTCGTGCCTTCCCGCACCGGAGACCCTGCCGTTTTCCATTGAATAAATCATGTCCGCATCCACGACGTTCATAAGCCTGTGTGTGATCATGATCACAGTCTTTGTTTTTGCAAGCTTCTTTATCTCCGCGAGGATCAATTCTTCACTCTCGATATCAATATTACTTGTAGCCTCGTCAAAGATATAAATCTTCGCGTCATGGAGGATCGCTCTTGCGAGCGCGAGGCGTTGTTTTTGACCTCCCGACAGATTACCGGCATTTTCCGTAAGGACTGTATCGAGTCCCTTATCTTCTTTAAAGAATCCGTCTATATTACACTCTGCCAGAATGCCCCAAATTTTCTCTTCAGAGACTTCCGGATCTGCCAAAAGAAGGTTCTCCCTCACTGTCCCTTTAAAGAATGTGCTCCCGATCCCTACATGGTTTACGGATTTCAAAAGTCCGGTCTCGTTGATATCGGCAACGTTTATACCTGCTATTGTCAGTGTTCCATGTTTTATGCTGTTTTTACCCGTAATAAGAGATGCAATGGTAGACTTTCCGCTTCCGCTTTCTCCTACGATACCCGTGAACGTATTCTGACGAATGTCCATATAGACACCATCCAGCACCCGTTTTTTATCGTCATAGGAAAAAACAACATCCGAAAGCCTGATATCCAAACCGTTTTCAGGCAATACGGCCGTCTTCTCCTCCGGTTCTTCTTCACTGAGAAACCTGAAGATCCTATCACTTGCCGCCATTCCGTTCATTGCAACATGGAAATAACTGCCGAGTTTTCTCATAGGCAGGAAGAAATCAGCCGAAAGCAGGATCATAAAAACCGTGCTCTGAAGTGTCAGATTTCCGTCTATATAGGCCTTCCCCGCAAGCAGGATTCCAAGTGCGGCTCCGCCATATGCAAAGAAATCCATGATGATAATGGAATTAAGTTGCATGGTAAGGACCTTCATGGTTATGCGCCTGAAGTTCTCGGATTCCGCATTCATCTGTTCGTTCTTATAAGCATCAGCTTTATATATCTTTAAAGTTGTCATACCCTGAAGATTCTCAAGGAACGTACTTCCCAGTTTCGCATACTGATCCCAGTACTTCGAAAGAAGCCTCTTCGCAATCTTCTGCACCATGATGATGGCTCCGGGGATGAGCGGAACGCAGACCAGCAGCACCCCCGCCACCGTAAAGCTACCTGCCAGGCCAAACAAAACGAAAAGAGTGATCGGAGCGATAAAAGCATAAAAGAACTGCGGTACATACTGCCCGAAGTAACTCTCAAGCTGCTCCACTCCTTCCACTGACTCCTGCACAAGTTCTGCCGTAGTGGTATATTCTCTGTACGAATTTCCAAGTCTGAGTATCTTTTTATAAATCTGCTCCCTCATAACAAGCTTTACGGTCTTTGATGCAAGATAGCTCATCTTAGCCGTTGCCTTTGTCATGAAGAATCTGACAACCAGTACTCCCGCGAGTATAGCAAGAGATATGATCATCTCTTTAACGCTTATATCCCCGCGATACAGTTTTCCAACCGAGGTTGCGATGACAAAGACCATCACTGCATTCATAAAGAGTTCCGTCCACTGGCAGATGATATTTCCGACTATATACTTTTTACTTTCCGGGCACATAGCCATCAGCCGTTTGTCAAACATTAGAAATATACCTTTCTCTTTATGAATTCTGCAGTGAAACCATATGAGCGTAAGTGCCGTTTTGGTTCATAAGCGTTTCATGGTTTCCGCGCTCAATAACCTCACCGCCCGAAATGACCAGAATCTGATCTGCATCCTTGATAGTCTTAAGCCTGTGTGCAATAACAAGCAGTGTCTTGTCCCTGCAGAGCTCGGAAATAGCTTCCTGAATGGCACGCTCGTTGTCTGCGTCCACACTCGCGGTCGCCTCGTCAAGGATCACGATATCAGCGTTTTTGAGGATACATCTCGCTATGGAAATCCTCTGCTGTTCGCCGCCCGAAAGAGAGGCCCCGCCCTCTCCGATCACTGTGTCAAAGCCTTCGGGAAGCTGCATGATGAAGTCGTAGCATCTTGCTTTTCTCGCGGCTTCTTCGACTTCCTCCTTCGTTGCTTCGGGACGTCCTATGGCGATGTTGTTATAAACAGTATCCTGAAAGAGGTATACTCTCTGGAACACCATGCTTATGCGGTCCATGAGGCTTCCGAGCGGAACATTCCTTATATCCTCACCCTCCACAAGGATACGCCCGTCCTTTATGTCCCAGAATCTTGCGAGAAGCGAAGCTATGGTCGACTTTCCGCCGCCGGAGGGTCCGACAAGCGCTGTCATTTCGCCTTTTTTAACTTCGAAAGATACATTTTTCAGAACATCTTTATCCGTATATGCAAAGCTCACGTTTTCGTAGCTGATTTCCGGCGTAGAGGCACTGTCGATACCGGTTGCGGAGAACTGTGCTGTCCCTTCATCGGGAAGCTCCTCCGCAGCGAATACCTCTTCTATCCTGTCAAGGCTCGCATCTGTTACCGTGAGTCTTGCCATCTGACCGTAGTAGCTCTTTATGGCAACAAAGAGGTCAAACAGGAAAAGCGCCATCCCGACCATATAAACGTCAGAGATCGAACCGTAACCGTAAAGCAGGCCGCAAACAGCCAGTATGACCGCCGTTCCGATCCCGAATGTTATATAGAGCGCTCTTGCCCAGGGTCCGTACGCCTTTTCAAAATCAATGCTCTCCCTGCAGCTCTTTTCAAATTCGTCCGAGAGTCTCTTCGACTTCTCTCCGAGCATATTGTAGGACTTTATGATGCCCATTCCTTCGGCGAAATCAAGGACTTCTTCGGTCAGCGACTCACTGCCCTCCTGCTTGATCGTCGAATGCTTTAATGAGGTTTTAAGCATCAGATTTCCGATGATCATAAATACAGCGACGATCAACAGCGACATCACTCCGAGCCTTACATCCATCACAAACATCATGACCGTCATGATCCCCTGGGAGATGATGAAAGAGACAAGCTCAGAAAGAACTCCCATGCAGTTCTCTTCGATAAAGATCATGTCTGTGGCAAGTACGGAATTGATCTTGCCTATGTTGCCTTCCGTGAAATATCCCATAGGAAGCTTCCTGAGGTGATCACCGAGTCGCAGTCTCATGTCCGCGAATACTTTGTAACCCGTTGACGACTGGAGCACGTTTGAAGCATGCTCGAATACCGCTTCGAGAATAACGCTTATAAGAACCGCCACTCCCAGAAAAATGCATTTTTGCATGTCCATTTGGTCCTTCATGAACCAATTGATGCAAATGAAGCAGAGCACAAGCGGAGCCCTCAGCATGAGCCCCTTAAGGAAAGCCGTTATATATGAGGCGCGGATACGTCCTTTATATTTTCCCGTCATTCTGATAAGTCTGTGCATTATCTTGATCATTTCTCAGGCCTCCTTTATCTTCCACGTACTAGCCGATACACCGGCATCCCAAAGCTTTTTGTACTCGGGACAACTTTCAAGAAGTCTGTCATGAGTATCAGCCGCAATACACTCGCCTTCCTTCATCACACAGATCTTGTCGGCATTCTTTATCGTCGAGAGCCTGTGAGCGATAACAAGCACTGTCTTATCCTTTATGATCTCGTCGAGAGCCTTGTTCATTTTTTCTTCATTCTCGGGATCCATGAACGCTGTGGCCTCATCGAGTACGATTATGGGAGCGTCCTTAAGGATCGCTCTCGCCAGGGATATTCTCTGACGCTCTCCGCCCGAAAGCTGCTTTCCGCCGTCACCGGCCTGCGTTTCAATACCTTCCGGGAGCCTTTCGAGGAACTCGTTACACTGGGCTCTTTCAGCCGCTTTGAGCACTTCTTCCCGTGTTGCACCGGGCTTTCCTATCAGGATGTTTTCATAAAGCGAGGTATTAAAGAGAAACTGCTCCTGCGAAACAAAGGCAACACATTCATTTAACGCCTCAAGCGACATGTCGGTTATATCCTGTCCGCCTATGCTTATACTGCCCGAAGGGATATCATAGTAATGCACAAGAAGCTTAGCGAGGGTCGACTTTCCGCTACCCGATTCACCAACGAGCGCTGTCATCGATCCCTGCTTCAGATAAAGGTTCACGCCGTGAAGGACCTCCGAATCCTTATACGCGAAACGGACATCCCTGAATTCAACATCAAGGTTTTTACCTTTAAATCCCGACGTTCCTTCTTTAAGCGGAGGATGGTCCATCATTTTTTCAAGCTCGGAGATCTTATACCCGAGCTGAGGGAATTTGCCTGCAAAATTAAGAGCCTTAAGAACAGAGGGCCCTACCGCGAAAGACATGCAGAATACGAGCACCATCTTGTCAAGAGCGATAGTACCGCCCAATACCATCATCGATCCGAAGGGCAGCATCAGAAGCACCAGGCAGGGAAGGACACTCGTATAGACCGCCATCCAGGGCCAGCATACCTTATACCACGCTATCGTAAAATCACGATAGCTCTTTACAACATCGCCGAAACGTTTGTAGGAATCCCCGTCCTTATTGAATACTTTAACGACCTCCATACCGTTGACGTATTCTATGATCGTGTTGTTCATCCTCGCCGCCGACTCATAATAGGCGTTCATCTTGCTCATGCCGGCTTTCATCATCATGCTCATGGCAAATATCCCGACTATAAGCGGAACAAGTGACAGAAGGCCCAGTCTCCAGTCCGTAACGAACATGAGTATTATAATGATCGCCGGGATCAGCGTGTTTGCGATACCCTCGGGGATCGCATGAGCGAGCAAAAGCTCAACCTGGTCGATATCATCCGTAAAAACCTTCTTAATACGACCCGTTCCGAGTTCCCTGATATTGCCAAGCGGCTGCTTTTCAAGCTTTTGCTTGAGTGATATACGCAGGTTCTTAAGCGTGTTATATGCGCTGACATGAGAAAACG
>JAEEGK010021196.1_pt1 | contig 13752 bp, 10 predicted proteins | sample 8958771 | NCBI WGS metagenome assembly JAEEGK01 (sample SAMN16246547, study PRJNA631951) | gut metagenome | biome: gut microbiome; feature: rumen; material: SC-attached | host: Bos | place: Iran: Karaj | collected 2018-10 | reverse complement strand
CGCAACAGGTGTTCGGGGTATGGAGCTCAGTGGCGACGACGATGCAGTAATCGAGATGGTAGTGGCTTACGACCCAGAGCAGTCGCTCATGGTAATCTCTGAGAAGGGCTTCGGCAAACGCTCTAAGATTGGTGTGCTCACTGAGGTAACACGCGAAGACGGCACCACCTACATGAAGGTAGAAGACGGTGGCTATCGTCTCACCCGTCGTGGCTCTAAGGGTGTCACCACGCTCAATATCACCGAGAAGACTGGCAAGGTAATTGCCGTTAAGTGTGTCAAGGGTGATGAAGACCTCATGATTATCAACAAGAGTGGCATCGCCATCCGCTTCGCTATCGCTGATGCAGGCGACGAGAAGGGACGCAACACTCAGGGTGTCAAGCTCATCGAGCTCAAGAAGCGCAACGAGACTATCGCCTCTGTCTGCGTAGTGCCTCATGAGGATGAGGACGAAGAACTCGCTGATGCAGAGCCAGTTGACGGCGAGCAGAACGCTGATGAGCAGAATGCAGAACCAACAAACGAATAAACCAAAATACTAACTATTCAACAATTTTTCAATTATGAAGAAAATCATTCTTACGATGCTCGCAGTTGTAGCAACTTCAGCATCATTTGCACAGAATCCTGACGCTCTCAAGGCAGTGCTCAAGGCTGAGAAGAGAAGCGAGGCTAACAACATCATGAAGGAGCAGGCTGCTACCATGAGTGGTGAAGAGCGCGCTAAGGCTTACAACCACCTCGTGGGTATGTCTATCGAAGACAACTCTAAGGAGCAGGCTAAGGCTCTCACAGCCAAGACTCCAGAGGATAAGGACAATCGCACCACCAAGCAGTATAAGGCTGCCTACGATGCAGTGAAGAACGCTCAGCTCTGTAACGAGGCTGACAACGAGCCTAACGAGAAGGGACAGGTAAAGCCACAGTTCAAGAAGAAGAATGCTTCACGCGTTCAGGCTATGCGTAACGACCTCGTAAACGGTGGTCTCTGGGCTTATAATAAGAAGGACTTCGCTAATGCCGAGAAGTGGTTTGGCATGTATGCTGAGTCACACTCTAACGACCTCTTCTCTGACACTAAGGAGGTTACTGAGGAGAAGAACTTTGGTCAGGTGGCTTACTATGCAGCCCTCGCAGCTTTCATGAACAAGAGTTATAAGAAGGCTGACAAGTATGCTAACTATGCCATCGAGTCTGGCGATGCTGAGGTAAAGCCTGAGGCTATCAAGATTCAGCTCAACTCTTACCAGGCACGCAAGGATTCTGGCGAGATTGACGGCGAATACCTCATCAAGAAGGTAAAGCAGGTTTACAAGGCTAACCCTGACAACGACCTCGTATTCGGCAAGTACATCGGTGTGCTCACTGATAACGGCAAGAAGGAAGAGGCTGACAAGGTGCTCTCTAAGCGCCTGCAGGAGAATCCTAACGACGTGATGGCTAACGCTTACGTAGCTCAGAACGCTCAGGAGGCTGGCGAATATGACAAGGCGATCGACGCTTACTCTAAGGTACTCGTGGCTCAGCCTGACTTCACAGCCGTTAAGTTCAACCTCGCTACATGCTATCGCAACAAGGCTCTTGACCTCAAGAACAACAACCAGCCTTACAAGGAGCTTCTGCAGAAGGCTAAGGCTATCTTCCAGGAGGTGCAGACCGCTGACCCTGACGAGCAGAACTTCAAGACTAAGTACATCCTTAGCACTATTGATGAACTCTAATTCAGTTCTTAAAAAACATTGAGAAACGGATTCATATCCATATTGTTTTTAATCACTATAATAGCGTTGGCTGCTCCCACAAGGAAGCAGCTGACGCTGTTTAAGAATGATGTCGCTACGGTGCGCCAGACACTCAAGTCGGGCAAGAACCTCGAGAAGAGTGAGGCTACCGTGCGCCGATACCTTGCCGACACTCTCTTCCAGTATGATAGTGTGCGCCTCCAGCACCTGTTGTGCGATGTGCTCAAGCGAGCCTATGAGGTGGGCAACGAGAAAATGTATCTTAAGCAGAAGGCTGACACCGTATGCTTGATAAAGACGGGCAAGCGCATGTTCCTTGCCTATGAACGCTTAGATTCTCTCGATGCCACATCACGCAAGCGGAACTCCGAGTACCTCTTGCCTTATCGCACCAACATCTTTATGGGTGGCATATTCTTCATGCGTAAGAAGTCGTGGACTGAGGCGTGGGAGTGCTTCGACATCTATCTGCAGTGCCCTGACAAATCACTCTTCTCTCAGCAACATCTATCAGTTAACGACTCCACCACCTATCGTGTGGCATTTCTCTCACTCGTTACGGCGCATCATCTTGACAGTCTGCCACTTGCGTTGAAGTATGCTGACAAGGCAGTACGCTCGCGCCAGAGTGAGAAGGCATACGAGCTGCTTTCAGAGATGTCACTCGCACGAGGCGATTCGCTTCACGCCCACAAATATCTGCGCGAAGGGTTTATGGCATTCCGTCGCTCACCTTATTTCTATCCTCATCTGCTCAATCTGCTCTGCTCAGAGCGTAAGTTCGATGAGGCTCTCGAGGTTAGCGATACGGCAATAGCAGCCGATTCACTCAACGCTGTTTTCCTTCAGGGCAAGCACCTTGTGCTCATGAATCTTCAGCGTTATAACGAGGCGATAGAGTGGGGCAACAAGGCTGTCGCAGCCAATGACATGCTCGACACACCTTATTATAATATAGGTTACATCTACTATCAGCGTTCCCAGCGTGCGCTTAGCAAACTCAGCCGTCCCTATCGTCAGCGACTGCGCGATGCCCAGAAGCAGTTCCGTCTCCTTCTGCCCTATATGGAGCGCTATCGCCAGTTGCGTCCTGACGATACAAAGCGTTGGAAGCCAATCCTCTACGATGCCTACCTAAACCTCAATATGGGCAAGGAATTCAGTGAAATCAATAACTAAAATATGGTTAGTATTAACGTTCCCGTTAGCGTTAACGTTCCCGTTATTACTCTCTTGCCAGAAGCAGGCAAAGAATAATATCGTCGAGACCCCTTGGGGTGGCACCGTAAGCATCGATGGTGAAACCCCTGTCTCTCAGTCCGCTGACAGCATTGGGCTGGGCGAGGAGATAATCATGCTCACCCTCTACGGTCCTGAGACCTATTACGAATATCACGGCAAGGATATGGGCACCAACTACCTGTTGTGCGAACAGCTTGCCGAACACCTGCGCAAGAGCGTGCGCATCGACGTTTGTCGCGACACCACTGATATGCTCCAGCGCCTGTGCGATGGCGAGGGCGACATCATCGCCGTGCCTCTCAGCCGTAAGCATCAGGAGGGCTTCATCACAGTGGCAAACAACTGGGTGGTGGGTCATAATGCCCAAGAGTTTGCCGATCTCATCCGCTCGTGGTATAAGCCACAGATGCTTGCACAAGTCAAGGAGCAGGAGCAGTATCAGCTCAGCGTCGCCAGCGTTACCCGTCGCATCTTCCCCGTCATGCTCTCGGCCAGTAAGGGCACCATATCTCACTACGACCACCTCTTCCGCAAATATGCCACCACAGCACTTGTCGATTGGACCCTGCTCGCTGCCCAATGCTATCAGGAGTCATGCTTCGACCCTCAGGCGCACTCCTGGGCTGGCGCTTGCGGACTCATGCAGATTATGCCCTCCACAGCTGATCATCTCTCACTGCCTCGCCAGCAGATATACGAACCAGAACCTAATGTAGCAGCCGCCGCCCGTTATATGCGCGAACTGCAAACCCTTTTCCTCGATATTCACAATCCAGCCGAGCGCATCCGCTTCGCCCTCGCTGCCTATAACGGTGGTGCCAACCACGTTCGCGATGCTATGGCACTGGCAAAAAAATACGGCGCCATCCCCCAGCGTTGGAGCGATGTGCGCCGTTATATCCTTCTTCTTCAAGACCCTCGATACTACAACGATCCAGTAGTCCGCAGTGGCTATATGCGAGGTTCCGAAACAGCCCAGTATGTTGATAACATCATGCAGCGCCACTCCCAGTACCGCGTGGCATTAGCAACGGGAGCAAAGGTAAAAGTTCCTGTTAACGTTCTTCGCCAAGGCTCAGGCGAGCAGAGCTCGGAACCCGTTCCCGTTGATGCCTCCACCGCCTCACCTCATCGTGCAGCCAAGAAAAACAAATGGAGGAAAGATTGACACCTTGTCACTTGTCCTTAGTCACTTTGTCCCTTATTTCAGTATCAGTCTCAGGCTCTGTCTGTAGTTCACGTAGTTCCATATCCAGTTGAGGAATACGAATATTCTGTTTCTCACACCTAAGATTGACCTCAGGTGAATCACCAGCCACAGCATCCATGCCACGAAACCTCCGAATTTCAGACCGCCAATCTCAGCAACAGCCTTCTTTCTGCCTATGGTTGCCATAGTACCAAGGTTTATGTAGCGGAAGGGCTTCGCCTTGTCTGGCTGTCTGTTATGTTTCAGAGTGTCAACCACATAGTCGGCTTGTTGCATAGCCACCTGAGCCAGTTGCGGATGACCCTTAGGATATTTCTCGTCACCCTCCACTATGCTCACATCGCCAATGGCAAACACATCGTCCAACCCCTTCACCCTCAGGTGAGTGTCAGTCACAATTCTTCCTCCAGCTCCCTTCGTCATCTCAGGTGTTGAGGCTATCTCGCAAGCCCTGATGCCGCTCACCCAAATCACTGTGGCAGCAGGTATGGTCGAACCGTCATTCATATATATCACATTGTCGCGATAGTCCGTGACCCTCTTGCCCAGCATCACGTTTACGCCCATGCCGCGCAAGTCGCGCTCCGCCCTTGCTGACGATGCCTCGTCCATGCTCTTCAGCAGTCGGTCGCCAGAGTTCACCAGTATTATCTGTATCTTTTTGCTGTCCAGGTCGGGATAGTCATGTGGCACTACCACGCGCTTCATCTCAGCCATGGCACCAGCAATCTCCACACCCGACGGACCGCCGCCAACCACCACCACGGTCATCAGCTCCTGCAGTTCCATCTCGTCTGTCGTCACCTCTGCCTTCTCCAGATTCTCCAGCAGTGTGTTGCGCAGCTTCATCGCCTCCGTCACCGTCTTCATCGGCAGGGCATTCTTCTCTATATTCTCATTACCAAAGAAGTTAGTCGTGGCACCAGCAGCTATCACCAGATAGTCGTAGTGCACCGTGCCGAAAGTGGTTTGCAGTGCTTTCTCCTTACCGTCTATGCTGAGCACCTCACCCATACGGAAGAAGAAATCCTCCCTGTCCTGCAGCGAGCGACGGAAGGGAAATGAAATGTTGCTTGGTTCCAGACCAGCCGACGACACCTGGTATATCAGCGGTGGAAACTGGTGGTAGTTATTCTTATCAATCAGCACCACCTGAAACTCACTCTTCCTCAGAGCCTTCACCACTCGCAGACCGCCCAGTCCGCCACCTATCACTACTACTCTCTTTCTCTCTCCACGTTTAATTTTTGCTCTCATGTTCTTTTCAATAGTATTCTCGTATAAACATTTATTACGGCAAATTTACAAATAATTTCTGAACCATCAAAATAAGCGATAATAAATGTTGAATCTTCCCACTTTTATTTTCCCCTTAAAATTTGGAGGAAAGGAAAAAAGTATGTAATTTTGTCAGCGGAAAGGTAGCTAATAATGAAACGTAAAATGAGAACACAAATACTATTATTCGCTCTGCTGGCAATGATACAGGGAGCATGGGCACAGAGTCCAGAGCCTTCTACCGAACTGACCAAGCTGTCGCAGTTCATGTACGGCACCACCTATTCCTTCAACTACCCCAGCGTCAATGCCGCTGGCGACCCTGTCGTGCTCTCCTCAGCCCTCATAGCCTGGACACCCTCCGACCGTGTGGAGACTGACAGCATCGAGACCATACACATCTACAGCCATACCACCATCTGCGCCAATAGTGAATGTCCCTCAGCCGATCAGGGTACAGAAGAGATGACCGTAGTCAAGGCACTGCCACGACGTGATTATAAGGATGCCAACTATTTAGGCAAGTGCATCATCATCGCTCCCGACTATGAAGGCTATGGTGCGTCGAAAGATGATATACACCCTTACCTCGCTCAGCGACTCACGGCGCGTCAGGTGCTCGATGCCTACAACTACGGCATGCAGCTCTATAACAAACAGGCAGAAGAGAAGTCGGCTGACAATCCCCTCTTGCCCGTCAAGAAAGTATGGCGCACTTTCACCTTCGGCTATTCGCAGGGTGGGGCAGTAAGCCTCGCCGTTCAGCGGCTCATTGAGGAAGAAGAACTTTCTGACCAGATGCACTACTACGGCAGTTTCGTGGGCGACGGTCCATACGACCCTGTTTCCACCCTCCGCTATTATTTCTTTGACAATGGTGAGAGCTACGGTGCCCAGACCGTTCATCGCAAGGGCATCAGCACCTATCCCGTTGTCATACCCCTCATTCTCAAGGGTATGTGCGACACCTATCCCGAACTGGCACCCTACAGCATCAGCGACCTCCTTTCCCAGCAGTTCCTCGACACTGGCGTGATCGACTGGATATCAAGCAAGCAATACAGCACTGCCAATATAGGCGAAAAGTGGGCACAGCAACTCAAGGACGGTGTAGATGTGCCTGGTCGCCATTATACCCCCGAGCAGATGGCAGAGATGTTTTTCGTAGGCGCTGACGGCAAAATCTACGCCTATCTCGAGAAACTCTTCACCCCCGATACTTATGCCTACCTCAGCGACCCCGCTAAGACTACCTCCGTGCCAGCCTCTGCCACCAATGCTCAGGAGGCAGCTCATCGAGCCCTCGCCTACAATACCGTAGCAAGCGGGTGGCAACCCCAGCACCGCATAAAGTTTTTCCATTCACTCTACGATATGATAGTGCCCTACGGCAATTTCCTTGCCTTTAGCGATGCCCACCCTGGCGACGATGGCAACATTTATCAGATTAACAACACCTTCGCCGAGAAAGACCATCTGGATTCCGCCACCATGTTCTTCGGAAATTTAGTAGGAGGCGTTTACGGTCCTCAGTTCAACTGGATATGCGAGGGAATGACACCATCGGGCATAAAGAATGTAGGTGCAACCAGTGAGTGGCACCCTATGCTTAACGGCAGATGGTACAGCCTTGACGGTAGTCCTCTCAGCGGCAAACCATCGAGAAAGGGCATATACCTTTATAACAACCAAAAAGTTGTGATAGGCATTAACGGCACAAAATAAAGAAATCTAAAAATCGAAGGAAACGCGAGCGTTTATCTGACGGCCAGTGAGGTAGTTAGGCACTGCATACTGGTGGTTGGTAACGTCGGTTATCCAATAGTAGGAGTTGACGTTGTTGTGGTCGAAAAGGTTGAGACAGTCAACTCCTAACCAGATATTCTTGAGGCAGAACTGCTTGGTCTGCTGGTTCTCACGTTTGTAGGCACGGAAACTCATGCCGATGTCGATGCGCTGATAGGCTGGGGCACGAAAACTCTGACGCTTGTTGTCGGAGTGTGGAGGTCCGAATGGCAAGCCGTCGGCATAGGCAAGTTTGAGTGCCATGCGCCAGCGGTCGGTGCCTGGGAAATAGTCGGTGAAGAAGAGGTTGATGGCATAGCGCTGGTCGGTAGGCAGAGGAATGCTCTCACCACGATATTTCATCTTGGCACTCATGAGTGAGAAGGTGATCCATGAGTCAGTGCCTGGCACAAACTCGCCATAGAGCTTGAGGTCGAGACCTGCTATGTGACCTGATGCCTCGTTGGTGCCGTTATAGGTCACTTTGACGTTGTTGACACTATAAGGTATGAGGTTGTTGAGCAGCTTGTAGTATGCCTCGGCTGTGAACTTAAACGGACGATCGTTGCTCTTGAAACGATAGTCGAAGCCTGCTATGAAGTGTATGCTCTGTTGTGACTTAATCTTGCGGTTGAGTGTAGCCTTGGTGACACCAGCCACGGTGGTGGTGTCTTTGAGTTCCTTGAAGAATGGTGCCTGATAATAGAGACCAGTGGCAAAGCGGAAGGTGATATTATTGTTGAAGGCTGGCACTATGGCAAGGCTGGCGCGTGGAGAGAGGATGCTCTCCTTATTGAACGTCCAGTGAGAGAAACGCAGTCCGTAGTTGAGGGTGAAGTGGGTGAGACTGCTCTCATCGACTGTGCCATCCTCGAGCAGACGACCTCGAGAGGTGAAGCGCCATGAGTCCTGGGCATAGAGTTCGGTGCGACGAGCACTGAGCTCGTTGTCGGCTCTGAGGGTGTAAATCATTTTGAGGTCCTGACCAGTATGAGGGATGATATAGCCAGCAGAGTCGCGCATCTCGTATTCGTGGTTCTTCTCAGTTATCTTCTCCCACTTGCTGGTGAAGGCAGCCTGCACGGTGTGGTGGCGAGTCTTGTGGTCGAGCATCAACTTGACGCTACCCACATTGGCCTCGAGGTAGTTACGGGCATACTCTATGTATTTACCCACACCAAGGCTGGACTGTGTCTCGGTCTGGGTGAGCCAGTATTCGCCGCTGATGTCGTAGGTCTCGCTCTCCTTGGTGTGGAAGGCTGAGCCGATGAGCGACACGGAGGTGCGGTCGGTAAGGTTGCGCTTGAGGGTGAGGGCACCAAAGTAGGTGCGGAAGAGGTCTTTCTCCTGTCCGTCAAAATACACCTTGAAGGACTTTACATCCTCCTGAGTGCCAAAGGTGGTCTCACGGTCTGTGGGGTAGAAGTTGTACTTAGACTGCGAGATGTTGCCTATGAAATCTACCTGCCAACGCTTGTTGGGGGTGTAAGACAGGTAGGTTTGGTAGTCGATGAACTGTGGGTCGTATTCGCCAGTGGTGTCGAATGACTTGAGCAGTGCCTTGGTCTGCTTGTAGCGCACACTGTTAGCCCAAGAGAACTTCTTATTGCCAAAGCCGAAGTATATGCCACCACCCAGGAAACTGGCATCGAGTTTGAGCTCAGTCTTCTGAGGACGATGGTACTGGATGGCGAGGGCAGAGGACATCTTGTCGCCATATTTAGCCTCATAGCCGCCAGTGGAGAACTGTATGCTCTCAACCATATATGGATTGATGATAGAGAGACCCTCCTGCTGACCAGAGCGAACGAGGAAAGGACGATAGACCTCTATGTCGTTGATATACACGGAGTTCTCGTCAAACGAACCACCTCGCACATTATACTGTGAAGAGAGTTCGCTATGGGTGGAAACGCCAGCCTGCTGCTGAATGAGTTCCTCAACGGCATTGCCAGAGGCAGAGGGTGCCTGGGCTATATCCTTGATGTCGAGTTCCTGGGTGGAGCCCGTCTGACGACGTTTCTCAGTTACTGTTACCTCATCGAGCAGGGTGTTGTCTTCATAGAGCGTAACCTGCAGATTCTGTCTGCCACGAGGACGACGCAAGACTCGCGTCTTGGTCTTATAGCCAATCATGGAGAAACGCACAACCACAGAGTCGGCACTGGAGAGGGAGAGCGAGAACTCGCCTCGCAGGTTGGTCATGGCAACCTTGCCCTGAGACACACAGCTGACAGCAGCCAGCTCAACAGGGTTGTCCTGTTGGTCCATCACCCTGCCAGTGAGCACGAAATCCTGCGCCAGAGCGGTAGTGGCGTGTATATTGAAGAATAGCAGCATGAGGACTGCCACGAGAGAGTATATGATGTCTGGATTCTTTTTCATACCTTTAATAAAACGTGCGCGAGGGAGAATTATTGCTTAGCGTTTGGTGAAATGGATTTTTTTACGTAATTTTGCCCGTGCTATGATTAAGGAATTACAGGTAAGGGTGGTGCCACAGGTGGCATGCTCGGAACAGAACATAGCGGACTATGTGAGCAGGGAACTGGCTATAGACCGCAGAACGATAAAGCATGTGAGGGTGCTCAAAAGGAGCATCGATGCCAGACAGCGACAGGTGATGGTAAACCTGACGCTGAGGGTGTATGTGAACGAGGAGCCGACTGACGAGGCATACCAGCGGACTGAATATCCCGACGTGACGAAAGGCAAGAAAGTGATAGTGGTGGGAGAGGGACCTTGCGGACTCTTTGCTGCCCTCAGGCTGATAGAGCGAGGCATAAAACCCATAGTGATTGAGAGGGGCAAAAACGTAAGGGAGAGAAAGGTCGATTTAGCTCAGATTAAGTCAGCACAACGTGTTGATAGCGAGAGCAATTACAGTTTTGGTGAAGGTGGTGCTGGAGCATACTCTGATGGAAAACTCTACACCAGAAGCAAGAAGCGCGGAAGCGTGGAAAAGATACTCAATGTGTTCTGTCAGTTTGGTGCCTCGACAAGCATCTTGGCTGATGCCCATCCGCACATAGGAACAGACAAACTGCCCAGGGTGATAGAGGCGATGAGAAACCAGATACTGGAGTGTGGCGGAGAGGTGCACTTCCAGACCAAGATGACGGAGCTGATAATAAGGAATAACAAGGTGGTGGGAGTGATAGCATCCCAGCCCCAAGGACAAACTCTGACCTTAGAGGCTGAGGCTGTGATATTAGCCACAGGACACTCGGCAAGAGATGTGTATCGCTATCTGGCTCAGGCAGGCATAGACATCGAGGCAAAAGGCATAGCAGTGGGAGTGAGACTGGAGCACCCAGCCGAACTGATAGACCAGATACAATACCACAACAAACAGGGTAGGGGTAAGTATCTGCCAGCAGCCGAGTATTCGTTTGTTACTCAGGTAGATGGTAGAGGTGTGTACTCTTTCTGCATGTGTCCAGGAGGATTCATAGTGCCAGCCGCCACAGACAAGGAACAGATAGTGGTAAACGGTATGTCGCCCAGCAACCGCGGAGGCAGATGGAGCAACTCAGGCATGGTGGTGGAGGTGAGAGCGGAGGATGTTAACGGGAACGGGAACGTTAACGGGAACACTTTGAACCCTTTGAACCAAGCCCTTGTGGTGATGGAATATCAGGAGGCACTGGAGAGGATGTGCTGGCAGCAGGGCCTGCAGAACGGTGGCAAGGGACAGACAGCACCAGCGCAGAGGATGGCAGACTTTGTGAAGGGCAGACTGAGCTATGACCTGCCACAGACCAGCTATACGCCTGGGGTGGTGGCATCGCCGCTGCACTTCTGGATGCCAAAAGAGATAGCCAGCAGACTGCAAAAGGGTTTTGAATTCTTTGGCAAGCAGAGAAAGGGATTCCTGACCAACGAGGCACTGATGATAGGTGTGGAGACAAGAACATCGGCACCAGTGCGAATACTTCGCGACAACGAGACCCTGCAGCATGTGACCATCGAAGGACTCTTCCCTGCTGGTGAGGGAGCAGGATATGCTGGCGGAATAGTGTCAGCTGGAGTGGATGGCGAGAGAGTTGCCGATATGGTGGCAGAAAAAATAAACGGATGATAATGAAGCTGTTACATACAATAATAATGATGATGCTTGTGGCTGTGAGTGTGCAGGCACAGGAGGAGGACGACGACATAGCCGTGACGATGGACCTGCCTGAGACGGTGGTGCTTGCCAACGGAATGACATTTGAGGAGTATCTGCTGAAGCAGGTGCTTGCCAATGCCAAACCCCTAAAGGCAAGGGTGAAGACGCTGAAATACACGGTGACCTGTCAGTTGGAGAAGGATATGGACCTGCAGAAGTTTCCGCACAGACGAACCATAACATTCGCAGCGAGACTGGCTGGCTATGGTCCTATAATAGATGCACTGAGAGAGCACAAGCACTTTGGCATCACGATGGCAGAGGAGGTGACCTACAACAACGGAAAGATAAAGACCTCAGACGCTAGGATGGTGGAGATGAAACAGCAACTGACGGAGAAACAGATAAAGTCATTTCTGAAGCACGACGGTATGATGAGTGCCAATGTGTATGACAAATTCTATGAGAAGGTGAGAGACAAGGTGAAGGAGCTGCAGAAGAAACGTAAGAAGAAGCAGGAGACGAACCTGAGATACAGAGGCAGCTACACCCAGGGCAAAAGAACCTACTACATAGTGACGCTTGACAATATGAAGGTGCACATAGCCGAGGGCTGTTGGCAGATAGCCCGCATAAGCTATGAGGAGGGGCAGAACACGATGTATTACGAGTTTAAGGAGATAAAGCCCGACCTCTTTCTGCTGACTAACGGCAGAGCCAAACTGTTTCTGGACAAGGCAAAGTGGCCTAAGGGGTATATCTCGATGAAAATGGGATATTCTTACCACTAAATTGTGCAATTATACGCATGAATGCTAAAAAAATGTTATATAAATAAGGTATAACGATGCTATTTGGGAAAAAATGAGTACCTTTGTGTCCAAATTTGAAAAATCATAAAAACATAGGATAATGAATTTTCTTGACAGAAACGAATTTAACTTCAAACCATCGCAGAAAGTTATTGATGCGATAAAGAATTTTGACCCTGAGACACTGTGCTTCTACACCAGAATATATGATCAGGGCAAGAAGAGTGTTGTCTCAGTTCGCCTGAGCGAAATATACGGAGTGCCTGAGGAGCAGGTGCTCTTAGGATATGGCGGCGAGGAGATACTGAAGAACGCTATACACTACTACCTGATGGAGGGCGACAATAAAAAGATTCTCATACCAGAGTTCTCTTGGTGGTACTACAACCGTGTGGCTGGCGAGTGTGGTGGCACATTCGAGATGTACCCCCTGCACGAGGTGGGCGACACATTCGCTTACGACGTGAAGGAGGTGATAGAATATGCCAACCGTGTAAAGCCTCGTATGCTGCTGCTGGCTTCGCCTAACAACCCAACGGGCAACTGCCTGACATCAGAGGAGATAGGCGAGATAATGGAGAATATACCAGCAGAGACTATGGTGCTGGTGGACGAGGCTTATGCTTCATTCATCACTTCAGACGTGGACTATATCGCTCCATTGGTAAACAAATACAAGAACCTCATCATATCACGTACGCTGAGTAAGTTTTACGGTCTGCCAGGACTGCGTTGCGGCTTCGGCTTCATTGGTGCTGGTCACGACCAGTTCCTCAGCTACTCAAACAAGTATCTGGGTTACAACCGTTTCTCTGAGACTGTGGCACTCGCTGCATTGGAGAGCGACGAGCACTATCGCAAGGTGGCTGACGATATGGCATGGGGCAGAGACCTATTTAAGAAGGAACTGGGCGACAAGCCTGGCTTCAAGGTGTATAAGAGTGTGGCAAACTTCATACTCATCAAATACCCAACACAGATAAAGGATGCCCTGCAGGAGGCTCTGGCTGCGAAGGACTACAAGATTAAGTTCATGACAGACAAGGGACTGGAAGACTGCCTGCGCATAACACTGGGCAGACGCGAGCAGGTACAGACAGTGGTGGATACTATCAAGCTCTGCTTTGCAGAAAGTAAAAAGTAATAATTAAGAAGTAAAAGGTTTGAAGGCTATAATATTGGCGGCTGGTACGGCATCAAGACTTCGTCCGCTGACAGAACATACCCCGAAGAGTCTGCTCAACATAGGCGAGAGACCACTGTTGCAACGCTCCATGGACGCCCTGATAGAGAATGGGGTGAGGGAGTTTGTGATAGTGACAGGTTACCTGCACGAGCAGATAGAGGAGTTTGTGAAGAAGACCTATGGTGCGAGCATCAGTGTGAGGTTTATACACAACGAGGTGTATGACTCAACCAACAATATCTACTCGCTGTGGCTGGCTCGTCCAGAGGCAGAGAATGAGGATTTCCTGCTTTTGGACAGCGACCTGCTCTACGACCCGAAGATAGTGGGCGAGGTGCTGAAGAGTGACGCCCCGAATGTGCTCACCCTCATACAGCACGAAC
>JAEEGK010021195.1_pt1 | contig 13752 bp, 13 predicted proteins | sample 8958771 | NCBI WGS metagenome assembly JAEEGK01 (sample SAMN16246547, study PRJNA631951) | gut metagenome | biome: gut microbiome; feature: rumen; material: SC-attached | host: Bos | place: Iran: Karaj | collected 2018-10 | reverse complement strand
GCTTTGTATTCGGATTATACTTATTCATAGTATTCGGAATTCTTGTTTTCACAGCAGTTGTGCTTGCACTCTTTTACAGTGTATTTGACATCATTGTTAAGGAAGAAACGCCTTTCAGCGACAAAGTCATAAGAAGGCTTCTTATCTCCCTTATACTGGTAGATCTTATCTTAGGAGGAACGATAGGCTGGGGCTTTACAATCCTCGGCGGATTCGTAACCTGGGCTATCATTACCATCATGCAGTACGGCAAAGAGCTTCAGATTCAGTCTGACGAAACATTATAGGGAGGTGCACTATGGGTAGAATTATCTTAAGACTCGACCGCGTTATGGCCGACCGAAAAATGTCATTAAACGAACTCGCCGAGAAAGTCGGCGTATCCAATGTCAACCTTTCCAAAATGAAAACAGGCAAGATAAGTGCAATCCGCTTCTCCACTTTGGAAGCCATCTGTGAAGCACTCGAGTGCCAGCCGGGCGATATCCTCGAGTACAGTAACGAAGAATGATTAAAACGTTTGTTGTTTTATTGGCAGTATTAATCTCTTATTTAATCATTTTGGAAATGTAACAATAGATAAAGGACGGGGTGATAAGCCCCGTCCTCTTTTATTTCTCGTAACTGAAGGTCTCTAAAAATCTCTTCAGTCTGTCTGTTTTGGGATTGTCAAAAAATTCCGCGGGGCTTCCCTCTTCAACGATTTTTCCGTTCTCAAGGAAAATAACCCTGTCCGCGACGGCTTTTGCAAAAGCCATCTCATGAGTAACGATAAGCATGGTTCTTCCTTCCTTCGCAAGAGATAAAACGACGTCCAGAACTTCCCTAACCATTTCGGGATCGAGTGCCGCTGTTATCTCGTCTAAAAGAAGAACTTCCGGGTGCATTATAAGAGCCCTTACTATCGCAACTCTCTGCTTCTGACCGCCGGATAACTGTCTCGGATAGTTGTCTTTTTTAGATAAAAGACCGACTCTGTCCAAAAGCTTTAATGCTTCTTCCGTGACCTCGGCTTTATTTCTTTTTTTAACCTTTATCGGCGCAAGCGTAATGTTCTGAAGGATTGTTTTATGAGGGAAAAGATCGTAGCTTTGAAACACCATTCCGATTTTTTCTCTGGTCTTGCTAAGATTCTTTTTGTTCGGATTTACTTTTTCTTCTCCTAAAAGAACCTCACCTTCTTCAATATCTTCAAGCCCGTTTAGGCAGCGAAGGAATGTACTTTTTCCACAGCCCGAAGGTCCTACTATAACCACAACTTCACCCTTTTTAACCGATAGTGAAAGATTGTCGAGAACCACAATATCATCAAATCTTTTACTTAAATTGTTTACTTTTAAAATCTCTTCCATATTAGTTCTCCCACTTCTTTTCAAGGTATTTTGACAAAAGGCTTATCGGATAGCATGCCAGAAAATATAAAAGAAAAATCGTGGCAAAAACTCCGAAAGCCGCGTTCGGCGAACTCTTTCTGTTGGCCTCAATTATCTGCTGCCCCACCTTCAAAACCTCGACGATTCCGATCATCATAACAAGACTCGTGGTCTTAATCATTCTTGTGATTAGGTTTATGGAAAGCGGTATGAGGCGCCTTATTATCTGCGGAATTATTACATGAAAATAAGTCTGAGATGTGTTCATTCCAAGCGCTGCGCTGCTTTCGTACTGAATTGTATCTATTCCCGAGAGCGCTCCTCTGACCAGATCCGACATCTCCGCAGTTCCCCAGAAAGAAAAAACGATGACCGCAGAAACCTCTGCCGATAAATTAATTCCAAGAATTTTTGTTGCTCCGAAATAAACGATGAACAAAAGCACCATCTGCGGCATTATTCTGACTATTTCCAAATATACCCTTGAGAACGCATTGATAACAGGATTTTTAAGCGTCATCAGCGCTCCGAGTATGATTCCAAGAAAAATGCTTATGGCAACGGAAATAAGGCTTATATAAAGCGCCACACCAAGCCCTCCAAGGAGGCGGAGCATATTATTACCTTTGAGTAGAACTTCAAATCCCATGTTAATCTCCAAACATTTTAAATCTTGCTTTTTTCTCAACGATACTTCCTAAAACCGATACCGGAAGCAGCATAATCACATAAAAAATTACAAGCATAAAAAGACATTCCGTTGTGTTGTAATAAAGGCCGATTAAATCCTTGGCCGTAAACATCAGATCCATCAGGCTTATTGCGGAAAAGACGCTTGTTTCTTTTAGGAGGAAAATGAGGTTTGCGACTACCGCAGGCACACTTAAGGTTATGGCCTGAGGAAGAATGACGGATGTGAAAAGCTGTCTCTTTTTCATGCCGAGTGCCAGCGCACTTTCGGTTTGCGATAGCTTAACCGCACCAAGTCCGCTCCTGAAACTCTCTGCCATATAGGCTCCGCCCAAAAGTCCGAGTCCCAAGGCTCCGCAGGCCTCTGCCGATATTGATATTCCGAGTTTCGGAAGCCCGAAATATACGAAGAAAAGCTGCACGAGAAGCGGTGTGTTTCTGAAAAGCTCAACATATGCCTTTACGACTGCCGAGAAGAACGGAATTTTAAAATGCAATATAAACGCCGAAATCACTCCTATCCCGAGAGAAAGAGCGATTCCGATCCACCCTATTTTAATTGTCAGCATAAATGCCTTTATGTACAAAGGCAGATAATCCTTGATTATGTTAAAATCCATTATTTTTTCCTGTGATCGATTTTCTTTGCCATGAATGTTCCGAGATTCTGAATAATCTGGAAGATTACGATAAGCAGTATAACCGTTACTATCATAATGTCGGTCTGCCATCTGTAATAGCCGTATCTGACTGCGATATCGCCTAAGCCTCCGCCGCCGACGGTTCCGGACATTGCCGAATATCCTAAAAGAAGCCCTGTGGTAATCGTTGCTCCCGTAAAAAGAGAAGTCTTCGCTTCAACCAAAAGCACCTTAAATATTATCTGCAGATTGCTCGCACCCATCGCCTTTGCGGCCTCGATTACACCCGCATCAACCTCGTTTAAGGACGACTCCACAACTCTTGCTATATAAGGCGCCGCGCAGATTACAAGCGGAACTATTGTGGCCGTCGAACCGTAACTTTTTCCTACTATTAATCTCGTAAAAGGGATTAACAGAATCAGTAAAATTATGAACGGAATACTCCTTATGATGTTACAGATAAAATCTCCGATTCCGTAAATAATTTTGTTGGGTTTAAGCCCCTTGGAATTCGTCACATAAAGAAGAATTCCAAGAGGAAGCCCAAGCAGGTATCCGACAAACGTGGATCCCAACGTCATGTATAACGTATCCCTTATTCCTTCAATGATCATTCCTATTACTTTGCTGTCAAACATTTTTCTTACCTCTATGCTTCGCCTTCATAATCGGCTACAGCCAGTCCGTTCTCTTTCAGATATAAAATAATCTCTTCCGATACCGCCTCATCCTCAGGCAGTGCAAGAATCATTTCGCCTCTTGCCTTTCCGCCCACGTTTCTCGTGTCGGCTTTCAGAATATTAACCGGTGTTTTGAATTTTAAAATCATATTTGAAATGACGGGCTCGTATGCCGAATTTTCTTTAAACACAATTCTGATTTTTCTTTTTGTATCAAGGCTTTTAAGCGGTGTGTAATTGATTTCGCTGCCCGTAATTAATTCCTTTGCCGCATCGGATGAGGGTGATTCGAAGATTTTATCAACCTCTCCCTCTTCGGCGAGTTTTCCGTTGTCGATAATTGCGACATGCTTACAAACTTCAGTGACAACGGACATCTGATGCGTGATGATAACAATAGTTATTCCGAGCGTTTCGTTTATTTCTTTTAGGAGCTTTAATATCGAGTCGGTGGTCTGAGGATCAAGCGCAGAGGTTGCTTCGTCGCATAAAAGAATGCTCGGATTTGTTGCCAGCGCTCTTGCAATCGCAACTCTCTGTTTCTGACCGCCTGAAAGCTGTGAGGGAAAAGCCTTTTCCTTATCTTCCAGATTGACCGTCTTTAAAAGTTCCTTCGCTCTTATCCTGGCTTCCTTTCTTTTGGTACCTGCAATTTCCAAAGGAAAGCATACGTTGTCGATGACATTCTTCTGCTCCAAAAGATTAAAGTTCTGGAAAATCATTCCGATTTCGCGGCGTTTTTTTCTTAATTCTTTTTCGCTTAAAGTCGAAAGGTTTACACCGTCTATAAGAATGCTTCCCTGTGTCGGTTTTTCAAGATAATTCACCGTTCTGACCAGGGTACTTTTTCCCGCTCCGGACATTCCGATGATACCGAATATATCGCCCTTTTCTATTGAAAGTGAAACATCGCTTAGCGCGGTTACCGTATGCCCTTTTATTTCAAATATTTTTGTAAGGTTTTTAATTTCTATCTCGCTCATTGCTTTTAACCTCAGTTTTGATAACGTACCTTTGGGTACGAAAATTCGGGCGGAGGCTTTGAACCCTCCGCCCGACGATCAGCCTTTTTTATACTTATTTTTCATAGAAGATTACTGCGCCGTCGTAAGTGTCTTCGATGAATTTCTTAATTTCATCGGATCTTAAAACGCTTACGAGTGCTTTGATTTTGTCGCTGTTTTCGTTACCTTCGTATACTGTAACGATGTTAACGTATGTCTTAGCTGCCTCGGAATCGCTTGCTTCGTATGCAATTGAATCCTTTCCTACGGAATAACCTGCTTCAAGTGCATAGTTACCGTTTAAGATAACGTATTCTACTTCTTTTACGACTCTTGCAACCTGAGCTGCTTCAAGCTCTACGAATTCAATGTTGTGAGGGTTTTCTGTTACATCATTAACTGTTGCTGTGAGGCCTACACCATCCTTTAAAGTGATGAGACCGTTGTCCTGGAGAAGTAAAAGTGCTCTTGCTTCGTTTGTTGTATCGTTGGGAATTGCAATCTTGTCACCGTCTGCGATTTCGTCAAGGCTGGCCTTTTTGCCGGGGTAAATTCCGAAAGGCTCATAGTGAATTTCGCCTGCAACTACAAGGTGTGTTCCCTGTTCAGCGTTGAAGCTGTCAAGGTAAGGCACGTGCTGGAAATAGTTTGCATCAAATTCGCCTGACTCTACCACGAGGTTGGGCTGTACATAATCGTCAAATTCTACAACATCAAGTTTGTAACCGCGAGTTTCAAGAATCTTTGCTGCCTCTTCGAGAATTTCTGCATGAGGTACGGGTGTTGCTGCAATCTTGATTGTTTCGCCGTTTCCGTTAGGAATTGCATCTGCATCTTCTTCTGCAACAACTGCTTCAGCTTCGTCAGAATTAGCTACTACACCGCCTTCAACAACGAGTGTGTTTTCATAATCTGCACCATATGTTCCGATAAGAGTTGCTTCATAATCTGCATGGAAGAAGTTTTCTTCACCAAGCTTAACAGTTTCTTCGTTTAACCAGTCTGCAAGAGTGTCGTTACCTTTTGATACTGCAGGAGCGATTGTGTCCTGGCTTCCGAGTGACGGAATACCAACCACAAATCCGGGGTTTTCGATAGCGTAAGCAATAACCTCTGTGTTGTCGTTAGCCCATGCAACGCCTGTTCCGTTTTCAAAGGATGTCTTAGCCGATGCATATGTATCAAACTTCTGAAGCTTGATGTCGGGATAATTCTTTTCAAGGTATGTCTCTGCTGTTGTACCTGAAATAACGATTACTTGGTCGTCAGCACCAATCTGTGAAAGGTCTGTAATTACGTTGTCTTCAGGTGATACAACACCGAGTGCTACGTTCATGTAAGGAAGTGTAAAGTCAACCTTCTCTGCTCTTTCTTCTGTTACCGTGAAGTTTGCAAGTACAATGTCAACCTTACCTGTTTCAAGATACTCTACTCTGCTGGCTGCCTCTGTTGAAACGTAGTTGATGTCAACTCCGAGGTCCTCGCCGATTCTTTCTGCGAAGTAAACATCGTAACCCTGATATTTACCGTTTTCATCTACATAACCGAACGGGTTCTTGTCTGAGAAAACTCCGATGTTTATCTTTCCGCTTTCTTTTATTTCATCAAGTGTTCTGTATACCTTTGCTGCTTCTGCAACACTTACTGTGTTTCCGCCTGCAGCTGTGTTAGCGCAGCCTGTAAATGTTGCAAATGCAAGTCCTGCTGTTAAAATACCTGTTACTATTTTTCCAAAATTCTTTTTCATGATCTTTTTATCCTCTTTTCTCTAAATAATTACTTATGTATGTTTCTGTATAATTGCATCCTGCGGCTTTTCCTTTGCAAAAGAAAAAGCCCGGGGTTATAAACTCCCGAGCCAAATTAACGTTTCATCCGAAATGACAAACTAATCCGTGCAGGTGCATGACAAATGAGCCAAACACCCGGTTTTCATACAGGCCCGGGAGAAAAGCATTCGACAGCAACACATACACATTGAGTTGTAATTAATTGCAAATGTTTTCATTTTGTCATGTCTCCTTTCGTTTCAATAATCGATACTATAAACCTACCAATTTGGTATGTCAATAGGTTTTTTTAAAATTTTTTTATTTATTTTTTTCGGAATGCGTGCAAAGATACGTAATTACAGGCATTGTAGCGATATTTATATATATGTATCTTAGCCATGAAACCGGTCCTAAAAAGCATGTCGCAAGATACATAAGCGGAATAATCATCAGGGAAAGACCCTTTTTATCCTTTCTGTATAAAAGATAAAAGAAAGCTAAAATATATCCCCAGACATACAAGGCGCCCTTCCATGCCCATCCGAAAAGAGGCACGCGAAGTCGTCCGTCTGTATCCTTAAAGAGATAATCCATAATTGCGGTTCCGAAAGGAAGCAGGTTTTTGTTTGCAACCATCGGATAATCGCCGTAGATTGGTTCGGTGAAAAGTTTCGTGGTTCCTCCTAAAAAGTAGGGATAATCAAAAGGAAGATAATAGCCTGCCGTAAGTCCTGCGATGGTTTCTATGTACTCTGTCGGATATTTAAGTCCGATTTTTGCCACGAGTTTAAGGAAATTCATCTTATTGGTTTTAAGAAGTGTTTCGTTTGCATCTTTTTTAATTGAGTCTGAAATCACATACGAATACTTTGAAAGAGACTCTTCCGGAATATAAGAAATAATTTCGTTATATTCAATATCCTTAAGTTCATCCTTATGATAAACGGCCACTCTCGCAAGGCACATAAGAGGAACCGACATACTCTCTCTTTCCGTGTCTTTTATGTATGCGCCTGTAGTGTTTATAAGAAGCTTTTCCGTACCCTTAAAGCAGAGGATGGTTGCAAGGATAACTCCTAAAAATACCAGTTTTTTCTTTAAGCCCTTCTGGAGAAGAATTGCAATAATTCCGCCTGCTGCCACAGCATAAATCATGTTGTTTCTGAAATGGCAGGAAAGCACAAGAAATAAGGCTGTACCAATGCCGAAAGCAATCTTCTTTGCAATTCCTTTTGAAGCATCATCCATAAATCTTAAGAAGAATGTAAGTGCTATAACGATAAATGCAGCGGAGAGCACTCCTTTTATGGTGGATACCGCAAACCAGGAATTTATAGGGTTAAAAAGAAATACGAAAAGAACCGCAAGTCTTAACGCTTTTTTAACTTTCTTTTCGTATAGATATTCCATGAAAAATGCTTCGGAGCCCGAAAGGATAAGCATCTGAATCAGTGAATAGATAATCATTCCTGCATTAACATTTCCGCGATTGTAGCCCCATTCGTATGCCTTTCCTAAGAAAAGCGTGTGCAGAATCGAATGGTGTGTGGACATGCTGTTCGTCATATATGTGTAAACCTGATCGTCCGCATCATAAATGAAATTAACCGGCCACCAGTATAAAAGAACCGGAATGAAGCTTACAAAAATCACAGCCCAGATTATTACAAATGCGAGCCATGGTTTTTTTATGAGGAAGTTTGGTTTCTCTTCTTTTTTATCGTCAGAGATTTTGTTAAAGAATCCGAAAAGTTCCGAAAAAAGAGGAATAACAAAAAAAGCCATTCCTATGGATAAAGGAATTGAAACAAGGATTGTCGTTCCTTTTACGGAAAGGGAGTTGTTTCCGAAGACCATAAATGCGCCCCAGATTGAAATGAGGCTTAAAAGCCATCCGGGTATTGCGGAAAAGATGATTCTTCTTTTATCCCTGATTACCTCCTTCGTAAAGAAGCGGTTTAAAAGGATAATATCCAATGCAAAAAAGGCAATGCACGAAGGATTCCAGCCGTAGATTTCGGTACCGAAAAAGACTCTCTGAGGGTCTGTAATTTCCGTAATATAACTAAACGATAATGCGTTTACAAATGCCAGAACGACTATCGCCGCTCTCCCAATCCATATTTTCTTTGTGCCTGAATCCTTCATTTTTTAGCCCTATTTTCTTCTTTTATGTATTGTAATGATTAGAAAGATACCCATGCCGAATGCACCGACAAATCCCGCGAAGCCGAGTGCCGGGATGCCCAAAACCTGGGGTTGCATATTGGTGGTGCATATCATGGCGGAAGAGATGATGACCGCAGCCATAATAATGCAGAGAATCATATCTCCGACGAGCGTTTCCACTCTCTTCATAAGCGGTTCAAATCCGACGGGTTCGATATTAATCTTCGTCTGGCCTTTGATGACCGACTTCATCATATCCGCCGAAAGAGACGGAATTGTAAGCGATTTTTTGGCCGAATCATATACCGCTTTGGCATCGCCTATCATCTCCTGCTTTAAGTCAAATTCATTGAGCATATCCTGCATGACTTTGCCCGAGAAAAGTTCTGCCATATTTACATCGACATTTAGACTCGTGACCACACCCTCAATTGTAACGAGAGCACGGACAAGCATTGAGAAGCCTCTTGGGAGCGAAATGCCGTGAGAGGCTGCCAGTTCAACCACATCATTTAAGAGCTCGCCCATATTGAGGTCTTCAAGACTCATGGAACAGTAACGGTCCATCATATCGTCTATGTCGTTGAAAAGTTCCGGATGATTGATTTCCTTCTGCGGTTTTCCCAAAGAAAGAACCGCATTTTTCATAAGATTGACATCCTTTTGAACTACCGCGGAAATGGCAGTTTTAAGGATGTTCTGCTCTTTTTTGCCAAAGCGTCCGACCATGCCCCAGTCGAGCCATACAATCTTTCCGTTTAAAATCTCAAGATTGCCCTGATGAGGATCCGCATGGAAAAGTCCGTCGTCGAGTACCTGTTTTAAAAAGTTGTTGACGAGTTTGGTAGCAACTTCCTTGCGGTCATATCCTTCGCTGTCAAGTTTCTCTATATTGCCGATAGAAAAGCCGTCGATATAGCTCATCGTAAGGACTCTCTGTGTGGTGTAATCCTCTTCGATAACGGGACATGTTACATAATTGATGCCTTCCATATTGCGGGCAAATTCCAGCGTGGTTTCAGCCTCGATACGGAAATCCAGTTCGTTGATTGAAACCTCTTTTAACTCTTCGACCAACATGTTAAAGTCTATGGTCTGATTTATCGGAGAGATCTTGGCCATCTTGGCAGCCTTGGTTAGAAGTGCAAAATCCTTCATCATCATATCAGCTACGTAAGGGCGCTGAACTTTGACGACTACTCTTCTTCCGTCAGGAAGGTAAGCTGCATGAACCTGCGCAATCGAGGCGCTGCCTAAAGGCTTTTCGTCTATGGATTTAAAGAGTTCGTTTATCGGTTTGCCGAGTTCACTCTCTATCTCTTTTTTGATAATTTCTATATCAAGCGGTTTAACATCCGCTCGTAAAAGTTCGAGTTCCTGACAGTATTCCCTGGGCAGGAAATCGCCTCTCGAACTCATTATCTGACCGATTTTGATAAAAGTCGGTCCGAGGTCTTCGAGAATATGTCTTAAGTTCTCAGGGGTAAGTCCGTTTTTGACTATATTGTGTTTTCTTATTACACTTAAAATCTCTTCGAGACGTTTGGTCTCATCAAACATTTCGCGGGGAATGCTTCGAAGCTTCATTTCAGTCCTGGTCATCTTCGGCACCTCCCTTCGCGGTATGAATACTTATGGCTTTTCTGCCGTCGTCTTCTTTTATGGTTTCTACGGATACTTCCTTTGTTCCGTAAACGGGAGTCTTCGACAGTTCGAGATTTCTTTCTATTACTTTTCCGTCGTCGTCCTTAACCTCATTAAAATAAAGGCTCTTTCCGTCTCCGAGATCAAGCGAATTGTCTTCTCTCTTTCGCTCTTCTCTTTTACGCATTATTTCTTCGCGATTGCCGTTGTAAAGGAGCTCTTCGTTGTCTACACTGCCGAGGCCCATCACCTCACTTCCGCGGCGAAGCAGGTCTTTTATTTCTTCGTTCTTTTCATCTATGGTTCCCAGTCCGGCAAGAATAATTTTTTTGGTCACATCAGTTACCATACTCATGATTAAATCACCTTCTTTTTTCCGTCCTTTAATCAAAAACTCATATTAAATATATTATACTTCCAAACAAAATAAAAAAAAGAGTATTATAACAATACTCTTTTTAAAAGATTTATTCTTCTTCCTCGTAATTCATGGATTCAAGGAATACTCCGAAGGACTTCGCCATATTTTCGATTGTAACATCGTCAAACCATAAAAGATTGACGGTTTTATCGGCATCATCTCTTACATGATTCATTAATATTGAGTAATCAACAGATTTTATCTCATTCTCATTATCATCGAAGTAAGTGGCTTTCCTGCCGTCTTCGTCTTCGATTAATTCCTGTGCGCTGACTGTTTCAAGTACAACAGAATTTATCTGAATGGACATTTTATAATTTTGGATAAAATAAGTGTCTTCACTGTAATTTGTTTTACCCTCTGCCAGATACCTGTAAACATCCTGATATTTGTTGTAAGAATAGAAGCAAAGAAGTTCATCCGTATCATACAAAGCCGGTTGAATTAATGTATCATTGTTTTTTTGCCTTACGATGCTTCCGTCATCTTTGGCTTCGTAAATATATAAGAAACAGGTGTCATCTGTATCACGTCCCGAAACTATCACTTCGGGAAGGCCGTTCATATCAAGATCGGTAACAGCGTATTTATATATAAGCTCGGCCTTTTCTTCGTTCTCAGTCTCGTCTGTTTCTTCATTTTCAGCTGTATCTGAATCTTCCGGCTCAATTTCGTCTGCTTCAACGCAAATCTCATCAATTTCCCACTTATCCGAATTGTTAAAAAGAACATTTAAAGGCTGAACATATTCAATATCTACATTACCCCAAACTTCCTCATCCATCAGATAATAGGTTTTTGATTCATACTCAAATGATTTATTATCCTCGGACAACACTACTTCAAATGTTTCGAAACATCCCCATCCGTAAGGGTTTCCGTATTCCATTTGCAGTCTTTTTTCATCTTCCGAAATCCAGGAAAAACCGACACCCGGACATTCGTTGAAACCTTCCCTGTCCGCATCATAGATCAGTACATAGCCGTAAACATCACTCTTGTCGTCTATATCAAAGAAAGAACCGTCTTCGCTGACCCATTTACCCTTAATCATAGCAAGAATATTAGCGCTTTCTTCCTGGGATTTTTTAATGTTCTCCTGTCTCTGGTACTCTGCTATTGCCTGATTTCTCTGCTCTTCGAGTGTATAGTATTTTTCCGTATCGCCTTCATAATCAACCCATCCGAGATCGTCAGCCCAGTAGTGCCAGATTGTCGCATACTCGTCAGAATCGAGGTATCTGAAATTTACCTCAAGCCACGAACAACTTGCAATAACGGAATTAATATTCTCAGCATTATCCGAATAAATAATCAGGGTATTGTTTTTTGTTTCCTGTTCTTTACCCTGTACATCATCTCCATAAAAATTAAAGTTATCCAGCGAAAAATTATTTCTTTTACTCTTAAAAGTGATTTCCACCCTGTCGTCATAATATTCGGTTTTGGTTATATACAAATCATCACAATGTTTGATGTCTTTTACGTTGTAAGTATATGTATTTAATTTTTTTCCGCAGCCTGCAATAAAAAGAACATTTAAAAGCACTGCAAATATCAATAATAGTTTGTTCTTCATGGTCCATCCTCCCTGCGTCATCTGTCTTATGTAAAAGATACGAATAAGCAAACTGAATTTATTGAATTTTTTTATTTTTTACCATAAATAATATTTTCTATATTCGTATGTATAATAGAAAACCCCATACAATTATTATTTTACATCATTTGACGGAGGGAAAAAAGAATGAAAAAGAGCTTAAAATCATATGTTTTGTGCCTGACTGCTTCATTAGCCGCTGCAGGAATGCTTGTGGGCTGTGGAAATCAGGCTTCAATATTGCCGGAAATAGTAACCATAGATACGCTTAAAGAAGAAAAGCCTGTGAATGATTCGACAGATTCTGCAGAAAAAGATGCTGCTGATAATGGGCAAACTGAAACTTCCGGTGAAGTTTTGGATGAGAATTCAACCGCTGAAAGTGAAGATACGGGCGATGTCAAGGAACTTGGCGAAACTGGAACTGTCGGTGATTTTGAATATATTCTTGAAGGTTCGATGGACAGCGGATTTTTCTTGGACAGAGGATGGTTTTTAATGGCAAGCGATGAAACCGACGAAGTTATACTTGCTATTTGTTCGGGTAAAAAAAGTACCGGCGGATATTCGATTGAAATAGCCGCCATTGATTACAAAGATCCCGTAATGACCATAACCGTAAAAGAAAATTCACCCGCTCCCGATACTGTGGTGACAGAAGCCTTTACCTGTCCCATATGTTATATACGGTTTAGTTCTCTTCCTGAAGAAGTGAAGGTTGTAACAGCATCAGGAGCTGAATTAAATTTCCAGGGAAATTACCGTGAGGATTTTGAAGCAGGCAACGATTATATTGCAGTTTTAAGCGACGGCGCAGGCGAAATCATAGAGAAAACCTATGTATACAAAAACGATGACGGCACTTACAGATATGTAAATGTCGAAGCCATTACCGAAAGCTGGGGAAGTACAAAGTGGAACGAAACTCTGGTCGGCTCCGGAACTGCTGCCACCAAGGAAGAAATCGTTGAGATTGCAAAAAATCACAATTCCTGCGGAAGCGTGTTTTATCCTTTCGAGATAAACGATACCGATGATTTTGATTATACAATCATTAGCTACGAAGAACTGCAAAGCCATTATATTTCCGTTGAAGACTTTTTAAACGGAGACTTCTAATTGCTTCAAAAGTATTTATAAATGATTTAATTCTTAATATATTTATTTTAAAGATATTTCTTTTATGAAATATCTTTTTCTTTGATTTGTAAAATAATCCACTATGAAAAAATAAAGGACTGACACATATCGTCAGTCCTTTTTATGATTTATCCTCTGTCGTTCTTAATCATTGATTCTGCGTAGCCCAAAAGTCTCGCTTGATCTTTTGCATCAAATGAGTTGAACGCCGTTAGGAGTATTCCGGCATCAGTTGATGCATCTACTACGTACCAATCCTGCGGATTACTTCTGGTTCCGTTAATCTCCACTCCTGACAAAAGCCATTCCGGGGTTACATTCAAAACTTTGCAGATAATCAATATTTTTTCTGAAGTCGGATTTGTTCTTTTTTTCTTCCAATCACTTACCGTTGTTTCCGGGATACCTGTCTTTTGGGCAAACTCTTTTTGGGTCATATTTAATTCTGATAATTTATCAAATATTCTGTCTCTGATTGTCATTACTTCAATCCACCCATCTTTTTATAAACATCACCACGCGGTCCTGCCAAAAGCGTATTAATTACCACAATTTCACCGTTTATTATTGTATAAACCACACGATAGCCGCCTATACTGATTCTATAGTAATCAT